>MDSZ01069378.1_pt1 | contig 20711 bp, 15 predicted proteins | sample 811201 | NCBI WGS metagenome assembly MDSZ01 (sample SAMN05326647, study PRJNA326480) | marine metagenome | isolation source: seawater | place: Indian Ocean: North | collected 2010 | reverse complement strand
TTCATTTAAACTTTTATTTACATGAAACAGGCAATGCTGATATAAGGTTTGATTTATTTCCAATAGATATATTTGTACAAATAGTAAATAGAATACCCTCACAAGTACAAGCACCTGGAGATTTGCCGGCAACTTCAAATGCACCCGGAGCACCTCCAGCAGAAGGAAAAGCAAAAGGTAAAAAGAAAATAGATCCTCTTGTTAAAGCAGCAGGACTTGCATTAGGAGCAGCAGCCTTTGCCAAAGCAAAAGGAGCATTGGGAGGATTAGACGCTTGTGGACCAGCAGCAGCCTTGGCAGGCTTAGCAGACGCAATTGATATAATCGATGATAAAATAGATGAATTAATTGAGGAGTCTCCATTAGGTAAACTAAACGAATTAAAAGCAGAAGCTGAGGCAGCGATTAATGGAACACTAGATGCTGTACAACAATTAATACCTGAAATAGGATTAGGTATTGTAGATGGTCTTATACCAGAAGAAATGAAAGGATTACAAGATGCTGTAGGGGATATAGCAGGTATGGTATTGGCAGGAGCAGCAGCTGAAGATGCTTTATTAGGACAATTAGATTCTATGAAGGAAAAATTTGAAGGTGTAGACTTTGGTGAATTTAAAGACTTAGATGATGTTGTAGGAGCTCTTAGACGAGGGTCATTAGAAGTAGGAAAAATATGTGAAATGATACCTAACCTTGTCCCAGATGCAGGAGGAGTAGGGTTTACACTTAAAGGAATACCTACTAAATTCCCAGAAATAGATCCTGTGGCATTTATAAAATCAGGTAAACTACCAGATTTTCCTAAGTTTGAACTAGATTTAGATGTAGAAGCTATTACAAAAGAAGTCACAGACGACTTTGTTCAGTTCGATGTACCTAGAATTAGGGTCGGAGGAGGCGGGTAACCGTTATAAATACTAATATGGCAAAGGGACAATTAAGTAGGATATACAAAGACATTGATATGGCTTTTGGTCTCAATGTAGTTTCTAGTGATGTAAATAAAAAACTAGATGTGAATGCTGTAAAACAGTCTTTAAAAAATTTATTGCTAGTTAAGAAGTACGAAAGAAAATTTAATCCTACAATAGAGTCACCAATATACAAATTTTTATTCGAGAATTCATTGTTTATAAAACCAATGGTAGAAAGGACAATAAAAGAACTTATTCAAACATATGAGCCTCGAGTAGTTATACAGAACATTAATGTAAAAGAAGACGTCGATAATTTATATTGGAAAATAGATTTATTTTATTATGTCAAAGGTGTAGACAAACCAGACAGTCTTTCATTAAAACTAGACAGGATAAGGTAAGATGGCACAGTTAAATGTAACAGAATTAGATTTTGCATCAATAAAATCAAATCTAAAAAACTTTTTAAAAGACCAGTCAGAGTTTTCTGATTATGACTTCGAAGGTTCTGGTTTATCACATATAATAGAGTTACTAGCATATAATACACATTATAATGGTATGTTAGCACACATGCTTGCTAATGAAAACTTTATTGACACAGCAATTAAAAGAGAGTCCGTTGTATCTATTGCAAAAGCATTAGGTTATACACCTCAGTCTAGAACAGGAGCTGTAGCAAAAGTTAATATAAGTATTGAACCAGATAGTAGTTATACATCTACAACATTAGAAATAAATAGAAATCAAGAATTAACATCTACATTAGACGGAACAACTTACAAATTTTATCCTAAAGAAACAACCGTTGTTAGTGCAACAACAGCTGGAGGAACAGGTCCTTATTACATATATGGCACAGATTCAGGAACAACTAATTACGGCAAAGGTTATTATTATCCTGTTTATTTAACAGAAGCAGCAGCAGTTGCAGCAGACACAAGTTCATCACCTGGTGCACACAATCATACTTTCAAAGAATATGCAGGTAAAACTTTTTATATGCCTAATGGGAATATGAATCATGCTAAGGAAACATTAGGAACCACAAGTCAAACAGATTATGGTGTATCTGTTTCCTCCGGATTAGCATATGGTAGATACACAGGACAGACAGCATCATCTGCCAAAGTTACACAATTCAACTTTGATTCTTTAGAAGTAAAAGAAGGTACAAGGATATCTAATCAATTTGTAGTAGAGCCTACTACATTACAAGGACCATTTACTATACCTAATCCTAACGTAGATATTTCTACAATTAGAGTAAGAGTAAAAGAGTCTACTACATCTACAACAATAGACACATTTTCAAAACAAGATAAATTCTTAAATGTAACTTCTACAACCAAAGCATATTTTGTAGAAGAAGGACCAGACGGTCTTTATCAATTAAAATTTGGTGATGGTGTAATAGGTAAAGCACTTACAAGCGATAATATTATTATATGTGATTATATTGTTACTAATGGTTCTTTAGGTAATTTTGCCAAATCATTTTCATTGAGCGGTGTATTATCAGGAAGTAATGAAGTACAAAGTATTCAAAACGCATCACAATCATCAGGCGGTATAGCAAAAGAAAATATTGATTCAATTAGATTTAATGCACCACGTTTTAATGCTACAAGAGATAGAGCTGTTACATCAGCAGATTATGAAGCATTAATATTATCAAGTAATCCTAACGTTGCATCTGTTTCTGTATGGGGAGGAGAAAAGAACGATCCTCCTATGTATGGAAAAGTATTTATTTCTTTGAATCCTCAAATGGGTTCAGTTATAACAGACTCAGATAAAGACAACATTAGAACACAGGTTATTGAACCTAAAACACCTGTAGCAATTATGCCAGAATTTGTAGATCCAGAATATACATATATTGGTTTTGATATTGGTATAGTGTATGACCCTAAAGTTACTACACTTTCTAAAGGGGAAATAGAATCGGGTGCTAGTAGTGCAATCACAGATTATTTTAACACAAGTTTAAACAAATTAAATAAGAGTTTTTATTTTACAAAACTACATAATAGAATATTAAAAAGTAGTGATTCTATAAAATCATTAAATATTGTTTTAAAACTACAGAAAAGATTAACAGTAGAATATAATACTACAAAAAATTATACAGTTAAATTTAATCACAAATTACAACCTAGAGAGTTAGGTAGTACATTCTTTAATTTAACAATAGGCGCAGTAAACCATAAAGTAACACTTGCAGACGTTCCGAACGCCGGAGTAGTAGCACCTAATTATAGTGGAACAGGTGTTGTAAATGCTGTAGGTTCAGATGGTTCCATAGTAGCTGCTATAGGTACAATAGATTACGATTCAGGAACAGTAAGTATTCCTTCTATTAAAATAGCTTCCTTACTAGGAACAGATACTGCAATAAAAATAAACACAAGACCCCAATCGTCGGTCACAGACATAACAACACAGGCCCTAGTTAGAACTTCTGATACTTCTACAGCAGCCGTTGTTGCTAAACCTAGTAGAAATACTGTATTATCATTAGATGATAGTGTCATTAATTCTACAACTAATAGCAAAAAAGGATTAACATTAAATGCAACACCGGAAGTAGATGAAGTCTAATGGCAGATATAATCCCATCATTTTATAGATTTGTTAGTAGTGTAAACATTACTAATGCTGGTACAGGATACAATAATGTCCCTACCATATCTTTTACAGGTGGGAACGGCACAGGCGCTACAGCAACAGCAGAAGTTTTTAGTGGTGTAATTACTAAGATTACAATTACAAACAAAGGAACTGGTTATACAACAGCTCCTACCGTAGTTATAACACCTCACGCTAGCGATACAACAGCACAAAATGCAGCAGCAACAGCAGTATTAGATGTAGGTAATGTTACACCTACATACGAAGAAAAGAATTTTGCACCAATATTTGAATCCCAAGTACCGGATTTTATAAAACACGAGTATCCTACATTCGTAACATTTTTGAAAAAATATTATGAATATATGGACCAAACAGATAAAGCTACAGATAAACTTAGAAATTATTCTCATGATATAGATGTAGCAAGTGAGGCATTTTTAGATAAATGGAGGGGAGCATTAGCATTTGACTTTCCTAATTCATTAAAAGTAGATAGAAGTTACTTTTATAAAAGAGCAAAAGATTTTTATGAATCTAAAGGAACAAAAGAATCAATTGAATTGTTCTTTAGATTATTATTTAATGAAAATGTCGTAGTTACATACCCAGGCAATTATGTTTTAAAACCTTCAGATGGTATTTACAGTAAAGAAAAAGCCATTAAAATACAAGAAGCAGAACATGGGGGATCAAAAGAGCCCTTAACACTAGAAGGTAAAAAAGTAGATATAAGATATTATTCTACAACAGGTTCTGTTACTATTTTAAAACAACAAAATGCCACAGTAAGAAGGGTAGAGAAAAACACATATCAAACAAATGGTTTGACATTACAAAGATTCGAATTAATATTAACATTCGATGACCCTAATACCACAGAAGTATATGGCCCTGGTGCAGAAGCAGCAGGTACTGTAACTTTAAGTAGCGGAGGCGTAGCGTCTGTTACTATGATAAACAATGGTTTAGATTATACTGCCGCTCCTGTTGTACAAATTACAGGAGACGGTTCAGGAGCTACAGGAACAGCTGTAGTTTCTAATGGCCAAGTTACAGGTGTAAATATAACAGCAGCAGGATCAGGTTATACTACTGCCGGTGTTATATTCCATACAGAAAAATATAACGATGCAACAGGTACATCACAAGGTAGTGATTTAAGATCTTATGTTGTAGATGACGGTGACTCTAATGAGGCAGCTAACATTTATGGTTATCTTGTTAGAGTACTTACAGGAGTATCGTTTAAAACCTATACAGGTTCAGCATCAAATGCTGGATTTAAAATAGGACAAGTATATTTAATTAACGAAACAGGAGATGACGGAAGAGGTTATGCTATAATAGGAGACGGCACTAATGGTGCTGGCGGTGGTTATTTCTTTAATCACAACGATCCTACTGATAACTATACATTTAAAGGAGGAGCTAACGACGCTTATGTAAGAGTCACAGCAATTACCTCAGCAGGTTTACCTTCAGCATTCCAAGTTATTAATCCTGGTTCAACATTCTTAGACGCGGAAACAGATATTCCTCTGACATCGCCTACAGGAGAACAGATAACGGTTACAATGAGAACAGGTTATCTATTCGAATATGAAGGTAAATGGAAAGACGATAGAGGAAAATTATCTGATGTAAACGTCTTACAAGACAATAAGAGATACCAACCTTATTCTTATGCTATTAAGTCTGGCGTAGCACAGACAGAATGGGATAGGCGAATAAGAGATACTGTACACCCAGCAGGTATGCAAGTATTTGGAGATCTTTTAATTAAAAGCGAAGTATCATTTGTTCCAAGCTTCACAGTTTCCTCACCAGGATTCTTGTTCTACAAAGTTATTACAACAGAAGAATGCAACACTAATGATACAGCGAGAGCAATGGATATTAGTAAAATATTAGCCACAAGCTCAACAGTAACAGAAGCACATGCTATAACTTTCAATATGGGGAATATTACAGATACTCCTTTAGCAGCAGACCAAACTGCAGATCCATATTGTGTAGATGGTTATTGGAATGATAGTACAGACGGAAACGATGCGGATAACTATAACGTAGGTAATCCAGCATTTGAAGTATTGGTAGGTAAAGCTTTATCTACCACAACAACCACAAGTTCCATCATTTCACTTATAAATACGAATGTAGTCTATAGTGATACGGCAACAACGTCCGACCTATTTGATTCTACATTTGGAGCTGTAAGAAGACCTTTAGAAAGTTTAGCAGCTAACGATACTGGTACAGTTATTAACCAGAGTTATGTAGAACATACATACTTAGACGCAGACTATGTAGGAGACTTTAGGTCAATTACATAATAAATAGAATACTAGGAGACAAAAATGAATCAACAAGATGGATTTAAAGCAGCAGGAAAGCTTACCATTGAGATCAAAGACAAGCACGGTAATGTAAAAGATAAGAGAGATCTTACCAACTTGGTGGTTGATGATGGATTAGGTTTCATCGCTTCAAGAATGAAGGACACACCAGACGTTATGTCTCACATGGCAATAGGTACAAACAGCACAGCAGCAGCTGCCGGAGACTCAGCATTGGGTACAGAAGCAGCTCGTGTAGCATTAACATCTACAACTGTTACATCTAATTCAGTAGCATACGTTGCAACTTTTGCAGCAGGTACTGGTACAGGTGCTATTACAGAAGCAGGTATATTAAATGCAGCATCAGCAGGTACTTTACTATGTAGGACAGTTTTTTCAGTTATCAATAAAGGTGCTTCAGACTCAATGACAGTTACCTGGACAATAACAATTTCATAGGTTTAGTAGATGGCACTTGTACTTCGAAGACTTGGTAGAGTAGAATTAGCTCGTAGTTATTTACGAGATATTCGTAATAATAACGATTACTTTCACTTTGCTGTAGGTAAAACAACAGCATGGACAGATGATACTGCTCCCGAGACTCCTATAGACTCTGATAATTACATATCAGCATTCCGTAGGTCTATTATGTTTACACAAAGAATAGACTCCGCGGATATCTGTATGTTATCCAAAAGATTAAATTGGACATCAGGTACAGTCTATGACGAATACGACGATGCCTATTCTTCAACAAACAAAGCATATTCAGGTGCAGAAAGTTTGGCGGATGCTAACTTTTTTATTTTAACATCTGAATTTAAGGTATATAAGTGTATTTCAAATAATTCAAATGCACTTAGCACAGTTGAGCCGTCGAGTACGGGTACAGCAGTATTTGAACTGTCCGACGGCTATAACTGGAAATATATGTTTACAGTATCAGCATCTGATCAAAACAAATTTTTAGATGCTGATTTTATTCCTGTTAGAAAACTAACAGGTAATCCGACACACGATGTAACAGGAGAAGTAGACAGTATTTCAATATCAGCAGGTGGTTCTGGTTATACATCAGCACCAACAGTAGTTATAGCAGGTGATGGAACAGGTGCTTCAGCAACTGCATCTATTTCAGCCGGAGCTGTTTCTAGTGTTACTATTAACACATCTGGTTCAGGGTACTCATTTGCATTTGTAAGTTTTGTAGGTGGCGGTGGAGCTAACGCCGAAGGAACCGTAAACTTAGGAGATGCAGATAGTTTACCAGCAGGACAAAGTGCTGTAGAAGGTGCAGCAATTAACGGAACATTAGATAGGGTTGTAGTTACTAACGCAGGACAAGACTACGCACAAGGAGATGCAGTAGTTAGTGTCACAGGAGATGGCACAGGAGCAGAAGCAAGTGCTTATGTAAATAGTGCAACAGGTGCTATTACAGAAATTAGAGTAACAAATCCTGGATCAGGTTATTCATACGCAAATATAACAATAACAAATACAGCGGCACCTGGTACAAACGCAACAGCAAGAGCTATTATAAGTCCTCAAGGAGGACATGGCTCAAATGCTACTAGAGAATTGTTTGCTAGTAATTTAGGTATTACAGTAAACTTCTCAGATAACGATAATAAAGATTTAATTTTAGGTAACGACTTCAGGCAATTAGCATTAATGAAAAATTTAAAAAGTCCTGCAGGCGCTACATATACAGCAAACACAGCAACAGGTTGTCATATAATTAATGTGGCATCTACAAGTTTAGCCAAGTATGCTGTCGACGATATTATAACAACAAATGACGGAGGAAGTTTCCAAGTCATACAAATAGATTCAACAAACAATAACATATACTTGACCGCAGAAATACCTTTGATATCTAATTCATCAACTTTAACAAATACTACCAAATCGGAGTCCAATTTGAGTATAAATAGTGTTACTAACCCAGAAATAGATAATGCTACAGGGGAAGTAGTGTATTTAGATAACAGAGCACCAATTATAAGGAGTGCAGATCAAGTGGAACAAGTAAAGGCATTAATTAGGTTTTAACTATGGCATTAGACTTAAACGCATCACCATATTACGACGATTTTAGTTCGAATAAGGACTATCATCGAATATTATTTAAGCCAGGAGTAGCGGTACAGGCTCGTGAGCTTACACAAATTCAATCAATTTTACAAAACCAAATAGATAAAGGATTTGGTTTCACCTTACAAGAAGGTGCTATTGTAACAGGTTGTGCTGAAGATTGGACAGATGTAGAATGGGTTAAAATAATGGACACCGATTCTGGTGGCACAGCAGTAGATAATTCTACATTATTAAATTTTGTAGGTGATACTGTAACAGGTGGCACATCTGGAATAAAAGCAAAAATTGTAGACACAGCAACAGGTACCGAAGCTGGCTCTCCCAAACTTAAAAAACTGTATCTTCAATATACAGACATGGCAGGCCAAACAACCTATGAGCACTTTACAGCATCAGAAACTTTAACAGTTACTTCTACAGACTCAGGCAGAAATAATAAGACCTTTGTAGTAGGTAGTGGTACATCAGCAACAGCAGCATCAGGTAATTATTACGGAGAAACAAAAAGACTTACCTTACAAGAAGGATTAATATTTGCCAAAGGAGCATTTATTAGAACAGGTAAAATCTCAGTAATACAATCTAGATTTACAGGCGCTGCCAATACAAGCGTAGGATTTTTAGTTACAGAAGAAACTGTAAATTCAGCAACAGATACTACATTGTTAGACCCTGCACAAGGTTCATTTAACTACAATGCACCTGGAGCAGACAGATTAAAATATTCAGTTACTCTAGCAGCATATGAAAGTGATGAAACAATACCAGAAAACTTCTTTGTTTATTATAGAGCAGAGTTTGGTACTCGTATATTCTCAAGAGTAGTAGACAATCCATTAGCAGACCTAGGCGGAATACTAGCAACCAGAACATTTGATGAGTCTGGTTCTTATGTTGTTAATGGAATGGTTACAGAAGTTAGAGAACATTTAAAAACTTCTAGTAATAATGGTGTATTTACAGTAGCCAATGGTGGTGACGCAGACGGACTTGTTTTCCAAGTTGCACCAGGTAAGGCATACGTAGGTGGTCACAAAAGAACATTATTACAAAGTAAAAAACTAATTGGTAGAAAAACAAGCGATACAGTAACAAAAGAAGATTTACCAATATCAACTTCCTACGGAAATTATATACAAATTAATTATGTCTCAGGTATATTTGATATTGATGGTGGTGCAAGTATTGATTTATATAACGCAGTACAAAACGGAAACGCATCAGCACAAGGTACAAAAGTAGGAACTGCAAAAGCAAGACATATAGTTTATCAAAGTGGAACAGCAGGAGCAACTGCTGCAGTTTATAGACTTTACATTTACGATATTAAAATGCTGTCAGGAGATTTTACAGCAGTTAGAGGTATTAGGTCAGAAAACACAATAGCAGATGGTATAGCAGATGCCGTACTAAATGCATCTAGTGTTCCTGAAATTAAAGAAGCAGAAAGAAACAAATTACTATTCTCATTACCTTATCAAAATATAGACACATTAGCAGCAGCATCAGGTGGTGTAAACGATTATACATTCCATTATACAAAAGAATTTGATGCAACATTAGACGCATCAAGTGGTGCTGTTACTCTTAACTTATCAAGCGCACAAGAAACTTTTCCTTATACAACAGATGGAAATGATTTATCAGACACAATTAAAAATGCTAATATAATTGTAGTCGCTAAAAATGGCTTTGTACAAAATTCAGCAACTGTAGCAGCAGGACAGTTTATAGATTTAACAGATTCCAATGTTTCAGTAACATTATCAGATAATAAAAACATAACAATTGATACTGGCGGAGCAATTACAACAACAGGTGCTCAAGATAGAACAATTAAGGTTTATGTAAACGTTCAATATAATGACGGAGCAGCAATTGCTAAAACATTAAACTCTGGCATATATGTTAAAATAGATACAAGTTCACACCCATTTGGAACTACAGGAGAATATCCATTAGGACTTTCTGATGCCTATCAAATAGAAAGTATTAGAGCTCATAGTTCAGCATTCTCCACAGGTACAGAAGGAACAGATGTAACTGCAGACTTTAGATTTGTAACAGGACAAACAGATAACTTCTACGGTCATAGTAAAATATTTAAGAAGTCAACAAGCACATTAAATTTATCTACAAATAATCATTTGCTTGTTAAATTAAAATACTTCTCACATAACAACACAGCAGGTGGATTTTTCTGTGTAGACAGTTATCCTGTAGATGATAGTACAAGTCCTGGAGCTAACACAATTAGAACAGAAAATATTCCTATTTACAGGTCTTCAAAACAAGGTGACTTTGATTTAAGAGATACGCTTGACTTTAGACCTGCGATGACAAATACAGCAACAGCGTCTACAACTATTGCAGGAGCATCTACTAACCCAGATATTACTGAAACAATTAATAGACCTGGTAACGGTTTACAAAATCCTGTTCCTGTAAAAACATTTACAACAGACCTCAGATATTATAGAGGTAAGAAAATTATTACGCTATTAGATAAAGATGGCGAAATTAAATTCTTAGAAGGAGCTTATGCTGAGAAACCATTATTCCCAGAAACTCCTGAAGGCGGTATGTTGTTAGCAAGAATAACACTACCAGCATATCCTTGTTTGGCACCAGACGCAGCTAAAGCAGCAGGAAGACCAGACTACGCAATTAGAACAGAACAAGCATTCAATAGACGTTATACAATGAAAGACATTGGCGTCTTAGAAGAAAGAATTAAAAACTTAGAATATTATGCGTCTCTAAACTTATTAGAAACATACGCAAAAGACCAAACTATTGTAGATAGTACAGGTGTTGATAGATTTAAAAATGGTATTCTAGTAGACCAATTTACAGGTCACAAAACAGGTGCTGTATTAGATCCTGATTATAAGATATCAGTAGATCCTAAACGCAAACACGCGAGACCTTTCTTCGCATTAGAAAATATTCCTTTAAAAGAAGGTAGCGATATAGGTAATCCAACAACAGCATTAGCAGATAATAAGTTAATGATGGGTAAAAAATTAGTTTCTTTACCATACGAATCAATTAACTGGATTAATCAACCACAAGCATCTCAAACTGAGAACTTGGTTAAAGAATTACAATTTACATATTCAGGAGATTTAACATTAACTCCTGACACAGATAACTTTGTAGCAACAGACGTACAACCAGCAGTTACTAGAAACTTTGATGGTAACTATGATGCCTGGGAAAACATGGCAAACGCTTGGGGTACGCAATGGGGCTCATGGGAAGACACAGCAGTACAAGTACAGACAAACGTTCAAGAATTAAATACATTTGGAACAAATAATAGTGGCACAAGTATAAGTCAATCATCATTATTTACAACCACAACCACTACAACATCTCAAAGTAGAACAGGAACTTCATTGAATGTTTCTGCTACAACAGAATCACAGAGCATCGGCTCTAGTGTTATAGATGTTAGTTTCCAACCGTTTATGAGAGCAACAGCGGTCGTATTTTTTGCAAGGAGAATGAAACCTAATACTAGAGTTTATCCTTATTTTGATGGAGAAGACGTAACAGCAGACTGTCAACAAAATGGTGGAACATTAGGTGGTGCCATTACAACAGATGCTAATGGAGAAGTAGTAGGAACATTTAACTTACCAGCAGGAAGATTTAAGTCTGGAGTTAGGGTATTTAAATTACAAGACCAACTTGAAGGTTCAAGTTCAAGAATTAGATCTTTATGCCAAGCTAATTATGAGAGTACAGGTTTAAGACAACAAACACAAGAAAATATCATTGCACTTAAAACTGCTAACGTATCAGCAACACAACATTCAGACGACAGAGTAGTTACAGATACATCAATGAATGTATCAATAGGACAAGGTACACCATTACCTCCACCACCTGCTCCTGTTATTATTACTCAGGTTACAAACGTCGTAGGAGCACCTGGACCAGTTGGTGAACCAGGACCTGTAGGACCTCCTGGAGAAGACGGAACACCTGGCACACCAGCAGATCCTGTAGATGTACCTGCGATTGTAGATACAGTTCTTGAAGAAATAGAACCTAGATTACCTCCACCACCACCCGATCCTCCAGTAGTAGACATACCGGACTTTGACTTAGACGAAATTATGGGTTTTATTGGTGGCATTGGAATGGACCCATTAGCACAAACATTTAAAGTTTCAGGACTTCCTGGAGGTGTGTTTATAAGTGGTGTGGAAATTTATTTCAAAACAAAATCAGATACCAGAGGTGTTACAATGGAACTTAGGGAAGTTATTAACGGCGTCCCAGGTCCTCGTATATTACCTAATGGTTCAGTTTACAAAAACGCATCAAACATTAATGTATCATCAGAATCAGGTGGTGTAACAACATTCACACCTACACATTTTAGATTTGAAGACTTAGTTTATCTTAAGAATGACACAGAATATTGTATTGTACCTAAACCAGAATTAGATGACCCTAGTTTTGAAATTTGGATTGCACAACTCGGAGAAAACCAATTTGGTACAACCAATAGGATAGATAAACAACCACACGCAGGTATGTTCTTTAGTTCAGCGAACAACAGGACATGGACACCATATCAAAACAAAGATATGATGTTTAAAATTTATAGAGCAAGATTTAAGAAAGGTACAAATATAACAGGAACCTTTGTTAATCAGAAGTTAGACTATCTAAACTTTACAGACTTCTCTACAAATCAAAAATCATTTGATCCAGGAGCTAACCTAGTAGGATTTACACCTACACTTACAAACGGAGGTTCAGGTTATACAGGAACAACTCCAACGGTATCCGTTACTAACGCAACAGGTGATACAGGTACAGGTTTAACATTATCAGCTACAGTTACAGGAGATGCTGTTACAGGACTAACCGTAACAAATCCAGGTTCAGGATATAAAACAGCGCCTACAATTACAATCTCAGACGAAGGCGGTTCACAAGCAACAGGTACAGTAGCATTGACAAGAGGTATTGTAACTCATTGGAACACATTATACAATTATGCATCTACTGTTTTAAGAACAGGAACATTTACATCAGGTATGCTTGTAGGAGCACCTTCAGGTTATGCCACATTATCTAGTTTTACAGATAAGGTTGTAGATGAAGTAGCATTAAACATAGGTATAATGAAACCTGGAGACGGCACAACAGCGTCAGCAAAAATAGCATTAACAACAACAGGTGCTGCAGTTGCAAATAGTACAACTTATGAAGAGATAGATTTTAATTTATCCAAACCATTAGATGTACAGAAAACAATATACGCATATTCTACAGAACAAAAATCTACAGCTAGTGGAGGTTACAACGGAGAGAATACTGCGAGATTACAAACAACGTTCTACACATTTAACGATAACACTTCACCTATATTAGATATAGACCAGTGTGATTTATTGTGTATTAAAAACGAACTTAACAATGATGCTACAGGAGAAGCAGGAAGAGGAGCAGGTAACGCATCATCTAGATATATCAGTAGACGTGTAATACTAGAAGAAGGAATGGATGCTGAGGATTTAAGAGTATATTTAGATGCCGAAATACCTAACGCAGGAGATATTAAAGTATATGCTAAACTACAAAATGCAGCAGATCCTGGAGACTTCCAAGAAGATTTAAGTTGGTTTGAACTTACAAAAACAGGATTCCCTGCAGAGGTTACTGAGGAAATGGCAGAATATTATTGGACTATTCCTAGTAAACCTTCAGGAGCTAATGTATATGGATTGAACGGTAGTGGCAAATTTGAATACTCTCTAGATGTTGTTTCCTCAACAACAAATCTAGTAGGAGGATCAGGCTTTACAAGTGTTCCTACTGTATCCGTTACAGGCGGTGGTGGATTTGGTGCTCAAATTAGAGCAGAAGTTTCAGGCGGAGCAGTAACTTCGTTGATTATTGAAAACCCAGGAAGAGGTTATACAAGTACACCAACCATAGCAATTACAGGCGGAGGAGGCTCAGGAGCTTCAGCAGACGCCGTTACAGGTACAATTACTTACACAGGATATAAAACTTTTGCAGTTAAAATAGTTCCATTGTGTTCTAATACAGTTGAAGTACCTAAGTTTAAAGATTTACGAGCAATAGCGTTACAGGCATAGCATGAGTGAGTTTAGAAAAGACATTATAAATATTCATGGTGAAAGTAACTTGGTTCGTGATAAAAACTCAAAAGCAGTTTTGAGTCGTAACCTGGAAGGGTTAAAAGCGTATAAATTACAAAAAATTCAAAGAGACAGAGTTCTAGAGTATGAAAAGGATATAAATACATTGAAAGAGGAAATATCCGAGATTCGTACTTTATTATCAGATATCTCAAACAAAATAAATAGGTAGGAAATATGGCAACTATTACATTAAGATCAGCTAAAGGGAGTCCGTTGACGAATAACGAAGTCGATGCTAACTTTACTAATCTAAACAATGATAAGTACGAATCAGGTAATAATGTAACACTAGGTACCCTATCTGCTTCCACAGGAACATTTACAGGAAACATTACTGCACAAGCATACGTTGTTAGTTCAATAAGCGCAGGTGTTTCAGCAGCAGGAACAGATCAATCAGGCGGTACAGCATTAACAAAAAGGTTTAATATTGTTACATCAGCAACAGCAGCATCAGCAGAAGGTGTTGTTTTACCAGACACTTCATTAGGTTTAGACGTAGAGATATTGAACGACACATCAGTTACAATCAAAGTTTATCCCAATGGTACAGAAACAATAGATGGAGGCTCTGCATCAGCAGCAGTTAATCTAGCAAGTAAACACTCATTGAAACTGGTAGGAACTAGCGCAAGTAATTGGGCAAGGCTCACACCTAATATAATTTATGATAGTACAGGAACAAGACTAAATTAATAGGAAAATTAAATGAGACCATTAAGAGTAAAAGCATCAAGTTATCCAGTTAGCTCCTCAAACTTCCAAGGTTTGCAGGAAATGACAGATTCTGAAATAGAGAAATATTTATCAGCTACTATGACAGATAACTATGCTGATAACTCAGATGGAACAGGTACTGCAGAACTTAATGTTACAACAGACGGTTCAGGAGCAGGAACAACTATTGGAACAGCAACAGATACTAAAAGACAAGACGCAGTTGGTACACACCCAACAGCAGGCGCAACCACAACCGTTACTACCTATACGGCAAAACAGGTTAGTGCCACAGCATCTGAAAGTATTACAAATAGACTCTTAGGATATGAAACTTCAGGTACAGTAGGTGCCAATGAATTTAATGATTCAGAATTAGATACAGATATTTTAGATAAAGCTATTAGTTCTATGGTAACTGAAAGTGCTTATACAACAGGCCAATATCAACTTAAAGCTTCATCACCTAGTGGAGGAACATGGACTTCACGTTATACACTAACAAACACAGAAGTAGACGGAACTACTAATAACGTTTATATTTGGCAAAAGACTGCACCAACAACAGCAGCAGATACCAATTTGAAACCTGTATGTTATAAAGCATCTGGTAATACAGGTGTTAATGAAATGACAGCAGCAGAGATAAATCAAATGGTTCCTAATATGAGAAATCGTATTATGGATAATACTATTGGAACATATAAACTACAATCTTCATCACCAAGTGGCGGAACATGGGTACAGATGGGAGATAGTTTTACTGACACAAGAAAAGAAGTAGCATCACAAGGTTACGAAGGCTCATACTCAGGTAATTATACTGGTGGTTATACAGGAGCTAAAGATTACGCAGGGGCTTATTCAGGACAATATACAGGAAGTTATACTGGAGCCTATACAGGAACATCAGCATATTCAGGAACTTACGCAGGTGCATATGCAGGAAGTTATACACCTTTCTTCGCAGGTTTCCAAGGACCAACTTCATTTACAGGTTACTATACAGGATATTATACAGGCAGTTACACAGGTGCTAAAAACTATTCTGGAACATACGCAGGAGATTATTCAGGCTCCTATACAGGATATTACACAGGAACATCAGCATACTCTGGTACTTACTCAGGTACATATACAGGATATTATTCTGGTGACACAATTCAATCAAGTAGTGAAAACGTAGCAACGGTAAAATTGTGGGTTAAGACAGCCAACTAACCCTTATAAATATTTTTATATTATGGAGACATTATGGCAAAGGCAAAGAAGAAACTTGATATTGATCTAGATATCACACCAGCAGAACCAGAAGAAAAAATACGTCCATACCAATTTAAAGATCCTTATTGGTCTAATAAGGAAAATAAGCATATCATTGTTACCCTTGAATATACAAACGGCAAGGTAGCAACAGCATCTGTACAGGATAGCGACGGTAAAAACCCAGATTATATAGCAATACTAGAAGAGTTTGGCGAAGAACAAATTGACGCTAATACAGAAGAAGGTATTAAAAGACGTGAAGAGAATATTAAAAAACGTCTAGCTAGAAAAGAAACTGAGGAGATCAGGCGTAAGCAAGAAATTTTGTTCAATACAAAAATAGAAGCATTTGAAATAACTGCTGTAAAAGAATCTAAAAACACAGACCTAAAAAGACTTATTAGAAAAGCCAAAACTCCTTTAGAAGTAGGTGCATTAACTACTTTGGTAATACAAGAAGATTTAATTCAACGAGGAGTTATAAATGGAAAAGAAGATACCTGACAACGGGTTTCTAATAGTAGCATCCAAGTACGAAAGATTTTATAAAGCTGCTATAGAGTTATGTGACTCTATAAAATTATTTTGGCCTGAAGCACATATCACTTTATATACTTCACATGAGGAATGGGTTAAACCTACTGATTGGAATGTAGCAGATAGTATTGTGTGGTGGGAAGTGCCTAATCATCACAGAGCAAAATTATGGGCCTTAGGACAAACACCATATAAAGGTATAACTTGTTATTTAGATGCTGATATGGATTGTCAGCATGAGGACGTACAAGATATATTTGCACAACTACCAGAAGATTTAGATTTAATTTTTACACCCACACGATCGTACAATGCGAAGTTAGTTAAACTTTCTAACACAGAAGAAATGACTATGCACTGTGGTATGTTTTTATATAGAAACAATCCTAAAACAATTAAATTAATGAATAGTTGGTATGGTGAATTTTTAAAACAACAAGAAAAAACCGAGGATGGTTTTAGTTACAAATATGACATAGGTGATTATCCAGAAGATGCTAGAAAATGGGATACGTTCACTATGTGGAAACTATTAACTTATTCTGACCATGGAGTTAGATGGGATAATAATTTAAAAATGAGATGGAACATGATTAACGGTCATGACCCAGAGGAACTAGAAGGAGAAGAAATTGTGATGTGGCATTATTCTATTCCTTCGCATGAAATATATCCAAAATGATTTTTACTAAGATTTCAGATGAATTACTTGACATACTAGAACCTTTTTCAGATTGGTTTTTTAAACAAGACTTAGCTGAACTTACAGAATTAGCAAACAATAATGATAAACATACAAACGACTTAGAGTATTCTTGTTCAGAGGAATACTTAAAAGAAGTCGTAGAAAAAGATGGAGAACATATAGGGTTTCCTGAAATATCATATTCATTTGATATGAATATGGATAGATGTCCTCAACTATTTAGCAAAAAGATATGGGAACTTAATTCAGAATTAGGTGCTTTTTTAGGTGCTAGGAACACAGCAGTTTCTGTCTACTATCCCACAAATGGATTCATGGGTTGGCACAATAATTGGAACGCACATGGGTATAATATCCTACTATCATATACAAAAGCAGGCAGTGGATTCTTTAAATATCGTGACCCTAAAACGCATGAAATTGTACACTTACAAGACCCGGGTGGTTGGAGTTCTAAAGTAGGGTATTATGGCAGAGGAAGAGAGCCAGATAAAGTATATTATCATTGCGCAGGAACCTTTGAACCTCGTATTACATTGGGTTTCGTGATACCAGATCTATGGATGTGGAGGGATATGGTCGCCGATATTTCAGGCGAAAATACTGAAAATCTTTCATAAAAATGCTTGACTTTTGGTATAAAAGATGCTATCATATACACATAAACTAAAAAAACGAGGTAAATATGATACTAGAAAACGAAGTAACAATAGCAGGAGAAACAGTTCGTAAGGAACGTTTCGGAATGGCGTCAATTTATGACGAGAACAAAACTTTTACAGGTAATGTTCTGTATAAGTCTCAGTTACCTGAGAACCATAACAGTTACGATAACTCAATCGAAACTAAGTTTCTTGACACAGCTCAAGTAGATGGTCTTACTGTTTGGAAATCAAACGGTGAAGTTCCATTCGCGGACATGCTATTAGACTTCGTTCAAATTGGTGCTATAACTTTGGAACAAGCAGAGTTCTCACTAGAACAAAAACAAAAAGATCAAAGCGCAAGTCTTGAAACTTTGTACCGAGATCCTGAAACAGGCAACATTTACTTAGGTGAAGGTGCTTTAGATTACAGAGACGAGCGTCTAGCAAAAATCGAGACAGCAACTTGGAGAGACGACATTAGGTTTTAATCATGATGGATGTAATTTTTGACGTAGACGGAACATTAATGGATATTGAACACAGAAGGCATTTTGTTGTTCAACGTCCTAAAGACTTTGACGCCTTTAGAGAAGCAACTAGCCAGGACACTGCTAAGGAAGATATCTTCGCCGTTGCTAAGGCTCTAAAGGCAGCAGGTCATAGAATTATTATCTCTTCTGGCAGGAATAAATCTCAGAGAGCAGTAACTTTAAAACAGTTAATGGCTCAAGGTTTAGTATTTGATGCTTTATACATGAGGTCAGATTCTGATTACAGGCCTGACCATGAGGTTAAATCTCAGATGTTAGATAAAATGAGAAAAGAAGGATTCAATCCTACAATGGCATTTGATGACAGACAACAAGTCGTCGATATGTGGAGAGAAAGAGGATTGACTGTAGCACAAGTTGATAAAGGAGACTTTTAATTGTTTGAAAAGAAAATAGCATTTGTAATTAGTAGTCAGCATTTTATTGCACATGGTGGTATAGGACAATTTGCTAAAACATATTGTGATATGGCCAAAGAATTAGGTTGGGCAGTTCACATTATATTAGACAAAGCTCCTACAAAAACTGCTTTGTTAGATTATATCAATTCATTAGACAACACGCATATCTATTATAATTCTAAAGTAAGTTATGGAGACCATAACGGAACCTTTGTATTTTCAGATGGTATGAATTTACAAAAGATGGTAAACTTTGAATCTAGTATGATGACTGCGTTAGAAAATAATTTATATGATTGCATTATAATTAACAGTCCTGATGCTGTTACACCTATCTATAATTTAGATTTACAGGATAGAATTCCTGTTGTATTTTACACACATTCTGAGAACTTTATATTCTTAGAAAAAGGTGCTAATGCTGTATTCCATGATTCCTGTATTAACTATATGCAGAACTTATTAAACTTGCCTAACTTAACTATAGGTACACAGACTCATGTGAATGTACATCATATAGAACAAAACTTTGGAAAAGATGTATCTGTTAGAACACATGCTTTACCTATGAGAATACCTGAAATAAAATTACTAGATGAATATCATGGTGAGAAGTCAGGTGTTATGTTTATAGGTAGGTGGGAACCTCGTAAGAATCCTTTTGTATTTTGTGATGCTGTAATAGAAGCAGACTTGCCAGCAAAAATATTAACAAATGATAAAGGTGCAGAAAAATTTAAAAAATACTTTGAGTCTAAAAACTTTGACAACTATGAAATAAAGGCAGGCATAATGGGTCAAGAAAAAGTAGACTTTATTAAGAGTGCTAAAGTAGGATTTCATCCTGCTAAATTAGAATCATTTGGATTTAGCGCTTTTGAAACATTACATAGTTGCCCTACGTTATGTTTAACAGAATATGGTTGGTATAAGAACTTTGATGGTCTTGTACAACATTGTAAAACTCCTCAAGCGGCGGCAACATTAAAACAATTATACGCAGAAGAAGAAAGCCAATATGATAGATTAGAGGCCCTACATAAATGGGACGATGAAACTGTCAAAGCATGGCTAGACTTTATGGATAGATTCTATCCAGCGAAAGAAGGTAATCCTATTGAGATACAAGAAACGGTTTCAGTTTCTGATGTTTATACGGGTATATGGAAACGTAAAAAAGTTGCAATTGATGATGTAAAATCACTTGACAAAAAGGCAGACTTGTCGTATCATATAACACATGAACTTAAAGAAACATACATTACTCCTAACGATATGGAATATGTAAAACCAAGTGTTGGACTTGAAGGATTATTCGATGCCTAGAATAAGTGAAGCAAAAACACCTAAATGGATACTAAAAAAGAGTGGCTCTTATAAAAGAACTAAAACTATAAAGCATGTCAATGTAAATGGTTTACCTGTATTTTATAAAGCTACAGATTGTAATACACACCCAGATAAAAAGAAAATAAAATGTCAAACAAAAGGTTGTGATAACAATACAAGCTATCAAGGTGGAGAAAAGCAAGGTTATACTTGGCTTTTATTTTGCAATAAATGTACTAAAACAGAAAGAGCATTAGAACAAGGTAACAGTTCTTTATTAGAGTATGAGGATAAACTTGCTCAAGAAGCAGGATATATTGATCAAGGAGATAGGGATAGGCAAAATCATAAGTATCTAAAACAT
>MDSZ01008128.1_pt1 | contig 20712 bp, 16 predicted proteins | sample 811201 | NCBI WGS metagenome assembly MDSZ01 (sample SAMN05326647, study PRJNA326480) | marine metagenome | isolation source: seawater | place: Indian Ocean: North | collected 2010 | reverse complement strand
TTGGTTTTGTAATTTACTAGACTATTTATTGTAACTTGGAATTATTCTCCTTGGGCGAGGCCACTGCCCTAGAAAGATTCTGTACCGAGGTGGCTGGTATGGGTTCATTGATTAACGACAGGTTATTGCAATAATATTAAATTATAAGGAGAAAATATTATGGGAAATAGAAGATTAGGGCGCAAAAGATTAGAAAGTGTCCTTAAAAAACTTAACGCTACAGAGCCAGATACCGCCGGTTCAAGATCTGGACTTAGAGCCTTTGAGATGCCAGCATGGCAACTTCAACCGGGTAAATACTGGGGCTTGTTTGATGATTTTAAAGCTGTGTCTGGTGTTACCGATTTAGTTCAAGACGACGACTTTGTCCTCGCTCACGCGAGTTCTGGACTTGTAGGAGCCGTATGGGATGTTACAGCAGGAGGCAGTTCCCCGGGTGTTACGCTTGACAATGCAGAAGTCGGCGGCGCGGTAAAATTGGTTGCTGGTACTGCAGACGATGACGTCGCACGATTGTTTGCAGTTAATAATCCAATGGTGCTGGACGCATCAAACGCTAGAAAAATCTGGATGGAAGCCAGACTTAAGCTTAGTGATGTTGACGCTTCCGGGTTTTTCTTTGGACTCGCCGGTAACGGTACCAACGCAACAGTCGATACTTCGATTTTGTCAGGTGGATTAGCAGATGGACTTGGTTGGCAGATCATTGACGGACAAGCTGCTGTAACTTTCGCTTCGATCTCTGCTGTTGGTGATTCGGAGACCGTTACTCAGTCCTCAACGTCGGCTGCAGATGGCACTTATGTTATCTTAAGTATCTACTTTGATGGCACCACTGCTCATTTCTACATCAATGGTAAATTGTCGCACTCTTCGGGCGCAACTTTGCCAACCGATGGAACATTAATTTGCCCTCACATTGAATTCATTCAACAAACGGGTGACAGTGATACCTTGCACGTTGACTATGTTAACTACTGCATGGAAAGATAAATCGTCTTTTAACACTATAAAAGCCCCTTCTGAAAAGTTGGGGTTTTTTGTTTTTTTTAAACTATTTATTGTAACCATATGGAGAACAAAATGGCTAAAAAAAGTTTAAAATCGCGAGAGCTTGTTAGTGAGCAAACTGTAACTTCTGCTGATGGAGAGAAATTGGCACAAGCAACTTACAGCAAGGTTTGGGAAGAAGTATCCGATAAGCCTGCAGCTAAAAAAGCACCCGCTAAAAAAGCTACCGCAGCTAAAAAAGCAGCCGCCCCTAAGAAAGCAGCCGCCCCTAAGAAAGCCGCCCCTGTAAAAACTGAAGAAGCGTAAAACTTTACTTAAACATAATAAGTAGCATATGCTATTATACCAATGACAACAGTCAATTCAGGAGGTATATTGTCAATGTCACAACAAGTAACAACACAAGAGCAAGCGCTGGGTTTGCTAATTCAAGCAGTACGAGTAGCCCAAAGCAAGGGTGTATATGCTATTGAAGATGCAGGCTTGCTGGCTCAAGCTATCGGAATGTTCACAGCCGCTCCGGAGCCAACTCCGGTTGAGGTCACTGAAGAAGAACCAGAAAGCGCTGAATAATAACTAAAAGCCCTCATAAGAGGGTTTTTTAGTATTTACTGACTAGTATGGTGTGGGGTTTTGTTGGCTAGATCACTACTTAGATGTAGGAGATTTTTTTAATGCCAACAAATTTAAATCCAAAATCTGAAACCAGCGCAATTGTGCTAACATCGACTGGTTCCAAAAATGATGTAGCGGAATCCGTTCCTTTTCAAATATACACAGGATCCTCAGACTTCTTAGAGGGTGCTGCCCTACAAGTTAACTATGTTTACAGAAAGCTTGGTGGAGATGTTGTAGATATTGAATTAACTGCTGCAAATGTATACTCAGCTTACGAAGAGTCTGTTCTTGAATATTCATATATTTTAAACCTTCATCAGGCTAAGAATTCACTAGATTCAGCACTCGGTGACGTCACTGGCACATTTAACCACTTGGGACAACAGACTTCTGGACCAACTGGCTCTAATTTAAAATTTCCAAGGTTTCAATCCTCTTACGCTTTAAAGGTTGGCGACGGCTTGGCAACAAAAGCGGGATTTGGTGGAACAAATACAATTTACTCAGCATCTTTTCAGCCATCTGACAGTCAGCAGGATTACGATCTCCAGCAAATTATACAAACAGCAGATGCGTCTGGTACCGATGAAGAAGGCAGAACAGTTCCCTATGCTGGAAAAATCCATGAAAAAAGAATATTCGTAACACAAGTGTTTTATAAGTCCCCAAGGGCGCAATGGAGATTTTATGGTTATTATGGCGGCATCGGCGTTGTTGGGAACATGAACACATACGGTCAATTTGCAGATGACTCAACTTTTGAACTTATCCCAACTTGGCAAAATAAAATGCAAGCTATTATGTATGAAGATTCAATTTTTACCAGAACCTCTCATTTTTCGTATGAAATAAAAAACAATAAAATGAGAATATTTCCCCCACCCGGTGATGCAGCGTTTTTTGACGATGAAATATGGTTTAAATTCTATGTTAAAGAAGATTCGACTGCTGATGCAGAATATGAAGACGGAAATAGGGGTGTCAACAACCTAAACACTTTACCATATGGCAATATTCCATACGAAAACATTAATGCTATAGGTAAACAGTGGATTCGCAAGTATGCCCTTGCGTTATGCAAGGAAATGTTGGGTCAAATTAGAGGCAAATTCACTACAATTCCGATTCCGGGAGAGGCAGTAACCCTAAATCACTCTGAGTTGCTGACTCAAGCAAAAGAAGAACAACAACAATTGAAAGATAAGTTGATGGAAATCTTAAAAGAGACCGAATACCAAGAAATATCAAGGATTTCGTCTGAAAAAGCAGAGACAACAGCCAAAACGTTCTCATTTTCACCATTGCCGATTTTTGTGGGGTAACATAGATGTCAAACGATTGGGAAAGACCAGAAGCACCACCACCACCTCTCTTTTTAGGTAAAAAAGAGAGAGATTTAGTAAAACAGGTCAATGATGAACTTATAGAGAACATTATTGGTCAACAGGTGCTATATTACGCAATCGATATGCAGACAACAGATTTTCATGACATGTACGGCGAAGCGATAGAAAAGACCTACCTCCCTCCAATCAGAATCTACGCGCTTGTTAAATTTGATAAAGAAGAATCGTCATATTTGGACGGAATGGGTATCGATTCCGATTCGGCAGTGACGGTTAATTTTCACAAAAGACGATTAAATGAAGATCAGAATATGTTTGTTCGTGAAGGAGATTTTATTTTGTATGGTAAAACATATTACGAGATAGTTAAACTATTAGAGCCCCGAAAACTCTTTGGACAAGTTAATCACACTTTTGAGATTTCGGCAATTTGTAAACGAGCAAGAAAGGGACTATTCGATGCGACCTGATAATTTTGATTTTGCGATGCTACCAGATCTGCCAAGAAGCGGATCGGTGTCTTTGCGTGAAATTGGTATGCTAGCTTCGACGTTAGAAGATATTGATTATGCGATGACATCGTGGCTTAAAAAGGATTTGGAGCTTACAACGCGAACAAACGAAGGAAGAAAAACCGTCCCGGTTTTGTGGCAATCCCCCGAAAGAGCGTTTCAGATTAAAAACGAAAAAGATTTGCGAGATGACACCGGAGCATTGAAATTACCCCTCATAAGTATTGAGAGAACTGGTGTCGTTAAAGATCCTGAAAATAAGGGCTCATATCGGGCGCAAATATACTCAAACGAGTATAATGGTCGCACTGGTAGAATGGTTATAGCAAGAAGAATTGTTGAAGATAAAACTAGAAACTTCGCAGCAGCAGCAGCGATGAGAAAATTACCAGATACTGTAGCACACCAAAAGCACTACCCAAGAATTAACAAAAAAATAGTTATACAAACCCTTTCGATTCCAATTCCTGTCTATGTGTCAGCAGAATACAAAATTAAAATTAACACTGAATACCAACAACAAATGAACGATTTGGTTACTCCGTTTATGGCAAGAACTGGTCAAATTAATTCATTTGTTATGAGAAGAAATGGGCACATGTATGAGGCTTTTATTGACACTTCCTTTACTCACAATAATAACGTTGCAACATTAAACGAAGATGAAAGGATGTTTTCTACAGACATAACAATTAAAGTTTTGGGGTACTTGATGGGAGAGGGAGATAGTGACGATCGCGAGATAGTCAAAATTGAGGAAAACTTGGTTGAGCTTACTTTTCCGCGTGAAACAATCCCACTTCCGGGAGAGCCGGGCTTTATTGACGGTTAGTTCCTGAACTGCATCCACTTTCTTTAGAAAGTTGAAGACTTTTGAAAATGCTTCAACTATTTACTGTTGATTAACTTATAATTTTTCGAATTATAACTAAAAAGAGGATATAGCAAAGATGTCAGTTAAAAACTTTAAGTTTGTTTCTCCGGGTGTTTTTATCAACGAGATTGATAACTCCTTTAGACCAAGAAGTCCAGATGCAATTGGACCAGTAGTAGTTGGACGATCCAGAAAAGGATTGGCTATGGAGCCAATTACTGTAGATTCGTTCTCAGAATTTGTTGAAATGTTCGGCGATACCGTTCCCGGAAATGCCGGTGGTGATGTTTATCGTAATGGAAATTTACAGTCTCCAATGTATGGGACTTACGCCGCAAAAGCATTTCTCCGTTCGAACGTTGCTCCTTTGACTTATGTGAGATTACTAGGTCAGCAAACTACAACTAACGATGCTTCGCAAGCAGGACGAGCCGGATGGCAGACCACAAACACTCTCGCGGCTGATACCTCATCTGACGAAACCGGACCGTCCAGCGGTGGCGCGTATGGTCTGTTCCTGTTCGCTTCTGGCTCGGCAGCTGATGGAGATGCCGGAATCAAGGCAACGGCAACATTAACAGTTGCTGATGCTGGGCAGATCACAGCCACAAACCAGATTTCGCTTATTACAGCCGGCGGTGATACAGTTACAATTACTGGTCACGCTAGCGCAAACGCTATGACCACCACATCTGGCGCATCCTCAGACGGAACTTTCGATGCTAGCACCGCATCCGGTGGTAGCACCAACAACACAGCACAAGCATTAGCTATCGCAACAGTTATTAACCTTCACGACGATTTTACTGCATCTGCAGACGGCGCTGTTGTAACTGTAACACAAAACACAGCCGGCACTGCTGGTAACACAACTGTTACTGCTGCCAAGAATGGTGGAGCTGGTGACATCGCGGCGGACGATCTGGTCATAGTAAGCTTCACCGGCGGTTCTGACGCAGGGGACGCTGGTAGATTAGGAACAGGTTCATGTGCTGCAATTTGGTATCTTCACAATGGAAAGATTCAATTGAGTGGTAACTTGGTCGGTGGCGAAGACGCAGCGACAGCATCTGCTGGGGCTTATATCGGTTCTGATTCGAACGGAAACTATAAAGTTGTTATTAAAAGTGCGACTCAAGGCGAAGAAACCTTTCTGTTCAACTTTAATGATAATTCAGAAAACTTTATCAGAAATCAGTTTAACACCAATCCACAATTAGGTAGTGCGGGTAATTACTACCCAGCCAGTGCCGAAAAAGACTACTGGCTCGGTGAGACATTTGAGCAAGACGTACGCGAAAACGGCTTACATAACACCAATGGAATTGGAATTATTCTCGGGCTTGGTTCTGGCTCAGCAGCTGGCTCAACCGCTGGACCCCACTTAATGAAAGGTCAGGCATCACGCGAAGCTGTTGCTGGCTGGTTTATTTCCCAAGATGTTGGTGAAGCCGGCTCGTACACCCCGCAAAGCATGCAGAAACTCTTCCGCTTGAAAGGTCGCGGACACGGCGAGTGGCTGCACAAGAACCTTAAGGTGTCTATTGAAAGAATTAGACAGTCCAACACGCAGCTTGGCGACTATGGAAGTTTTTCAGTTGTATTAAGAAAGCTTTTGGACACAGATAATCAGGTACAAGTTGTTGAAAGATACGATAACTGTAATTTAGATCCAACCTCTCCAAACTTCGTCGCTAGAAAAATCGGTGATAGATATGGTAAATGGGATGAGATTAATCAAAGACTTAGGTATTACGGTGAATACGATAATAAATCTAGATATGTTTATGTTGAAATGAACGACGATGTTGAAGCCGGCGCCACCGAAGCGTCCTTGCTTCCATTCGGTTATTTTGGTGCACCAGTCATGTCAGGTTCCGGCGATGTTGACAACTCAACCGATCCTGACAGCGATGCTATACATCGAACGATGCTGGCGTATAGCGGAACATTTGCTGGATTTGCCGGCGCAAGCGGCTTAGACGGTTTTGATGGCGCTGAACTGTTAGGTGGAGTTGGCAACAACATTACAGCTTCATTCAAGTTCCCAACTGCTCTGCTTAGAAAGAGCGCGTCTGATGGCGGATTAACGGATCCAACTAAGGCTTATTTTGGTTTCCGCACCACAAGAACCGCAACTTCGAACAATTCTGACCCAAGTGTAGCAGATTTACACAGGTTGATTTATTCTGGATTCCCAGATGATCCAACCACCAGTGATACTGCTGCCGGTCCCGGTGTTATTAGTTACTCTCACGTGTTCTCGCTTGATGATATTAGAAAAACAAATGCGAGTACATCTGCCTCATATTACTATGAGTCGGGCTCTAGAGCTGCCGGAACTTCGGTAAGCGCAGAATCAAGCTCGTACACAACACTGTTGGATGCAAATTATAACAGATTCACTGCACCTTTCTGGGGCGGATTCGACGGATTTGATATTACGAAGCCAGATCCATTAGCAAACACAGTGATGGCGGGAAGCCCAACTGAAGATAACAACTATGCATTCCACACCATTAGGAGAGCAATCACAACCTTATCGGATGTTGATTTGTTGGACTTCAACTTGTTAACTACGCCCGGTCTTACCAATGAATCGTTGACACAATATCAAATTCAAGTCTGCGAGGACCGCGCTGACGCTCTTGCGTTAATTGATCTGCCCTCTGTTTACACTCCAACTCACGAGGCGTACAACTCAAAAGTAGACCGACCCGCTAAAGATCCCCTTGGGACTGCAAACAGTCTCAAAGATCGCAGATTAGATTCATCTTATGGTGCGGCATTCTATCCTTGGGTTCAAACTCGCGATGCTGCAACTGGTCAGCTTGTATGGATTCCGCCCACCGTGGCTATGATGGGTGTTTTAGCATACTCTGAGTCAGTATCAGATGTTTGGTTCGCTCCTGCTGGATTCAACCGCGGTGGCTTAACTGAGGGTGCTGCTGGGATTCCAATTACAAATGTTTCTGAAAGACTTTCATCGAGTGATCGTGATACTCTTTATGATGCACGGATCAACCCAATCGCCTCGTTCCCGTCAAACGGAATCGTTGTTCTTGGGCAGAAAACCTTGCAAGAACGCCCATCAGCACTCGACAGAATTAATGTACGCAGATTGGTGATTCACCTTAAGAAGCAAATTTCAATTCTTTCGACACAAATTCTCTTTGAACAAAATGTCCAAGACACTTGGGACAGGTTCAAAGGACTCATTGAGCCATTCTTGGCTAATGTTAAGACCAGATTTGGTATCACGGATTATCGTCTAATTCTTGACGAGAGTACCACAACCCCAGATCTTATTGATCAAAACATATTGTATGCGAAGATCATGGTCAAGCCCGCACGCGCAATTGAGTTTATTGCGATTGATTTCGTAATCGCCTCAACTGGTGCATCATTTGACGACTAAAATTAAATAAAAAGACTAGTTAAACTAGTTATCGTATAGGAGAAAATTTAAAATGCCATTCTGGTCACAATCTTTCGGGGAAGATGCGGATCTTAAAGATCCAAAAAGAAATTTTAGGTTCACAGTGTCGATCACTGGAATCACTGCTGCAAATGGAGGTCCCTTGTTGTGGTATGCAAACTCGGTCTCAAAACCAACTTTCACATTGGCGTCTGCTGAGCATAAGTATTTAAACCATTCATTTTACTATCCCGGTAATGTTACTTGGAACTCAGTAGAGATCAAGATGGTTGACCCCGGTGGAGACCCAGATGTTGCAGCAACATTAGCAGCTATTTTACAAGGTGGCGGATACCAAGTTCCTACCGATGCATCTTCTAATAGTTTAACTAGTATTTCTAAAGCCCGCGCAACCGGTGCCTTGGGTCGAGTTGAGATTAAGCAAATTGATGCTGACGGTCGACCAATTGAGACATGGACTCTTTGGAATGCATTTGTCGAAGAAGTCGATTTTGGTGGAACGCTTTCCTATGGCGATGAAAAATTAACAGAAATTGGCTTAAAACTTAAGTATGATTGGGCTAGAATAGAGACTAGAGCTGGATCTGCCGCAAACGTTCTCGGTGGCGATTCGTTCTTTAACGTATAAAAATAGAGGTGTATATTGTCAAGAAATAGAGATAGGATGGGTGTAGATAGCACCCCCCAACAAGCAGAAGCTCCTATCAACCAGATGATGAACAACGAACAGCCGTTTTCGTTTGTTGTTCCTACTGAGTTTGTAGAGCTTCCATCAAAAGGTAGGTTTTATCCTCCCGGTCACCCTCTTCACAACCAAGAGGTGATTGAGATCAAACAAATGACTGCAAAAGAAGAGGATATTTTAACTTCTCGTTCTTTATTAAAACAAGGTGTCGCCATTGATAGGGTTCTCAACAGTATTATTGTAGATCCTCGTATTGATGCATCGAGTATTTTGGTTGGCGATAGAAACGCCATTATTATTTCATGTCGAGTTTCCGGTTATGGCAGTGAGTATGCCACAAAGATTACTTGTCCTGCATGCGAAGCTAAAAATGAATATGTCTTTGATTTAAATGCAGCAACTGTATCTCACGGTGGTTTAGAAAATGTGACAGAAAACGGAGATGGGACATTTAATACTGTTTTACCAAAGTCAAACCTTTCTGTAGACTTTAGGTTATTGACCGGTCGCGACGAAAAACTTTTAACTCAAAACCAAACATCAAAAAATAAAAACAAAGCAGATCGCATAATCACCAGTCAGCTAAGGGGAATGCTGGTATCGGTTAACGATAACACAACACCAGAAGCATTAAATTATGTTGCAAATAATCTACCATCAATAGATTCAAAATACTTGAGAGAAGTATATAAAAATACTCAGCCGAATCTTGACTTAACGCAGCACTATGAGTGTGTAGAGTGTGGTCACCAAGCAGACATGGAGGTGCCGCTCACCGCGGACTTTTTTTGGCCTAACTCCTGAGTACATGGAGTCGGTATATGAGGTATTTTTCTTTTTGAAATATTCTGGCGGGTGGTCATTTTCTGAGGCATATAACTTGCCTATTGGTTTGAGAATGTGGTTTTCAGAAAGGTTAGTTAAACAGCTTAAAGCAGAAAAAGAAGCAGTCAAGTCTTCAAGTAGGTCTGGAGGGTCTACAACACATACCCTTTCATCGCAAAATCAACCTAATATTCCCAAGCACTTACAATAGCCGTTGAAAGCCCAAGTTTTTGGGCTTTTACTATTTACTATGATAAGGAACATTTTTTGTGGCTGACTTAGACGACATTGTTGCAATACTGGAGGACATTAGGGACGATACGGTTCCCGGACTGACTGGCGCAATTAGGGATTTAAGCGCAGCAACTGGCGAGGCTGGAGCCGCGTCTCGCGATGCTGCTGGCGCTAGTCGTGAAGCCGCTCAGGCAACATCGGAATACGCCGACAGAGCCAAAGAGGCTGAAGAAGCCACTAAAGATCTGACTCTCGGTTTAGACCTGATGGGCAAGGGGATGAAAAAAACCTCCAGCGGCATGGGTAAAATATTTAAAGGCTTTGGAGAAATTGCAACTTCAGCAAAAGATGCGGCACTATCCGTTCATGAAAAAACCCAATCGATATCGGGACTGTCTCAAGAAATGCGTCGAACAACCGGAATGACCAAAGAGATGTCTTTCAACATCCAGTCTGCAGGCGATCAACTTAGGCATCTTGGCGTTAGCTTCGATGATACTAAAGACTCTCTAAATGCCTTGTATACGCAAACATCCGAGTTTTCACAGCAAACAAGCGAAGTTCAACTTAAATTAGTAGAACAAGCATCAATAATGCAAAAATTAGGCGTCTCAAACGCAACATTTGCAAAATCATTAGAAGTTGGCATGAAAAGCATGGGGCGTTCTGCTAGTCAGGCTGGAGATGACATCTTTAGGCTCCGAGCTACGGCGATAGACCTCCAAATACCAGTTGAGCAACTGGTTGAAGATTTCGCCAATAACGAGGCAATGCTAGCAAAACTCGGAGACACCGGACTTGAGGCATTTATTGATCTACAAGCAGTCTCGAAGGCTACAGGGCTTGAGATGAACAAACTCTTAGGTATAACTAATAAATTTGACACATTTGAAGATAGCGCGGAGTCGGTGGGTAGCTTAAACGCAGCCTTGGGAGGCAATTATGTTGATTCAATGTCACTGATGATGGAGACCGATCCGGCAGAAAGAATAAAGATGATCCGCGATGCCGTTGATGAAGCCGGCGTGTCATTCCAAGACATGGACTATTACCAGAAACAGATGCTAGCCGGCTCGTTGGGGATATCTGACATGGGAGAAGCAGCTAGGCTTCTAAGTGGGGATATTGACGATGTATCAAGTGCGCTTGGCACAGCCGACGCGTCAGTGGAATCCGCGGCAATGGATGCGTTTACCATGCGCACTCCAGATGAAATTGCAAAATCAATCAAAGATGCTGCGATGCCAGCATTTGGTGAGCTTTCCAAGGTGATGGTAGACGCCAGTGACGAGTTTGCAACAAACATAAAAGGCTCAATTGACGAATTAAATAAGGCGATGGTTGATGGTACCAAAGAGATAATTGGTAAAGATGAAGAAAATTTCATTGGAAAAATTCTTGTTGCCATATCCGCGTTACAAGAATACAGTGGCATCATTATGAGCGTGATTGGCGCATTCAAGACCTTTGCCGCCATAGGCGGCGGGGCTCTCGGTGTGGTTGGTGGTGTACTTACTACTATTGGTGGTATCTTAACCTCATTCCCTGTCATTGTGGCTGGAGTAACCGTTGCATTTACAGGCGCGTTTATGGGTATTGCTAAAAAATGGGATGAAATCACAGATTTATTTTCTGCCGGAAAATGGGGAGAAGCACTATCTTTAATGGCTTCTTCCGCAATCACTGGCGTAATAGCAACCTTTGGAAAATTAGCCGCCTATCTTGCCGAGGCACTAGGTTTTGAAGCCGAATGGATAACGACGTTCAAAGATGCGTTTAGTGAGGAGACGTTTGATGAGATAATGTTAGGCATTGGAAATACCATCATGGGTGGATGGGATACTATTACGACGTCTATAACGGAGTTCTGGGAAGATCTTGACCTCTTTGGTCCAGCAACAGATGCCGCCGAATCGGCATACCAAGGATTTTTAGATTTTTTCCAAATAAGTTCCCCATCTGCACTTATGACAGATATGATAGGTGGACCAATGATAGACGGCATTTTAGCGCCATTCACAGATATCGGCTCGAAGCTAAAAGAACTAATGATGGATGCCTTAGCGATGGTGCCAGAGCCAATAAAAAACCTTATGCTGGGTAAATCAGTGTTTGAAACTGCTGGTGAGTTAGCCAATATGGCTACTGACAAAGTAACAGGTGTTTTTGATGCTGTAAGTGATGCTGTGGGAGGCGATGAAACAAAAGAACCATACGTTCTAAATATATCTCTTACCATGGATGGTAGAGAAATTGATAAGAAAGTAATTAATGTAATAGGAGGTGTGGCTAGGGACGCCACAAGATAATAATGGCTTATAAAGATAAATCAGACGATAGTAATTTTTTCTGGCAAAACAAGTATAAAAAAGATGTCAGATATGCAGAACAGCTTACCGACATAACGGATGCCTATGCGAACGAACTGAAAATGGTCATTTCCTTTCAGCACGTGCCAACAGGGAAGACTGTGTTTTTTAAAGCTTTCATTACCGATTATTCTGAAAGTTTTACTTCTGGGTGGCAAGGTGAAAAAGCATTTGGTCGAACAGATCCGATTTACAGATATAGCGGCACGGAGCGAAAGATCAAACTAAGTTTCGATGTTCCAGCTTCTTCTGAAAGCGAAGCATATGAGAACATGGGAAGAATACAGAGATTGGTGCAGTTTCAATATCCTTCGTATTTTAGAAGCAAGGACGGTCTCGACGAGTACACTATCGGTCAATCACCCTTGGTCAGAATAAAAGCTTTAAATCTAATCGCGAGAAACTTCAGCGGTGCTCCAACAGCAGACAAAGGGACAAAATTCGGCACTACCAACATCAGAAAGGCAAAATTTAACAATTATCGCTCCTCACCACTACCGGAAGGCGGGTTAGTAGCTGCAATCAATAGTTTAAATTATAATATTGAAATAGGAAAGGCACCAGTATTTGAAAAAGCTGCAAATACTGTTTTGCCACAAATATACAAGGTGACAGTAGATTTTTCTGTTATTCACGAATATACAATTGGTTGGGATGATCATGATGATCCAATAACTTTACGGTTTCCATACGGCGCCGATATGGATCGTACGACTGATCCAGTTGCTGTTGATGCGTCGTATGCGCAAAGAATTCAAAGAGAGAGATCAAACCAAGCTGCTGCAGATAATGCAAAATCGCGATTTGGTGGAGCTTTCGGTAAATTACGTCGAAAGAAAGCATACAAGAGAGGTCAAAAGGAGGGCGCTTCTGATTACGACAGAGCTTTAGCAGAACAAGCACAGCAGTCGCTGATGGATGAAACAGGTCAATCCGCAAACGAAGCATGGCCCGACAAAAACGCCCCGGGCGTATGGGATTAATAGATAATGTCAAGATATAGAAAACAAAAAATATTTTCCAATGATGAAGACTATTACGATTATCTTCGCAATAAAAGAAACATAAAAACAGCTACACACTATAGCACACCGGTGTTAAGAAATCCCACTGTTGCCGATCGTACTCTCCTAACTACAACCACTCATATTTGGAGTTATGGAGATAGATTTTACAACTTAGCGCATAAATACTATAACGACCCGAATTACTGGTGGGTCATTGCTTGGTACAACAGCATGCCAACTGAAGCTAGTATACAGAACGGCGATTTAATTGAGATACCGGTAAATCTCAATGATGCACTAGGCGTATTGAGGGCGTAAACATGGCTGACGAAGCTCAATTTATATCTTTTAACATTGGTAAAGATCAAGAAATAACGACTCAAGTGCGAGAGGATGCTAAAAAGGCTTACCGAGATGCACTAGATTCATATTGGAAACAGTCTGATTCAGAATTTATTGATGATATGGGGCGCCCAATTGACAAGCCTGATAGTCTTACGGATTGGCAATATCCGGGAGATCTAAAAAAGAAGCCTTTAGGGCAAATACCAAGATATGCAGATCTCGATAAAAAAATTCAACAATTAGATAATTTTTTTACAACTGCGACCGACGAAGAGATTAGAAAAGCACTACAGCCCCCAAATGACATGGGCAAGTTCGCAGAAAAAGCGCTTAAAGATATTCTATTAGAGAAAAATAAACAAGATAACAGGTTTACTGGAGGACTACCGCCGGATACCGAGGCAAGAAAAAATAATGAGATAATACAAGAGCAAGAAAAACAGCTATCTGAAGAAGAAAAAGCCGCCATGGCAAAAAAGGCAGCGGAGGCAAAAAAGAAGGCAGCCGAGCAAACAAACGAAGCTATGAAGTCGGTACAGCCCGCAAAATCTTTAGAATTTAAACAACAAAATTTCTTACAAGCAAAATTGCTTGATATTATAAGACACCGAAGAGCGCCCGGCTCACCAGACTCCATTCCACCCCAGAAGACATATCCATATGTTGAGGGCGCACCAAACTCCAGCATTATGTTATTTGGAGATCCTGCAACAACTGTAAACGATCTTTTTGTTTACCCGGATACTGAAACATTTTTTCAAATGAGAACAGAGGAGATTTCTGCGCTCCAACCAGAGATAAGATTTTTTAAAGCTATCACCGACTCGGAATCGGGTAAAGAAGTAAACGTTCCGATTCATTTTGACACATCCTTGACTTCGAATAGTTTAGAGTCATTACTTGTCAGCAGAAAGAAAAGAGGCACAGGAGTCGGTCTTCAAGAATTTAAATTGGGGTTTGTTGGAGTCGATGTATTTTCTGCTAATAAAGCATTTACTGCTGATGTTACAATTTTTGCAAATAGCCTTGAAGAGCTTTTTAAGCCAAGGGGAGAAAAAGGAAGAAGATACAGATACGTTGACATGGCTATGAAAACTGGCACGAAACCAAATGAAGCTGTACAAAATAGATTAAACGCACAAAAATCAGGTGTACTAGAGGAAGATTTAGAAAATTTAGATTTTGCAATAAAAGTTAAAGTTGGGGTCCGCGCTCCGAAAAACACAGTTAATAAACGCGCCGCTCTCGGCTCGATCAGCGCGCTGGCTAGAAATTCTTTAACATTGCATATGACACCGACAATTCACGAATTTAATTTTAACGATGATGGTTCTGTTGTTTTTAAGATTAAGTATGTTCCCTATAAAAATACTAGGTTATCGGGAAACAGTTTTGATGTCTTCACAAACACCAGCACAGTTAAAAGGGAGATAGATTTTAAAATTAACAATACATTATTTAAAAAACAATGTGATCCCGATAAAATCTCTGCTCTCAAAAAGGACCACATGGAAGAGATTAAGTTATCTAGAGAGGATTCAATCGCATCTATCATAAAAAACTTACACGCCGAAGGAAAAGTAAATTATTTACAACTACACCCAGAGGTTTTGAAAAAATTTCATGACGCAAATGAGCATAAAGAAAATAAATTGAGTATGGCTGAGATTTTTGAACTTAGCAAAGGCGCGGAGTTTGTTGGCGCTGAAGGAAAAGAACTTAAGGATAAAATAAAAGAGAATCTTAAAAAAGAATTGGGCAAGGTGCCATCTTATGATCCTGTTAAGAAAAAAGTCAATAGTCCGACTATAAACACTGTGTCCTACATATTTTTAAGTGATATAATTGATGCTGTTCTGGCTTCTATTACAAAATCAATATCTCCACAAGAATTGGCTACGGTGGTTGAGAGTGTTAATCAAGAAACTATGGAAGAGATAAAAAATACAAACTCAAAACTAAAGGACTTGAGAGCAAAAGAAGAAGAACTTAAAAAGGCATTGCTTACCCAACAAAGAGAGGTAATTCAAAAAGCTAGAACCGCCTCTGGTGACTTAAAAGAGTTTTCCGGTACCGATGCCGGCACTATATTGGATTATTACATGACAAACCACCCAGACGTGATGAATGATGTAATTGATGTTTCAGATCTAGATGCTGAATGGCAAATAGAGAACCTTAAAGATGAGATGGCGACTGTAAAAGCAGATCAAGAAGACATGGTTTTAAAAGCACAATTAGCCCACGAAATAATCAAGGAATACAAAAACACCTTCGAGGACTTTAGAAAGTTTAGAGTCCTGCTTGGTTCAATTGAGTTGGTTAATCCATTTGATGAGAGCGATGTGTTAATAGCCAGCTTGGGTGATATCCCGCTTTCTTTGCCATATTTTCAAGATTGGTTGGTCTCCGAGACGTTAAAAAATAACTCAAAGAGAATGCCGCTGACTTCGTTTTTAAATAAGCTAGTATCAAAAGCAGTATCTAGTGCATTAAACGATGATTCAATGTTCGGAGGCATGCTTAAACAAAAAGTAAGAATAGGTAAAACAGAAGTAAAATGCAATAATCAATATCAAGAAAAAATTGATGATCTGACTTTTCTTATGCTGCAAACAAACAAGAACTTAAAAGACAATTTTGCTACGTATCTGAAGGTAAAGTTCGGATTTGATGGACTCATGGATCAGTGGTCAGAAATGTCAGATGGAGAAAAACAAAAAGTACAAGACGCGATTGGAATAGAACCCAGAACGTCATATGCTTTTATAAACGGCTTAACGAGTCCTGTTTTGGAGCCGGCAGCATTGGGAGAGGATCCTCTTAGAGACGGCGCGACAGATAGAGAAATGGACTACCTATTGTTCTTTCAGAACAGAACGGCACCAATTGGAACTTATAAGGGAGACAGATTGGCTGATGCGGAGCGCGGTATTCATCATTATTCCATTGGTAGAGATCGAGGAATAATAAAAGACATCAAGCTGACAAGAGACAACAGAAAGGGTATACAAGAAGCTAGATATGAGCAAAGTGGATTCGTTGGATTGGGACAGTTGGGAATGGTCTACAATGTAGATATAAATTGTTTTGTAAACTTTAACGTTTTTCCGGGTACTCAAATATTTGTAGACCCCGCAGGTTGGGTGCCAAATTTAGATAGTGAAACTTTAGGAGAACTCGGATCATTACAAGCTCTAACTCACTTTGGTTTAGGTGGTTATTATTGCGTAGTCGGGGTTGATCATACGTTCGGTCCGGGAATATTTGACAGCCAAATTAAAGCTAAATGGGTAATGGAAATAGACTCCCCGAATAAGCCAAGATACCCAGAGAAACCAAGTAAGCAGTCAAATAATAAATGTAAAGAGGCTGCTGGTTCTTTAGCCGCTGCTGCCTCACGCGCTGACGAGAGCGCCATCAAAAGCGTCGGCGCTGAACTTGCCGCGATACCTTCACGAGTTAAGGCTTTAGCTATGAGCGCAATTGACTTGGTTGCAGGCGGCGAAACAGGTGAATTGGTGGATAAAGCTGCATCGCTTTTTGGAAACCCAAGCAGTGCCCCGTAAAATTATAAGGAATTTATAAATGTCAATATTTTTTAGAGAAAAAAACAAAGAGGGCACAAGGGATCTGTTCGAAAAAAAGGCAGCTTACCAGCTTGGTACAAAATCAGAATACCCAAATTTAATAGATTTTCAATTTGCGGAAAAAGCGCTATATGGGAGAGTGGACAGGCTCTATGTGCCGATCGTCCCAAGCAGCTATCACGCAGAACTAATGGCGGTTCCAGTCGCGGCTGGCGAAACGAATAGAAATGTAATTGCATTGAGTTTCGTCGTAGACGCATTTATGAAGCTAAAAAGCCAATTTTTAAAGAAAGTGCAACGCCGGCAAATATCAACAAGCGAAAGATTCTTAAGTAATATATCTGCTTATCAAGGATATCAAGATCCAAAAAAATTACACAACGAGCACATTGGTGCCTACCTGTCGACTTTTGAAGAATTGGTTAGAAACGATAATATTGAATTTCTTAATTTTGATCATTTTGTTGTCAAATTGTTTCCTTATTTACAAAAAACCACTAGAAAAATTCCATTCACTTTTCCTGCGTTTGTAAAAAGTGTGTATTGTCCGATACACGCGAGCGGTCTCGTAATCGAGATCGCTGGCGACTCTGATCATGCTGACGATGTAGAAAAAATGAAAAATTTTTATAATAGCGCTAATTGGGATTTTTATTTAAATGCATGCAATAATCTTGGATTTATGGTTGATAGAAACAATCCATGGCGCTTGGTTGCTGATATTGCCTCCGGCAAAATGATGGAATTTGCTAGAGCATATGGGATAGAGACAACAGACGAGGTACTGAACCTAGGTTATCGTAAGGCACATCGAGCGGACTCCTTTGACAGATTTAAGATTATTATGTTTAACATGTATCGTAAATTAAAGAAAAAACGATTTACAAGTTTGGTAACGGTAAAATCTGGCGGCGAACGAATGGTGACCAGAAGACCGGTCGAATATTCTTATGTACAATTTACTGACGAATATGATGATGCATATTTTTTAAATTTATATTGTAAGATAAGATTTATTGAAGAGGAGTCGCACTTTAGTGTTGGCGAACAAGAGCGCATGATTGACAATGTAATCGAATTATCAAATTTTAATTTAACACTGGCTATGGATAGTTTTGAACAAATTTTAAATAAAACGTTTGACTATCAAGGTTCATTAAGCTATATTAATAATGCACTAGAAAAAGCGAGGGAATAGTGTATTTTCAAGCTATTGACGATAAAAGTCACTGTGTTGGCGTTTATTTTGACGGACATTTAATATTTGATGAAAATAAAATGCCGCAAAGTTTTCAAAACGGTAAGACTTGGAAGTATTCTGGCTCAATTCCAGATGAATCGGTAAAATATGGCTGGATAGTATCGGAAGGAAAAAATCTCTCAGAAGCCTGCCCGGAACACCTCAAGGACACGTTGAAAAAGCAGCAGAAAAAAATGCATGCATTTAAAAAATCATTTGAGATAGCTAAAATAGACTTTAGGCAGCATTGTTTTTTTGATTTGGTGCCGCACGACTTTCTAAGAGAATTCTTAGAGACAAAGAATCAGATTACCGAGTATGTGTTTACTAACAACGACATGCCAGAAACATACGAGCATCTCGCTTCGGTTGAAAAATTATTATATGATATTCGCTACCAAGAGCTAAACATCAATGTACAAGACTGCAGAGGAATTATGACTAATTCATCCTTAAGGCACATGGCAAATAAATTGCTGAACAGCCCGAAATACATTGATTATAATTTGTTTGGCACAGTAACCGGAAGGCTTTCAACCTATCAAGGATCGTTCCCTATCCTCACTATGAAAAAAGAACTTAGAATGTTAGTTAAACCACGTAATGATTGGTTTTTGTCTCTTGACTATAATGGTGCCGAAGCGAGAACTGTTCTTGGTTTACTAGATGTCGAACAGCCTGATCACGACATACATGACTGGAACCTCAACAACATCTTCAAAAACAACGTGCAGAGCCGTGAACAAGCTAAAGAAAAATTCTTTTCTTGGTTATATAATCCAGACTCCAACGCAATCGAAAATTCTGTATATGATAGAAAAGCTTTACTTGATAAGTATTATGGTGACGGATATGTGAATACTATATTTGGAAGGAAGATCAAAGTGAACGATTATAAGGCGCTAAACTATATTATTCAAAGCACAACAGCAGACTTGGTAAATAATCGGGCGGTTGAGATTAGTAAGTTTTTAAAAGATAAAAAATCGTTTGTGTCACATATAGTTCATGATGAGATTGTTATTGATCTTCATGGCGAAGAGAAGCACTTAGTCACAGAGATAGAAAAGATTTTTAAAAACAATAAGCTTGGACAATATAAAACAAACATAAAAGCAGCAAAAAATTATTATGACTTGGAGACTTTAAACCTATGATATCTATTGTCGGAATAGGAAACGCAGCATCAAAAATAGCTAAAAAGTTTCAGTCTCAAAACAATAACTACAATGTCTATCTATTGGGCAGTGACATGGACAATTCAGAAAAATCATTTAAACTGAAACATTTTGAAAATCCAGAGGATTATGAGAACAACATACCAAATTTAAAGAATTTTTTTAAAGATATTGATGAGAATGTTCAAGTTTTTATTGTTGGTTCCTCTTTTAGTTCAAACTATTCTTTGGGCATCTTAGAGCAAATAAAAGATAAAAAGATAGAGGTTATTTATGTAAAGCCTGATGTGGAGTTGCTGACCGGCGTACCCAAGCTGATAGAAAATGCTGTTTATCGCATTCTACAAGAATATGCGAGATCTGGATTGTTGCGAGCAATGACTATTTTCTCTAATTTAGAGATAGAAAAGAGTTTATCAAACATTTCAATTAAAAATTATTTCGACAGTATCAATGAGGCGATATTCTCATCAACTCATTACCTTAATTTTTTCAAACACACCGAGCCGGAGATAGGTCAAGTTTCCAAGCCTTTGGATATAAATAGGATAAGCTCTGTCGGAGCATTGGATATTAAAAATATGTCAGAAAAATGGTTTTTTGACCTTGACAGCCCGCGAGAAACCTGCTATTATATATGCATAAATGAAGAGAGACTAGAAAAAGAATCTGGATTACACAAGAAGCTTGTGGACATCCTAAAAACTAAACCCAGAAATGCATTTCGTAAGGTATCTTATGGAATCTGGGAAACACACTTACAAGACTTTGGGTTCTGCGTTGCCCACACTAACGCAATACAAGAAAATACTCTTGACAAGTTAGATCAAGAGTGATACATTAGATATCGAGGAATGCTCGATATACTTTACAACAACAACAAGGAGAAAAAACTAATGTCAATCAATATGGAACTAATGAGAAAGAAACTCGCCACTTTACGCGGCGATGGAACCAGCGCGGAAAATTCCGTCTGGTTTAAACCACAAGAGGGCGAACAAGTAATTCGTATCGTCCCTGCCCCTGATGGAGATCCGCTCAAGGAAATGCATTTTCATTATAATGTGGGCGAACATAAAGGCGGTATCCTTTGTCCAAAGAGGAACTTTGGTGAACGATGCCCAATTTGCGATTTTGCATCCTCCGTTTGGAAGGATGGAGTCAACAACAATGATGAAGAAAGCAAGAAGCTTGCGAAGTCACTATTCGTGCGCGGACGTTATTTCTCTCCTGTCATTGTTCGTGGACAAGAAAATGAAGGAGTTAAGGTATATGGCTATGGAAAGAAAGCCTACGAACTTCTTCTTGGCTATATTCTAGACCCAGAGTATGGCGATATCACTGACAGTTTGGAAGGCACCGACATAACACTAGTCTACACAAAACCCACCACACCCGGTGCCTATCCCCAAACAAGTCTGAAAATGCGTCGGAGCACT
>MDSZ01045288.1_pt1 | contig 20717 bp, 22 predicted proteins | sample 811201 | NCBI WGS metagenome assembly MDSZ01 (sample SAMN05326647, study PRJNA326480) | marine metagenome | isolation source: seawater | place: Indian Ocean: North | collected 2010 | reverse complement strand
TCCTTCTTTTCTTCCTTCTTTTCTTCCTTCTTTGGTAGTTCTAATGTAATATTTTCTTTTTCAGGTGGTAATTCTAAAGTTTTGCTTAAAGTTTCTATTGATTCTTCTATTTCTTGTGTTTCTTTTTCATCAATATCTTCAATAGAAAATGTATGATTCATGCTAATATTTTCATCCATTTCTTTTTCAAAATAGTTCATCTTCTCTTGTAAAACTTTTAATTGTTTCTTTTGTGAAATATGAAAGAATGAAATATAATTGACATAAAGTTCTATTTGATCTTGTAGCAATCGATTTTCGTGTTTTAATGTGTTTAAAAAATTCGAAATAGAAAATCCAACTTTATGTGTTTCATAATAATGGTCTATCTGGTCTTGTTTTTTTTGATATTTTTCAAATAGTATCTTGATTGTTGATAATATAATTTCATGAATTCCAATAACATCTTTTAAACTATACTCATGAAAAGGTTCTAAATCTTTGTAAATAGGAAAAGTTTGCTTTTCTAATTCGTTTTCATATAAGGCCTGTTCATTATCTTGTAAATATTTAATCATTAATTGATATAACTTATAGTAATCACAATATATACGATTTAATATTGTTAAACGTTTCTTCTCAATATGTTCAATATCCATTTGAAAAGATTTGTATTGAAAAAAGAACGAATCTAAACAAAATAGGAATATTTTTTTGTTGTTTTTTTTAATAATGCTTTGATATAATTGTTTTAACTCTTCAAGCTTTTTTTGTACATTTATTTTTTTCTTATTAAAACTATTTACTAGTTCAATAATTAAATAAAAATTTTTTTTAAGTTTTTCAATATCGTTTATACTTTCCATTATATACTCTACCAAGATATTTTAGCAATCAATAATAATTAAAAATATTTGTAATTTATATAAAAGATAAATACGTCTTACATTATGAATGCTGAAAATAAAAATAAAAAGGAACTGAGTAAAGGTCTACCTATTTACAAAGATGTACCATATAATAATGATAATAATGATAAAGAATTATTTTACCAATTACACGATATAAAATTATCTGATTTGTCACGACCAAAATTAACAAGATCTAAGAGAATACTAGATTTATCAGTATCTAATTCTGACGTATTAAAAAAAGATCAAAATTACGATATAATGAACAATTTTTTGAATAGTAAATAGAATTAAATAAATATAATTAAATAAATAAACTATATAAATATCGATTGTATAGATAGTTATATGGACGAAAAACTGCTCAAAAACTTCACAACTCTTGTAGTAGATTTTACAAAAGATCTAACAAATACATTTCCTGAGTATAATTATTTATGGAAAAAATATTATGATGATGATGCAACTGAAGATACATATACAATCTTATTTGATTACTGCAAGAAAGTATATCCTGAACGATTTTTTGATATTCTTTATCAAAATAATGATATTTTTGAAGAAAATAATGAAACAAATGTATATTTTTTACCGAATGTAAGTTTCAGATTTTTATTTAATTGTGAAGGTATTACTGAAAATACTAAGAAAGCTATATGGAAATATTTACAATTAGTATTATTTACTGTTGTCAACGATGTTAAAGATAAGAGTGACTTTGGAGAGAGTATGAATATTTTTGATGGTATTGAAGAATCTGATTTACAGGATAAATTAAAAGAGACGATGGAAAGTATAGGTGAATTTTTTAGTTCTGTAGAAAATAATGAAGATTTAAATGATGAACAAAAGGAAAAAGCAAATGATATCAAAAAGGATATGGAAGATATGATGAATGATTTTGAGAATTTACCAAATGTAGAAGAAATGCGTGAAAAACTTAAAAGTAGTATGCCAAATATTGAAAATTTGCAAGACCATTTACGTGGGTTGTTTGATGGAAAAATTGGATCTCTTGCAAAAGAAATGGCAGAAGAAATAGCAGATGATTTTAAAGATTTAATTGATGAGAATGACGTACAAAATCCTCAAGATGTAATTAAGAAGCTTATGAAGAATCCTGGTAAGATTAGTGAACTAATGAAAACAGTAGGATCTAAATTAGATACAAAAATGAAAAATGGTGAAATTTCAAAAGATGAGTTGATGAAAGAAGCTACTGAAATGATGGGAAAGATGAGAGAAATGGGACAAGAAGGAGAGTTAAATGAAATGTTGAAAAACATGGCAAAAAATATGGGTGGTCTAGGTAAAAATATGAGAATGGATACCAATAAACTTGATAGAATGACTAAAAAACAAGACACAATAAATAAAATGAAGCAAAACTCTGAAATCAAAAAAAGACAACAAGAAATAGAAATGGAGAAAATTAAGCTTCAACAACAAGAACAAATTAATTTGCAAAATGAATTAAGAGCAAAGTATTCTTTAGATCAAAAAGGAGAAAATAGTTTTGTATTTAAAATACCAGGTATTGATCAAGAAAAAACGTTTATTCATCCTGATCTTCTAAAAGAAATTGAAGCAGAAGAAAAAGAAGAAAAAGAATCAGCAAAAAAGGCAAAAGCACCCAAAAAGAAAAAGAAGAAGACCAAGGGAAAAAAATAAAATATAAATATATATGATTTCAAAATATATTGACGTTAAGATTTTTTTAGCAAGTCTTGCTTTAGGATTATTTGCTGTATATGTAACTGTACCAAAAAACAAAAAGATTTATGTATATCCTAATCCAGAAAATATTGATGTTTTGCAATATAAAGATAAAACAGGCACGTGTTTTTCTTTTCAACAAAAAGAAGTCCAGTGTCCAAGAGACGAAAAGAAGATAGAAACCATTAAACCACAAGCATAGATTATATTATGTATTTATATAATATAATGAATTTAGAAAGATTAGTCAATTCTCAAACAGGAAAAGTAGTTATTTCGATTGTATTAGGTTTAGGGTTAGCTAGCTTATTTCATACAGTTTGCGACGATGATAAATGTTTAGTATTTAATGGACCTGTTATAAGTGATGTAGAAGAAAAAATATTTAAATATGGAAATAAGTGTTATAAATATACAGTAAATGCTGATACATGTAAAAGTACGAATAAAATTATAGAAGTTGCTGAAAAAGATGAATATTCGTAAAAAATATACTTTCTTAATAATTTAACAATGTATATTTTATGGAAAATACAACAAGCATTTCTGAGTTACCCAGCAACCCTGTAAACAACACAATTCAACAGATTGATAATCAACAAAATAATTACAAGCCTATCAACATACACCCTAATCCTTACGGAATTTCTGATCAAAATCCTATTTTACCAAATCCTGAACAAACGGCTAATACTCAAAAAATGCCTCAACAAAATGTGTATTTAGAGCAGAATCAACTTCAAGAAATGGGTCAACAACGTTTACCTTCCAGAGATATTCCTCAAGATACTACTACTTATGCTCAAGATCAAGAAATAACTCCCGATTATATTCCTGTACAAGAAAATATGAAAGACTATGTTCGAGATTATCAAGATATGAATATGAAAAATGTTGCCGTTCATGAAGCAGAAAAGACGCGTGCTCAAAAATTAGATGATTTTTTTGCCGAAATTCAAACACCTGTACTCGTTTGCTTATTGTATTTTATTTTTCAAACTCCTTATTTAAATAAGGTTTTATTTAAGAAAATGTCTTTCTTGCAAATATATAATAGTGATGGAAATTTTAATTTATACGGATTGATTTTTAAGAGTTTACTGTTTGGAACTAGTTATTATGGTTTATATACAATAACAAATATGCTAAGTGAACTTTAATATATTTCCATCAGAAAATTGATTTAAACATTTTAATTATTTTATACATAAAAGGTATGTATAAAATTAAGAATCCCGAAACTTTCCGTTCAAATGTACGTAAACAATTAAACCAGATTGTTAACGATGAAATTGATTCAATTAATCTAGAAAAGGGTATTTTCAATTTTGCTATTAAGGAATCAACCAAAAACAAGATTATTAGAAAGTGGGAAAACCCACAGTTTGCTCAAATTTATAGAGATCGTCTCTATTCAATTTTTGTAAATTTAAAAAAAGAATCTTTACAAAAGAAGTTACAGTCAAAAGAAATTACTCCACAGAATTTGGCATTCATGACACATCAAGAAATGGACCCTGCTCACTGGAAAGTTCTTATTGAACAGAAAATTAAACGTGATTCAAATAAATTTAATAAAAAGGTACAAGCATCTACAGATATGTTTACTTGCAGAAAGTGCAAATCAAAAAATTGTACATTTTATGAATTACAAACTAGAAGTGCGGATGAGCCTGCTACAATTTTTGTAACATGTTTGGATTGTGGTAAAAATTGGAGATCATAAAAAAAAAGATCAAAATAGAATAAGAACATATTATCGAGTAGAAAAATTGTTTTTTCATTATATGAAAACCACAAAATCGGTCATAATAATCTAATTGCATATTGGCCTTATTAAATACACTTTTTACTATATCTTTTTTATTTTCATTAGATAAAAAAATCTTAACTTGCTGTTTTCTACACAAAAAACAATTTATATATATTGGAATATTCATAGTTAGAATATATTTTTTTATACAATTGTAACAATTATAATGATAACAATCTAGTATTACAATATTATCAATATTTACTTCATTATAACATACTGAACATTCCAAATTACCATACTTTTTCTTCAAAATAATATATTTTAAACAATAATCAGTATGAAAAAATATTTTTTTATTTTCATTATTCATTTATATCATATTAATATAATATTTCTAAATCTTCGACTTTCCAATATTCACAACCTCCGTTTGTAATTGGACGTTTGATAATAAAAGGAATTTTTTTTTCTTGTAGTTCTTTTTCTGCAATTAAATAACCATCAATCATAGAAGTTTCTAAGTTGATAAAGGGTTTTGCACCAGCATTTAATTGTTTTGCACGTTCTCCCAGTATACGAGCTTTTTCATATTTTGTTAAAAATGGGACAGTTTTATGAAATGGATCTATAATTACATTTTCTTCATTACGAACAATTTTACTAAGTGTATCTATTTCTTCTTTTTTATGCTGTAATAGTTCTGGATGAAAATTACTAATAATATCTTCTTGCATAGAGCTGTCTAACTTTTGTAAATAATCTTCTTCATAATCTGAATCATCTTCATCATCACCATAATCACTATTTAAATCTAATTCATTAGCTAACATCTCTTGCTCATTAGATACAGATTGATCCTCTTCGTAATCTTCTTCTTCTTCTTCATCCTTATCATCACTTTCTGGCGGAGGTGGAATATATTCATCATCACTATCACCATACAAACTATCATTATCTTTTGTCATAATATTTTCTTCATCTTGATCTTGATCTGGCAAAATAATCTCATTTTCTTCATCTACATTATCTAATATTTGATCAGTAACATCTAAAGTAATATTTTCTTTGTTTGCTTCAGAAGAATCCATATTTTATATATATAAATATATTTATATAGTTATATATCAATTTTTTTAAATTATATCTTCATTTGTCTTCCAATTAAAATCACACCGTGTACACAAATATAAATACTTTAAATTATTATCATCAATACGAATATAAATGATTTCAGGATTTTTATCGGTAGTGCCTTGATTTGAATCACAATCAGCATTTGGGCATTTTAAATTATATAATCTTGGTAAAGTAGGATCCAGTCGTGTATATCTGTTAACTACAGTTGACGTAATGTTTTCACTTTGTTTCATATTATTATTAATAATACAAATACCCTCATTATTAACTAATGTATCAATATGTTTACAATATCTACAATAATATTCGAGTTGATTTGTGTTACTTTCATTAATTTTAATGTAGTACATGTTATCACAATTATTGCAAAACTTCATAATATATATATCACTATACTTTTTTAAACTAATTATGAAGTTATTAATAAATCAATTTTTCAGAGAGTAGAAGTAGAAAATTGATTTTAAAAATTATATTAAAAATGTAAACATAGTATATCTAAATGCCTCCTAAAAAACGGGCGTCTAAAGAAGTTGATAATAATAAAAATATAAACCGCACTATAAATAAAACCAAGAGTTTGCAACAATTTTTAGCAGATTTTGTTTATGATAAAAATGTTCATACAAATGGAATTACTAACACCAGAATAGGTAATAAGTCAAATACCAATTCTAAACAAAAAATATATGGTGGTTCTTGGTCTATTCCAGAAAATAAATATGATGAATTTCTTCAAATTTATTATAATGAAATTGTTTCATGCAAAAAGAAAGAATATTTTACAGAAAAACAACTCAAAGATGAAGGTGCAATTACAATTGATTTAGACTTTCGTCATTCTTATGATATTGATGAACGACAATATACAATCAATCATATTATTTCCTTTTTAGATACATATTGTAGTAAAATTGAGAAATTATTTGAACTAGTAGAAGACGATATTGATATATTTATATATGTTTTTGAAAAGCCTAAAGTTAATCAAATCAAAGAAAAGAATATTACTAAGGATGGTATTCATATTATTATTGGTCTAAAATGCAATAAATATTTACAAGAAATTCTAAGAGCACAAATGATTGAAGAAATGCCATTTATTTTTCAAGATATTCATATGCATCATGAATGGAGTTATAATGATGTTTTTGATGAAGGAGTTACAAAAGGAAGTGTAGGATGGCAATTATATGGGTCACGTAAACCAGACCATGATAAATACGATTTAACACACGTTTATAAGTTAACTGTTGATGTAAATGATCAAGAATTTATAAGAAGAGAAATACCTCTAGAAGAATTTGATATTGAAAGCAATATGACAAAATTATCTGTTAGGTATCGAAATCATCCTTCTCTTATGATGAATAATTATGCAATCAGTCTATATAAACAATTTCAACAAAAGAATGAAAAGGTAAAGGAAACAGCGGTTGTTTCAAATGCTTTTGTGCATAGTCCTACTACTAACTTTAATATTCAAAATCATCTACAAAATATTAAAAGTAAAGATGATATACGTAATTTATTTGAAGAGTATACATTACAGGTTAGTAAAAATAAGGATGATCATGTTATTTATGATATTGTACGATATATAGATATTTTACCCAAAGAATTTTATGGTATAGGTTCTTATGAAAAATGGATACGTGTATGTTGGGCACTTAAATATACTTCTCTTGAATATGGAGATCCTTATAAATTGCTTATAGTGTGGTTATATTTTAGTTCTAAAGCTGAATCATTCGATATTTCTTCTGGTTTAGATGAATGTATTGTAAAATGGAATGAATCTGTTTGTGATTTAAAAGATAGTCAAAATAAGAGGTTAACAAAACTATCTATTTATCACTGGGCAAAACAATATGCATTTAATGATTATTTACAGATTAAGAACTCTTCAATCGATCACCGAATAGAAGAAACTATTAACGCTGTTGATGGAGCAGGAGATTGGAATCTTGCAAACGTATTATATGAATTATGTAAATATGAGCATATTTGTACTTCTACAACAAAAAATAATTGGTGGTTGTATAAATCTCCTTGTTGGGTAAAAGATGAAGGAGGTACTTGTATACGTTCTAAAATTACACACGAGTTGAAAAAGTTGTATTTTGAAAAACATATGTCTTTGATACCTAAGAAGAAAAACGATAATGATGATGAAGAAGAAGAATCTTCAGAAGATAAACTAAAGAAAAACAACAAATCACAGCGTTGTTGTCAAATATTGATGAAAATTGTGGACTCTGGAAAAAAGTCGAAAATTCACAAAGAACTTAGTGAATTATTTGCTGATAAAAATAACAACTTTCTTCAAACAATCGACTCAGATCCATATTTACTTGCTTGTGAAAATGGTGTAATTGATTTTAGAGAACGTATATTCCGCCCTGGAAGACCTGATGATTTATTAACAAAGACAACAAATATAACTTATACTCCTATAGATCGTGTACGTGATAAAGAAATTATTGATGAAATAAATGAATTTATGAGTCAACTTTTTCCTATTAAAGAATTATGTGATTATGCTTGGGAGCATTTAGCTTCTACTTTAATCGGTATTACACCAAATCAAACTTTTAATATGTATATTGGACATGGACAAAATGGAAAATCTGTTTTAATTAAATTTATGGAAAAAGTATTAGGTAATTATAAATATGATATTTCTACAACACTTATTACTGATAAAAAGATGAAAATGGGACAAGCTTCTCCGGAATATGCTAAGTTACCTGGAGTTCGTTATTTGGTTATGACAGAGTCTTCGGAAGATGAAGAAATTAATGAAGGTCTTATGAAATGGATAACAGGAGGTGATAAGCTTCAAGCAAGACAGCTGTATAGTGCAGACATAATGGAGTTTGTTCCACAATTTAAATTGGCTCTTGCATGTAATAAATTGCCACACATCAAAGCAACTGATCATGGTACATGGAGACGTATTCGAGCTGTTCCATTTTTATCTTTGTTTACTGAAAATCCTAGAAAGGATGATCCAAAGAAACCATATCAATATAAGATTGATCCTACTATTAGTGAAAAGTTTGATCGCTGGGCACCTGTTATGTTTGCTTTACTAGCTGAAATTTGCTTTAAAACACAAGGATATGTAAAAGATTGTGATATAGTGATGGAGAAGTGTAAAGAATATAGAAACGATAGTGATATTATTGCTACTTATATTTCAGAACAAATAATTATTCAAGAAGATGGTCGTATTAAAAAGTCGGACTTAAAAAATGATTTTGATGCATGGTATGAAGAAAATAATGACTCCTCTGATAAACGCAAAAAACCTACACCTAAAAAGATTGCCAAGAAATTGATTGAAGAATACGGAGAACCAAAAGGAAATATATGGCATGGAATTTCGATTCGTAGACATAATAATGATAGTGAAATAAGTAATAATGATATTACTAAAATTGGATTAGACGATCTCTAAAATATAAAAGTTTATATAACTTTTTTATATTTTACTATTTACATGTGGTTCAGCAACAATCAATTTATAAATATAAACATACACTTTATACAGTAATAATTCTAATTCAAAAATATAAAAAGGATATGACAATATTAGTACTATAAAAATAATTTTAATATACATCTGTGGTTGTTTGTTTACAAAAATAATAATTATAATACATAAAATAGCAAACAAGTAATATGTGAGTAATAATATATTTCGAAATGATGTAAAATTATCTGCATTTTCTTTTAAATATCCTGCTTTTCGAAAATAATAACTATTTTTCATTTATATTATAAATACATTATAATATAACTATTTATTCATAATTAAACAAATTTGTAAAATTTTCACTAGTAAATGATTCTATTGTGTCTTGAACATCAAATCCAAATGATACAAACGATTCAATTGCGTCATCAATACCAAAATTAACAAAGTTTTCTAACCATGATTTTTGTTTTGCTAATCTACGTAAATCCCATACTTTTACTCCAGTTGGTAAATTCCTTTTTTTGTGTGCTAAAATTGCTACTTTATTACCTTTTCTTCTTATACGATTATTAAATCTATTATTAGGTATTAACATTTGATTTCTTGTTCCATCATGTAATATATGACCTAACCAATATGAAAACCACGCGTTCTTTTGTCTATGTGGTCTTCGTCCACCTTTTATTTTGTAAGCAAAGTTTGTAGTATCAACAACCGGAAGTCGATATACTTCCTTATCATCTTTCCATAAACTTATTTGCCATCCCTTGGAACGTTCTGTATAACCATAATTTTGACTATCCATACGATTGAATATAATAATAGCTTGGAGATCTCTCATAGAATGAACATTTTGAGGTAATCGTAATTCCCAAATAGGATAATCCCTAGTTTTAGAATGAGCAATATTACTATTTGATGGTTCATACCATGTTCCCTTATTTGCAGTATTATCTATAGCCTTATTTGCATCTTTGTAAGTACCACCTTTAATAAAGGATGCTCTTCCGCCATTTTTATATAAAGCTATATTTCTATTTTTTGACCATACTTGTAGTTCCGAAAAATGCAAATAGTCTTTACGTGTATGTGCTATTCTTACTCTGTTAAAAACAAAATTAGGGTTTTTATGATTATCTTTTATTGCCTTATCTTTATTCAATTCTGCTTGTCTCTTTCGCTCTTCTTCTTCACGTTTCTTTCGCTCTTCTTCTTCACGTTTCTTTCGCTCTGCTTCTTCGCGTTTCTTTCGCTCTGCTTCTTCGCGTTTCTTTCGCTCTTCTTCTAATTTACGTTTTTTCTCAGCAGCTTCTCTTTTTATTCGTTCTGCTTCTTCGCGTTGTTTTCTAGCAATTTCTTCTTGGCGGCGTTTTTCTTCTTCTTTTTGTTTTCTTAATTTTTCTGCTGCTGCAGCTTTGTCTCTTTTATCTTTTTCTTCTTTTTCTTTTACTAAGTTATTATGTCTATTTTTAAGAAGAGTACTTTTATGAACTAATACATATTGTTCTAATTCTTTTTTGCTCATTTCATCTAATTTTTTATCATTAAAACCTTCTCTAATTGAAGTATCATTTTCATTATTCAAAAATATTTTTGACATGAATCCTTCGTTAATAACGCTTATATTACTTGTAAGGGTTTTTCCTGATACTTTGTCCTGTGGATTACTACTGTTAGTTAAATCTGTAACAGTAATTTTATATCTATTAGAACCTTCAATTGATGAAGCTTCTTGTTTTGTGTCATCTGGATTCTCCATGTTATTTAATTTATTAATATAATTCTGAAATTGAGCTTTTAAATAATCAGAAATTAAACCTCTTCTTTGTCTTTTTCTCTCTTCTTCTCGTTTTTTGCGAAGCAATTCTTCTTCTTCTCGTTTTTTACGTTCTTGTTCATCCTGTAATGCTGCTTGTTCAGATCTAGCTTTTTGTTCAGCCATTTCTTTTTCACGTCTTTCTTTATTTTCTTGCATTTGCTTTTCTAAAGCCAAACGTTTTTCACTTTCTATACGTGCTTTTTCTTCTGCTTCAGCTATTTGTTTTGTTAATAAAGATTGTTTATCTAATTCAGCTGCTGTTGCTTCTGCTGAATTAGGTCTATATGTACATTTATTTGTATCAGGATCATAAAATAAATCATTATAAGGATCACAACATACCTCACCTTGACATAAATTAGTTAAATCATCACGAGCTGCATTATCATGATTTTGTTTGATTTTTTCAGGATCATCTAGTGGTGGATTTTCAAAAATCAGTTTATCGTAATACAAACGATCACGTCCAATAATCTTTGTTACAATTGTAAAAATATAAATGATACCTACTGCTACGAGAATAAAGTTAGGTATTTCAAAAAGATAGTCAGGAATGTTTGGAAAACGTTTAACTGCTAAACGTAATAATGTAAATATAATTAATACAAATACAAATGCAATAACTATTTTAGAAATATCTTCTCCTCTCTTTCTAATATTATCATTCAATAGTCTTAATCTTTCTTTACTTTCCATTTGCTGATCTATATTTAATTTTTTTTCTTGCAATCTTTCATTTTCAGTATTAACTATATCATACATATTATTTGACAATTCCTCATTATCTGTATTGTCGGTATTATTTGTTGACATTTATATATAATATATTATAAATTTATTTATGAAATAGTTGAAAAACGAACAAAGTCATTATTGATAAACTAGCTAAAATATATACATAATTCTCTGTCACAATTAGTTGTTTATCATCACTTATCATTACATCTTCAACACTAGGTACCTGACCGTAATTATTGTTATTTGTTGAAAAATGATAATCACTATTGTTTGATAAAATATCACGTAATTTTTTGTGTTCTTTAATCTCTTCATCTAAAGCATCAAAATTCTCTTGAATTATAATATTTTTTGAGTATGGTTGATAAGACATTATATAAAATATAAATATTATAATTCGACAAATATGTAATAAATAAGTAGTCCAGACATCGTGTAAAAAACTAAATCTCGTACTTCTATCATTTGTTTATACTTAGCTTCTTCTCTATGAATTGAATACTTAGTTTTATTTAATTCTAATAACTTTTCATCTAAATCTCTTCTCATATTTTCATTATCTTTTTGCATATCTATAATTTTATTGAAACTTGCATCATAATTACAACTTTCATCTAATGTTTCAATATTTGACATAAATATATTTGTAAATCCTTCTGTTTTTTCATTTTGAACATATGTTTTATAACGATCCGCAAATTGCTTTACTTCATTTTTATCAATATTCTTTGTTTGAAATCCTTCAATCTTTGATGGTGTTTTTCTAATTAATTTTGGGTAAACTTTTTCGTAATTTTTATTTTGATCACAACTACAATCGCACATTTATATTATATCTAGATTTTAAAAATTTAAAACATAAACATTTTTATACAGGTAACGAAATAGATAATTGCCTATTTTGTAAAAAAAATTTTGAATTTTTGACATAATAAATGGAAAAATAACAAGAAATAGTAATGCTAAAAATAATTTAATGCTTTTTTTGAATTTTTTAGAATTGAAAAATTGGTAAAAAAATACGATTAAAAATCCGTAGTAAACAAACATCAAAATGTTATTTACAGAACGAATATTATTTTTATCTAAATTCATATAATTGACTTCTGATTCCTTTTTATTCATTATAATATATCTAGAAACTATTTTTTAAAAACAAGATATACTAAAAATCCAATTCCTAGCAAAAGATTAGTAGTTTCTATTAATTCTTTGTTATAAAAAAACTTATTATCATGATAATTTTCTTTTGAAGTTTCAGACTCAGGATCCATATAATAAATATACACATTTTTTTTTACACGCAAACACGATAATAATTTGTTTCTAGAGCTGTAACACTCTTTCTCTTCAATTCACATACTTCACCTGGACGTAAACACATAGCAAGTGCTTGAGGATCAAAACGTGAAATCTCAGGAAATTGTTTGAGTGTTTGAATATTATATTTGGTTTTAACTTCATTTAACTCTTCCTCTGATAATATCTTCATTTCAGGAACCAAGCTGTGCTTCAATATATTAAATTGTAATCGTTTAATGTTATGAATTACAACAAATATTTTTTCTTTATCATACAAATACTTAATTTTGTTGATAATTGTGTCATTAGGTTCATCATCAATAATAATAACTAAAGTATCATCTTTATTTAAAATGCTTTCAATCTCATACAAATCTTCAATTATATTATCTAAAGTATTTGGTTTAACTTGTTTTGTATCAAGAAAATACTTCACATAAATGTTCTTTTTTGTATCATTATTTGTAAACTTCAAATCTAATTGTTTTTTTGCATACATGGCATCAATTTCATTAATATTGAATTCTTCATAGTCTGAAACATTAAACCCTTGAGTAGTTAGTAACTCAATAATTGTTTTTCTAGACTTATACAATTTTAAAATGCGATTATTAGAACTAGACATTTATATAATATAGTACAACACCTTTTTATATAAATAATAAATCAATTTTTTATTCTACTTTTTTAATTTGAATCTTGTTAAAATCTATGTTAGATGCTGTATCATTCTGTTCTTTTATATTACTTTTGTTTTCCACAGCTCCTCCCATCACAATAGGAGGTACAATAGATTCTACTATTCCTCCTCCTTCATTAGGATTATCAGAGGTTGTTTGTTCACCTCCACTTGAAAAGTCACTTCCACCATTCATAATTTTAAAAACAGGTGCTATGTTAATTGTAGGAGGTCCAGTTATTCCATTTTCACCTCCAGATTGTATGGACGGAATATTTGCAGGTTGAGAATTTGGATTGTATTCACCCTGTTTTTGTATATCATTAACCGTAACAATCTTAATAGTATCTGCTGTATTTAATCCTTCTACATCTGATGTTTCGATATGGATAAATGGATCTTTTATTTTTGAAATTTTCCAAATTCTTTCTCGTTTAGAATCAGTAATTAAATTTACTAAATCATTTACTTGAAATTGTGATAATCTATCTTCAGATATCTCATCTGAAGGAGGAGAAGGTATATAACTAGTATCAGGTGAATCTATTGGCACAATACCAATTTTATTACTAGGAATAGGAGGTGGAGTATTTGGACTTTGTGGCTGATAACCAGGACTTTCTTCAGGTGATATTGGGTGATATTCAGGACTTTCTTCAGGTGATATTGGATGATATCCAGGACTTTCTTCAGGTGTTTGTGGTTGATAAATAGGACTTTCTTCGGGTGTTTGTGGTTGATACATAGGACTTTCTTCAGGTGACATAGGCGTTTCAATAGAAGTTTTTATAAATTCCGATTTATTTTTAATTGCTGTATTTATTTCTTTTACTATCTCCTTTGATGTCATTTTTCTCCTTAATAATTTCTCAATATTTATGGAATTAGTCATGTTTTCAATTTGTTCTATATTTTCATCTGTAATGATTCTCATTTGAACATTAATTGTTTGCAATTCTTGCATTAATAACTTGAAAGAATATGGAACACTAATAATACTAAAAGATCTACCAAATTTGGTAATATTATCAATATTTAATCCATTTCCGTCTGGTGTTTCAATAAAACGTATAGGACCATCTACCATAGGACTTAAGAATAAATTTCTATTTGGATTGTATAAAGCCATTAATCCTGTAGAATTACAAATAGCAACATGATATTTGTCACCTCTTTCCATCATAGAGTTGCGTAAAAATTCAGATGCTCCATGAGAAATTAAACCATCACGTTCCATCTCTCCTATACGTAAACCACCATCATTTGCTCTTCCTCCTACTGGTTGCTTAGTTAAAGATGTTTTAGGTCCGAGCGATCTATAGTTAATCTTATCTTTTACCATATGTTTTAATCGCATGTAATAATTAGGACCAATAAACACTTCTGATTCGAGTTGTTCACCCGTCATTCCATTATATAGTACTTCATTACCACTTGAGTGAAATCCACATTTTGTTAATACTTCACCGTATAATCCAACTTTCGATCCTTCATTTACAAATGCTGTGCAATCACCAAAACAACCTAGGTTTGCACAAGCCTTACCTGTTATACATTCTACAAATTGACCAATTGTCATACGACTAGGTATAGCATGTGGATTAATAATTAAGTCAGGTTTTAATCCATCCTTTGTAAAAGGCATATCACTTTCAGGTATTACCAAACCTATTGTTCCCTTTTGACCAGCTCTAGATGCCATTTTATCACCAATCGCTGGCATTCTAATTTCACGAACGCGCACTTTGGCAATTCTTGTTCCTTCTTCACCTTCTGTTATAAATGATTTATCAACAATACCCTTTTGTCCCTTTTTAGGTCCTTTCGACATGTCAACTTTTACATTTGGATTTTCAGGATCTTCTACTGTCATTCCAATCATAATTGTTTTTTCATCTATTTCTGTTTCTTCTTTTACCAAACCATAATTATTTAATTTGCTATAATCATAGCCTTGTTTTAATTGAACAACATTATTATCATCTTCAATATTTTTAAATACCTTATTAATTGTATGTTCGTTAACTTTATCTTTTTCCTCATGGGCTTCATATGTCGTATAATAGGTTGTTTTAAATAATCCTCTTTGTATAGCTCCTTCATTTACTAATATAGCATCTTCTACATTATATCCTGTATAACACATGATTGCTACAATAGTATTTTCACCATAGCTATTTTCTTCATGATTTATGTAATCTAAGTATCTAGATTTTACAAGAGGTGTTTGTCCATAATTTAATACAATACCTGTTTTATCTAAACGAATTTGATAATTTGTATGATATAACGAACATGCTTGTTTACTTTGACCACATGAAAACGAATTTCTAGTTCCAGGATTATTTTCTGGAAAATTAATTAAATTACACATAACACCAAATATTAATGATGGATGGATTTCCATATGTGTAAACTTTTTACCTTGTGTTAAGCCCTCTTTGTTTAATGCTATCATAGCTTGTTCACTTTCACTTGAATCAATATAATCCAATATTGCTTTTTTACTTATAAATTTTTCTAATTTAGCTGGATTTGTTTCTGTTACATTTTCATATAAATCATTTAACTCGTAGATTTTGTTTTCTTTAAACGAGAACTTTTTATTTCGCTCATTCAAACCACATGTCATATTTACCCAAGATATTTCATTATTTTCTAATAAGTCTTTGTAATCTTTGTTTTCATATGAAAACTGTTTATTTTCTTCATCATAATAAAAAATAGGTCGACAAATTCTTCCTCCATCTGTATAAACATAAACAGTTTTACTTTTAATTTCAAAAGATACACTTGTATAAATAGGTATTAGTGCATTTCGGCGAAATAGTTTCATTTTTTCAACACATTCTATTGGATCTTCAACTAATCCACACCAATAGCCATTTACAAATACTTTTGCATGTTTTGCTATTATTTCATTAGGATAATCACTTATTTTTTTCAAAGAAACCTTTTCTTTCATCCATGAAATTATATCATTTCTAGAATAGTGTTGTGTAATATAAGATGAAATAGACAAATGCTTATGTAAACCAATACTTCCTCCATCTGGTGTATCAATAGGATCTAAAAATCCCCACTGTGAACCATGTAATATACGTGGACCAATAACTTTTAAACTAGAATCAAGAGGAAGATTTGTTTTACGTAAATGACTAATCATAGAATTAAATGATAAACGATTCAAATCTTGTACAATACCAACTCGTTTTGTGTGTGTATATGCTCCCCAATTTCCTTTCATAGCCTTTTTAAAACCATCTTCAACAAGACGCTGACGAAATATTTTACTATAATTCTGAAAAATCAAACCGTACAGATTCTTTGCATAAATATTTTGATTGAAATAAGCAATCTTTTCAAAATCAGTTTGAATTTTCTTTTGTTGAATATTGAAATAATCACGGAATAAATCATACATCAAAGAACCTACCAATTCAATACGTTTATATTTAAAATTATCTCTATCAGTTGGAGTTGTTTCTTTTGTATGTACTTTTAAAAGCTCATTTACCATATGTCCTAAGAAATATGATTTTTCAATAAAATTTGTTTCTCCAATATGAGGTAATAAATAATCACTTAAAATTTCTAAAGCGTGATGTATTGTTTTTCCTTTTGTTAATCGTCCGATGTAAAACAACGCATCTTGTTGGTTAAATATATAAGATGAATCGTGAACAGATGGAATAAATAACTCCATTAAATGAGCATTTTTATCCAAGTCAAGTAAACAGGTTTCAATAATTTTTTTATCACTTGCAATTCCTAAGGCGCGAAATAATATAAATAATGGTACAGGTTGTCTTACATTAGGAATATTAACAACAATATTTCTATTTGTATACTTCTTTGATGGTGCAACTAAAGATACAGATAAATTACGTCTAGGTTTTGATACATTTTCAGAAACCGATTTTATTTCTGCGCTACATAGGTATTTCAATTCTTCTTCATCTTCTTTTTCAAATTTTCTTATATAAAGCATATTATCACCAAACTTTTCTTGCGATACTACTGTTTTCTCTTTTCCATCTATAATAAAATAACCACCCAAATCATTTGCACATTCACCCATATTGAATCGTACATTTCGTGGTAATCCTTTTAAAATACAGAAATCACTTTGTAACATAATTGGAAATTTTCCAAAATAAATCTTTTCTAATGTTACTTCTCTTTTTTGAATATTATTTTCTAATAATGATTTTTCTGTATTTTCTTTTATTTTTGCTGCTTCTGCTGCAGTAAATTCAGAAAGATCAATATTACCTTTTTTAACACCTCCTTCTTGTTCATTATCTACTATTAATTCAGGTTCTTCACCTTCGTCTAAAACATTAATAAATTCAATATCTATATCATAATGTATTGTCATACCATAAGTCATATTTCTTAATCTTGCTTCGTTTGGATACATATAATGAATGTTTTCATTCGAATCATAAATAATTGGTTTTCCAAAATAAATTTTATTTGCATTTTTTCCACCAAAATACATAATACATTTATATCGGTAATCTTCCAATTCTGTATCATACATAGTAGCTATTTCAATAGGGTTTTTTTCTTTAAAAATTTGAAAAATACCTTTTTTAAAAAAATCATTATATGATTCAATATGATGTGTTACTAAATTTTGAGGATTATCTTCAAAATACTTGCCTATTAATTTCCAAGTTAATTCACTTTCCATATACTATATAAAATAGAATATATTTTATGTTATTTTATTTAGCAAATAAAAATCTTGATAATATTTATAATGAAAGAATTATTTCAACAAATTTTCGGTCCTTTAGACCAAAGTTACTGTAATTATTTTTTGTTTTTATCGATATTAGGCTTCGTATTATTGGTTGTATTCTTAATTAGTTTTATTGCTGTCGGAGTTTCTCAAAAGAAACCTCTTGATTTTTATTTAGGCGGTGTATCTATTGCGCTAACTTATTTAATTTTTGGTTATTTCCAAAATAGACTTCTTCATTCTATGTGTGCTGGAACATTAATTAAATAATTAGTTATAAATTCAAAAAAAGGCTAGAAATATAATATAAAATGGATATTTTATATTATAGCAATTATTGTAAACATAGTAAAAAATTAATTAGCACATTAACAAAAAATAACATGAACGATAAAATAAGCTTTATTTGTATTGATAAGCGTTCTTTAGATAAAAATAGCAATCAAACTTACATATTACTTGAAAATGGAAGTAAAGTTATATTACCACCAAATGTACAAAGAGTCCCATCTTTATTATGTGTAAAACAACAGTACAAACTGATTACAGGAGATGAAATATTAAAATATTTCCATCCTGCTTTAAAAATGGCCAATAATAAAGCAACTAATTTTGAAGGAGAACCTAGTGCATATTCTTTTTTAAGCTGCAGTAGAGGTTGTAATATATTTTCTGAAAAATTTACAAGTTTAACATTAACACCCGATGAATTAAGTGCAAAAGGGAATAGCTCTAACCGACCATTATACAATTATGTTTCATATGGTGATGAATTACAACTTATAAATACCCCAGATGATACATATAAACCTGACAAAATATCAACAGATATTACTCTTGATCAACTTCAACAAAAACGCATGAACGATATTTCAACAAATTAATTTAGTTTAAATCATATAAATAAAATTAAAGTATTATACATAATGGATAAGTCCACTTTATTGAAAGGTTTCAACAACTTATTTTTCGAATTTTTAGACGATGTTTTAACAGTCTATCCAGATAATAAAGAAATCAAGTATGCAAAAAATTCATTTAATCTTATGAGAAAAGCTAATCCAATTATTTTAATTCGAGCTTGGTATAATCGTGTATATACACCATATAAAGATCAAATTGATGCTGGAGATATAACATTCTTTTTCGAAAAAGACTATAATACTGATTTAAACAAAGTACAAGGATCAGAAGAAATTATGAAAATGATTGATAAAATTCGTCAACCTTTAAAAGATATGGGAGAAGAAAATCTAAAACATTCATCTATGTATATTCAAAAATTAAGCAAGATTTCTTTTTTATACAAAGATTTTTTACCAAGGTAATATAAATGAATATTAAAAATACTTTAAAAACAAGTGTATTTGCTTCTTTGTATGTACAAATATTTACAGGTATATTAAACCTTTTTGTAGCTTTTATTGATTTTACCCCTTTTGTATATAGTTATGAAAGTAAGATTTTAGTAAAACTGTTGTGGATTGCTATTTTTGTTCAAATTATTGAAGGAATATTTTATGTATGGTTAGCTAGATCATTTGATTCTGTTTCTAATATTACTGTGTATCGTTACTATGATTGGTTTATTACTACACCAACTATGTTATTTATATTAGCTGTATATTTAAGCTTTCTTGAGAAAAAAGAACATAAATTATTAATTGATGATGAAGAAATTAATGATATTTTAGTTAGAAAAGAAGAGACTGAACTTGATGATAAACAATTAGAAATCAATTTATATGAATTTATGGTTGAACATAGAACAGTATTATCGATGATTGTTATTTTGAATGCATTAATGTTGTTTTTTGGTTTTTCAGGAGAAATGGGTTGGATTAAGAATACAACAGCTGTAGGATTAGGTTTTGTACCTTTTATTGCTTATTTTTATTTAATCTATGAAAATTTTGCAAAAACAACTGAAACTGGAATTATCTTATTCTGGGTGTTTACAGCTATTTGGTCATTATACGGTTTCTCTGCACTAGCTCCTTATGCTTATAAAAATATTTCATACAACATGTTAGATCTTGTGTCAAAGAATTTTATGGAATTATATTTATCTGTTATTTTATTATTTTCTATCAAAAACACATTTTTTTAAACACTAGATTAGAAATTTAAATTCTCAAATTATAAAAAATTGATTTTTTTATATACGAAATACATATATAAAAAAACGAGTTAACTACTACAATAATTATGTCAGAACCCGCTACCATGAATACTGCACAACATATTATAGCAGCTCTATTACACCTCGAAGAAAGCCCACATTCTTCATATAGAAATAATCATGTTGAAAATCGTCTCATGGAGTATGAAAGAAAAACAAATGTATATGTTTATATTGATAATTATGATTTAGATTTTCTAAAAGAATGGCTGTGTGATGAAGACGCTCCATTTTTCGATCAAAACCTTGATGCTATTTATAATG
>MDSZ01206451.1_pt1 | contig 20720 bp, 20 predicted proteins | sample 811201 | NCBI WGS metagenome assembly MDSZ01 (sample SAMN05326647, study PRJNA326480) | marine metagenome | isolation source: seawater | place: Indian Ocean: North | collected 2010 | reverse complement strand
ATAACTTTGGTTGCATACTGGATCACTCAAATCACCACAATATGGTAAATCATCTATTCTTGTATAAAAGAAAGAGGCTTCCAACCAATTATAAGGTGATGCGGTAAATGTTGCTTTTAAATCAGGAGATCCATCATAAATTGTGACCCCATGTGATCCTTCATCAAAAAATCTTGCCGAAGGTGTATTTAATAAACCAACAGTTCCATGGTTATTAAAATTGTTATAAATCAAACTATCTGATCTTGTGAAAATAGAAAATAATATCAAGATGCATCCAAACAGAAGGCTGGTATGTTGCAAATGCATTTGTTTCTCAGTCCTTGAGGACTGAAATTGAAGCTAGGGAAACCCCAAGGTTACCTAGAATTGTTGCATACGCTTGTGCAGATTTTGTGATTAAGAAATTATCGTTAATTTTCTTTGGAACGAAAATTACTGATCCGGGAAACACCTCTAATTCTGATTTCCCCTGAAAAATATTTTTGTTTATTTTTCTCGTTGTTCCATCTGGATACAAAATATAAACATTTCTTTTATCTGCACCAGATTTATAGCCACCTTTGTTATCAATATAAAAACCAATGTCTTTATTAGAAATATATGAAGTTGTACCCTGATTTTGAACTTCACCAAAAACATAAACTTGATTGATCAATTCTGGAATAATTATCGTATCACCATCTTGTAGAAGAACATCTTCATTTGGATTATTTCTTAACGTATCAAGATCAAATTCTGCACTAACTCTTCCAGAAACTGGAGCTTCTTTTATCTCATTCATTAAAGTAAGCATAGTTTCAAAAGATGTCCCGATTGAATCAGGGCTTGATGCTAAAATTGACAATCTATCAAGAAATTCTTTATATAATTTATCTTGAGAAATTCTATTGATAACTTTTGTCGCATCATTTTCAAGAATGCCTCCAAACGGATAAGCATTATCCTTATATCCTCCTGCTCTGTTAATAGCTGCAAATATACCTTCACCCTCATTCAGAAGGTAAATGCCGGGGTTCACCACAGCACCATTAATGGAAACACTTTTGAAAGGATGTTTTCTTATTACTAATCTATCTTGATCTTGTGGCAAGACATCTTTCAAATCATCTAATTCCATGATTTTTTGAGATATGATCTCTCCCTTTGAAATTCTAAACAGTCTAATATCAGATAAGTCAGCATAAACACTCACTCCATTTGCAAAAGAAAGAGTGTCAAAAAGATTTTCACCAGAAAGTGTTTCATAAATAAATTCTCTCTTCACTCCCCCAATAATTGAAATAAGATCCCCAGTTGGATGAATAAAAATAGTGTCTCCAGATCTTAGCCTTTTGCCAAAACTTGAATTTCCAAATATAAATGTTTGATAAAGATCAATTGTATCTATAACTTGATTATTTCTAATCAGATCTATCTTTCTGAAAGAACCACTCTTAGATGGTCCTCCTGAAACAGTCAAAGCATGGAAAACATTTGAATTGCCATTCAGGGTATATGGACCAGGATTGAAAACATTCCCTGCTACTATAACTTGAATATCTCTTATACTTACAAGGGTTAGGAAAGCTTTGACTCCGATGAACGAATTTTCAATAGTCTCAACTACTAATTCATTTGCTTGACTTAAAGACATTCCAGAAAGAAAAATTTTTCCAATGTCAGGTATGCTAACAGAACCATCTCTATTAATTCTTAAAGTAAAAGAGGAGGATTTTTGACCAATTAGTTGAAGCTCAAGAACATCTCCAAAGTCTAGAATATAATTGCCATCTAGATTGGGTTCATTTACTGGCATCAAAGAAGTCTGCATAGTGGAAAACAATTCATAGCCAAATCTAAGTTTTAATTGAGAAAATTCTGGATCATCTAAGTCTCGTTTATTTATAACCGATGTGCGGTAATTTGGCTCCTCCAAATCTTCAATGACTTGTGTCCTTTCTAAAAGTTCTTGACGAATATCTAAAGGTAAACTATCAAGAAAGTCTTCATCAAAGTCTTGAGATAACAGAGATAGATTAAAGAAGATGGAAAAAAATAATAAATGCATGGGTTTTTTCATTGTTTATACATACCTGGTATTTCAACACCTTCAATGTGACGAATAGATTTTACTATATCACTGATTATCATATCTACTTCTTTATCAGTTAATGTTTTTTTATAAGATTGGAAAATAAATCTAAAAGCCATTTTTACTTCATTTGTTTTAGTGTTTCTAAAGACATCAAACAAAAAAGATTTTTTAAGATTATTACTATCAAAAGAGAGAATTTTTTCACATAATTCTCTGATATTTCGTTTTTCCTTTATTAAAAACGATAAATCCCTTGATGTAACCGGAAATTCAGATGGTTTTTTATATTGATCAAATTTTGAAGGTGGTAGATGCTCTTGATTTTCAAAAGAATCCATAGATATCAATTCAAGAGGAATTTCAGCAGAGAAAATCTTTGCTTTACTTTTTGAATTAGATGCATCTCTCTTTTGATTAAGTATGAGATCTGCAAATCCCTTTTTACCATCTTCAAAAATATTTTTTAAAAGTTCCTCAAGATAATTTTTATCCAATTTTAATTGAAAATCTCTATAGTTTTCTCCTTTACAGCCTGAAACAATTAGTCCCAATCTTTTTTGAATGAAAATACCATTGTCTGATACTTGATAAACATCAGAAATTTCAAAAAGTTTTATTGAATCCTTCTGCCTTCTTTCATTAAAATATAAATTTTTTAAAAGAGATTGTGTTAAATCTTGTCTTAAAAATCTAAGGTTTGTATCTAGTGGATTTAAAATCTCAAGACTGTTTTTAGATCTTTTAGTATCAAATGGAAAGTTAATGACTTCGCTGAAACCATTTTTATGCATAAATAAACGGATAAGATTTTCTTTACTAATCTTATTTTGGAAACTATTAAGTTTAATTTTTATATCATTTTTTTGAAATACACTGTTGTTATAACCAACTGCTCTTGCAATTTCTTCGGCAATATCATTTATATTATCAATATCATGTCTGTGAGATGGTGGCAAAATTTTGTTGCTGTGAACTCCAAATTCCAAGTCATTTAGAATTTTTAAAAAATCATAGGGGTTTTCATTTTGAACTCCTAGGATTTTTTCAATTTTCTCAATATCATATTTTATTTCTTTATTATTAATATCACCTTTATCTTCATTTTTAAAATGGAATATAGATAATTTATTTACTTCTGCATGATCCTTCACTATTTTAATGAAGCGTTTTAAAGCTATCTCAAGAATATTTGGATCTGTACCTCTTTCAAATTTATATGAAGCATCAGAAACTAGATTATACTTTCTTGATTTTCCTAAGATTTCTTCAGGTTTAAAATAAGCACACTCAATAAGCACTTTTTTTGTCTTTTTTGAACAAGCAGTGGTCTTGTCTCCCATCACACCTGCAATATCAATAACATTGTCATCAATCTTAAAAACAAGATCTTCACCAGTTAAAAGTATCTTTTGTCCAAGTAATGTCTCAAACTCCTGATCATTTTCTGATTTGTCAAGAATAAGGTTTCCCTTAATGGTATCTGCATCATAACAGTGAGTAGGTTGACCTATCTCGTAAGCAACAAAATTTGAAATGTCTGCAAAAAAATTGTTTTTATTAATTCCAAGATCTGTGAAGTAATTTTCAAGGTATTTTTCATATTTCGTAGGTAAAGTATCAACTTCAATTTCTAAAAAATAAATCTCGGGGCACTCCTTAGGAGCTTTATTAACAAAGTTGAGTTGCAAGTCTTTAAGTGAATCTAATAATTTTTTATCATCGTTATAGAGATAGTCTTTTTTATCGTTGAGATTTATATAATGAAATTGAGATGAAACAGAGGCATTAATATCTCTGCTTATACCTAGTATTGAAAGGCAATCACCTCTGTTGGGTGTGATCTCAAAGTCAATAACTTTAGGTGACTCAATTGTATGCTCATGACCTAAACTGAACAAGATATCTGAAATTTGTTCAATGTTATCTATTTCGGGAAGAAATTCACGAATGTGACTTAATGATATTTTCATTTAAATTGCTTAAGAAAATCTAAATTTGATTTATAAAACTCTCTGATATCAGAAATACCATATTTCAACATTGCTATCCTTTCAACACCAAGGCCAAAAGCTAGACCACTAAATTTTTTTGAATCAATTTTACAATTTTCAAGAACAACTGGATTTACTATGCCACATCCTAAGATTTCAAGCCATTCCTTTTTATCTTCGAAATAAATATCAACTTCAGCTGAGGGTTCGGTAAATGGAAAGTATGATGGTCTGAATCTAACTTGAGTACCTTCACCAAAAATAAAATATACAATGTCAAAAATAAGATTTCTTAAATGTGGGAAAGAAATATCTTCATCAACAACGATACCTTCAATTTGATGGAACATTGGTAAATGAGTTGAGTCATCATCTTTCCTGTAAACTTTACCACCTGACACGATAGCTATAGGGGGTGCACTGTCAAGCATGCCTCTTATTTGTACTGGAGAAGTATGTGTCCGCAAAACATTTTTGTCAGTAACATTTTCTAAATCTTTTAAGTAAAAAGTATCATGCATCTGTCTGGCAGGATGATTCTTTTTTATGTTAAGAAGGTCGAAATTATATATTTCTGATTCAACTTCTGGTCCTTCAGCAGAAGAAAAACCTTTCTTATTAAGAAAAGCAATGATTAGATTTTTTATCTGATTTATCGGATGAATAGAGCCAATTTCGTTTTCAACTTCAGGATAGAAAATATCCGTGTCTTCAGACATTATTTGTTGACTAATTTGACAATCTTTTCAAAAACATCAGTATTATTTACAGCTAAATCTGATAATACCTTTCTATTGAGTTTTATTTCACTATTATTAAGGTCGCTAATAAACCTTGAATAGCTATAATCGAATTGCTTAGTTGCCGCACTAATACGAGCAATCCAAAGGTTTCTAAAATTTCTTTTTTTATTTCTTCTGTCTCGAAAGGAGTATTGTAAGGATTTAATATTTGATTGTTTTGCTGTTTTAAAGAGCCTACTTCTAGCACCATAATGGCCTTTGGTGCTCTTTAAAATTTTTTTATGTTTTGCTTTTGCCGTAACTGCTTTTGTAACCCTAACCATAATTATTATCCAATTAATCTTTTTACAACTTTGAGTGTTGTCCCTTTTAACTTATTCAATCCTCTGTTATGTCTTTTTCTTTTCGTTGTTTGTTTTGAAAGAATATGGTTCCTTCCAGCACTTCTGCTTTTTACAGATGTTCCAGTTCTTTTAAAACGCTTGCTAGAACCTGAATGTTTTTTTAATTTATATCCCATTTTATTAAAAATTAATTAAGTTTTTTTTAAGGGTGATAATACCATCATTAATTGTCTACCTTCTAATGATGGTTCTTGATCAACTTGAGCTATGTCCGAAAGGTCAGCACTTATTTTTTTTAAAAGTTGAAGACCTAGGTCACTGTTAAGTATCTCTCTACCCCTAAAACGGACGCTAATTTTAGTCTTATTTCTGTTAAGAATAAAGTCTTTGATCTTCTTTAATTTTATATTATAGTCGCCAACATCAGTTGAAGGTCTGAATTTGATTTCCTTCAAAGTAGTTTTTTTTACTTTTGAGTTCTTTGCTGAACTATTCTTTTTCTTGCTGAAAAGATGTTTACCATAGTCCATGAATTTACAAACTTTTGGCTCGGAAGTATCTGGTGATACTTGGACCAAATCCAGATTAAGAGTCTTTGCTTTGTCGAGAGCATCTAAAATTTTGATCTTTCCTAAATTTTTTCCATTTTCATCAATCAAAATAATATTTTCAGCAATAATATTCTCATTGATAGGTGTATTTTGTTTAGAATGCTTGACTATGACTAAGTACCCAGGATGTAAGATAAGTGTGAATAAAATTTGTGATTATAGATCATATCCATATATAAATTCGAAATTCTATATTAATTTAAGCAATTTTCAAATATTTCAAGGTTGTAAAAGATGTTTTTCCCAGCTTTGAAAGTTTCTCTGAAAAGATACCCTCTTGTTTAGTCTATTTGAATGTCCCTTCCAAAACTCAAAGTAATATGGAGAAAAAGAAAATCCCCCCCAGAAACTCGGTCTTGTTTTGAGCAAATTTTTATCTTTTAAAGTATTCTTATAATTTTGCTCAACCTCTTCATAAGAACTAGTCTTTTTTGATTGATCTGAGCTTATTGATAATGCATTTTTTTCAACCTTTCTATTTCTGAAATGATCATCGGAAATAGATTTGGAAGCAATTCTAACTTTTGCTCTCATCCTGATTTGAACATTAATTTTCTCCCAATAAATTAAAGCTGATATCTGATCATGCTTCAAAATATGATGGGCTTTTGGAGAATTATAATTTGAAAAAAAAATCCATTCATCTTTAATAACATATTTCAAATTAACAAACCTTGAGTCAACTTCATTATTTGATGAGTCAAAAGTGCTTATTGCAATAGCATTCAATGGGAATTGCTCTGAATCTTGTGCCTCTTGATAAAGCTTATAAAAAAAATCATATGGTTCATCTTTGATTTTTTCTTTAATATCAATCATGTTCTAGAACCTAGCGCTTTCTGAGAGTTCTTAAAATATTCCCAACACCCCATGGTGGTGATGGATCAAAAAAATGTGAAAGAAGTGTAAGGCGATGTGATTCCACAATCTGACTAACTGGAAGATTCCCATGAAAAGTTTTCATGCCAATAAAAAGCAACGGTTTATATTCAATAAAATCCTCAGTTAATACTTCTTTATTTTCCTTTAACTTGTCAAATCCTTTTTTGGAAGCATATTTCTTAAAATAAATCTTTTGAAAAAAATTTATTATTTCATGGTTTGGCATTGATCTGGCATTGGGTACAAAAATTAAATCTCCTACTGAATCATCAGAAATCTTTTTTGGAATCTGAATTGGCATTACTAAAGTAAAAAGGTGAGAATCAAAGTGTCCTCTATAAGCCTCAGCTTTGAGTCCCGGCGAAACTTTTCTGGCAATATGATATTGATTGCTTATCAAACCTTTGTAATTAAAAAGATCTTTTGCAATTTTAAAGAGTTTTTGTCCAAGGATATTAGTGATTCCAAATTCATTGCAAAATGAGAGGTGAGAGGGAATATTTTCTGAATATATATTTTCAGAAATATCTTTATCGATGCTTATTGAAATGTTTTCTAAATCAAGAATGTTTTTGATTGAGGGCAGATAGCAATAGCCATCGTTAACAAGTTTAGATAAGCATTCATCAATATTATTCCAATAATTAGACATATTAAGATTTTAGTTCAGAATTAATGAAATCAATAACATTTTTTTCTGGAAACAAAACTGCAATGATGGTCAGAAAAATAATTAAAAAATAAAGTTTTATAGATTGATTGTAAAAATACCATTTTTCTAACTTTGCTTTACGAGGTGAAATTTTAGTTTTATAAATGAAATCTGGGTCTATCCCATCTTCAAAAAATTTCTCTTCATCTCTAAATGCAAGAGAACCGATTCCTGATAATCCTGGTTTCATCTGTGAAATTATTTTTTGTTCAGCATCACTATAAAAACTAAACTGCTTTCTAGCTAACGGTCTTGGACCAACGATAGACATTTGTCCTCTTAAAATATTAAAAAGTTGAGGAAGCTCATTGATCTTCGTTTTTCTCAAAAACTTCCCAAAAGGCAAAACTCTTGGGTCATTTTTTAAAGTAATTGTTCCAGCACCCAGTTTCTCACTATTTTTCACCATGGTAGCAAATTTCACCAAATTAAATACTTCCTTATCAACACCCACTCTTTCTTGAAGGTAAAATACCTCTCCTTCACCAGTGATTCTTAAGATACAAATACAGATAATAATCAGAGGAGATAACGTTAATAATGCTAATGTTGAAAATAATATGTCAAAAAAACGCTGCATTAACATCTCAATGAATAAACTCTCTATCTGTCAGGATTATATTCAAATTTATAACCATTTATAACAATGTATGGTGCAGGAGCACCAGGATAATATGTACATCTTATAATTTTTTCAAATTCTTCCTCAGACATTTTTAAATCTAAAAAGCATAATTTTTCTAAATCCGATCTTTTATAAGGAAGTCGTTTCCATTCCAAATCTAAAAATTTAATTTTATCTTTTTGGGCAATCTTTTTAATTATATTTTTATAAAGTCTAAATAAACTGTCATATGTCTTAATGCTGAGTGACTCAACATTTTCATTCTTGACTATATCAAAACGATCTATATCAATTATTCTTCCAGTATCTACTTTTGGTTGCATCAAGTGTGCAGTCGTTCCAAAAGAAGTTTCATTGTTATAAAGTGCAAAATTAAAACATCCTATGCCAGGATACTCTGGAGGGCCTGGATGAAAATTTATATTCCATTTTTTTGTTTTGTTCAATACACTTTCAGGAATAACCCATGGACCTATATAAGAGATAATAAGATCAAAAGTTTCTTCTTCTAATTTTTTAGGAAAAGGGTCAAGTCTGTCCCCACTGAAAACTGAAACATCAGTAAATATATTATTAGTTAATTCAATTACATGATTAACATGTAACTTTTCTTTTTTTGTAACCAATGCAACTTTCATACTGGAACACTTGAAGGAATATTGACTACTCTTTCTTCAAGCCATTTTGAGTTTTTAAGCCCATCTGTTTGACACTCAGAAAACATTCTCAGATCAGACATTAATTTCCAAATAGGTCTTGTCATAACAAAATTCTTATTTGTATATTCAATGAAAATATCTCTCTCTTTTTTTGACCCTAACAAAATGGCATGAAGCCAATTATTTGATTTAGCACCTTCAATAGGAGTGTAAAAATCAATATCATACTTACTAAAAAAATTTTTCCAGTGATTTGATAAATCTTGTTTTATTTCTAAAAAGTTCTTAATTTTAAGCATTTGAGCACATCCGAGTGCAGCATTTATATTTGGAAGCCTGTAATTGTAACCAATCATATCGTGAGAATATTCATATGGGTGGGCAATCTTTGCAGTTGTTGATAAGTGTTTTGCCTTAATTGCCAGTTCCTCATCATCTGTAATAATCATCCCTCCTCCCCCAGTAGTAATTATTTTATTCCCATTAAAGCTTATCGTTCCTAAATTTCCAAAAGTTCCAGTATGTTTTCCTTCAAAAAAACTACCCAAAGATTCTGCAGCGTCTTCTATCAGACTTATACCCCACTTAGTACACAAAGCTGATATTTTTTTAATTCTTAATGGCATTCCAAATGTATGCATTGGAACGCAAGCTGATATTCTCTTACCAGTTTTTTTATTAAAAGCTTTTCCCTTTTTAATATATGCATTTTTATTCAAAAAAGACTCTAATGAATTTGGACTCATCCCCATTGTATCTTTATCAACATCAATAAAAACCGGGGTTGCATCTGCATAGGTTATGGCATTACAAGTTGCAACAAATGTTAGAGACTGTGTTATTACTTCATCACTAGGTTTCACACCTGCTAATAACATTGCTAAATGCAGTGCTGAAGTTCCATTTACTGTTGCAATGGCATATTTTGCTCCAGTAAAGTCAACTATTGAATTTTCAAAATCTTCTACCATTTGCCCGACAGAAGATACAAAGTTGCTATCAATACATTCAGTTAAAAAATTCTTTTCGTTGTTATCAAATACTGGTCTATGAAGTGGGACATGCTCATCTTCATAAGTTTTGTGTACTTCTTTAATAAAAGAGTCTAAGAATTCTAATTCCATGTTGTGGACATTATATGCTAATGTTAAGAATTTCTAGCAATCTATTATTGATGATTTTATCATCAAATTTCTCTTCAATAATTTTTCTGCTTTCATTTCCAAATTCGTTAATCTTTGGTACTTCACTTAGAATTTTTTCCATTGCAGTAATGAGAGATTTAGTAGATTTTGGGTCGCAAAAAAAACCATTCTTCCCAACTTCTATTAATTCTTCGGTGCCTGGTATTTTTGACAGAATTAAGGCCTTTGACATTGACATTGCTTCTAGAGCTGATCTAGGCATGCCCTCATGGTAAGAAGGAAGCACAAATACATCGCAGTCATCAACATACTTTCTTACATCTTTTTTATAACCAAGAAAATCAATAAATCCTTTATCAACATAATCTTGAATAAAATCTTTTTTTATGGAATTTTTTGATTTCTGAAACCAGCCAAGAAGTAAAAATTCAGTATTTGAATACTTTTTTTTAATAAACTTCGCTGCTTCAAGATACTCAATGATCCCTTTATCCTCTAATATCCTTGATGAGCATAAGAAGGTTATTTTTTTTCTATCATTGAAATTAATACTTCTCTCGGTTTTATAAAAATTAATATCCAATCCTGACCCATTGACGATGATTCCTTGTGAGTGGTTGCATACTCCTAATCTTACAAGCAACTCCATGTTCGCTGAATTATAAAATATTACATTTTTTGACTTTTTAATTCCAAATCCCAAAAATTTGTAAAAAACAAATTTAAAAATATTATTTTTTCCCTCAAAAAAAGTTCCTAAACCGGTAAACATTGGATAAAAATCTATATTTTGAAGCCTTGCAGCAATGCCTCCAAGAAAATTTGGTTTTAAAGTATAAGCAAGAATTTTTTTTGGTTTGATTTTAAGTATTAAGAAATATAACTTTATAAAAACAAAAAAATCTCTAATTGGAGTTATTCGAAAATTTATGAGAGGCAATTCAAAATGAGAAATATTTAGTTTTTTAAACTCTTTTTTCATGTCTTTGGACAGTTTAGGGCATGCTACATAAACATTATATTTTTGTGAGATTAATTTAATTAAGTTTCCTCTAAAAGCTAGAATGGTATTTGGGTATGAAGGTAACAATAGAAAATTTTCTGATTTTTTCAATTTGCAGTATTTAAAATTTAATAATTAAAAATGTTATCATAATCCAAAATTTTTATTCAAAGAATTGGTGGCAGATAAAACTCAGAACAAAAAAATACTTGTAACCGGACATCTAGGTTTTATTGGTTTTCACTGTGTTAAAAAACTTCTTGATAAAGGACTAAATGTTGTTGGGATTGACTCTCTCAATAATTATTATGATGTAAATCTAAAAAAATCTAGATTAGCTGAGTTAAATAATCATAAAAATAAAAATTTTGAATCCATAATTCATAACCTAGCAAATATTGAGACAAAAGATCTTCTTAAAAAGTTAAGCCCCAACATTATTATAAATCTAGCTGCTCAAGCAGGAGTTAGACATTCCCTTAAAAATCCAGAAGATTATGTTGAGAACAATATTTATAGTTACTTAAATATTCTTGAATATGCAAAAGAGCATGATGTAGAAAAAATAGTTTATGCATCTACAAGTTCAGTCTATGGTGGTAATGAAAAATTGCCATTCTCTGAAACAGATGAGGTTATAAAACCACTTCAATTTTATGCAGTTACAAAAAGAACAAATGAGTTAATGTCTGAGGCATACTCATCTTTATATGGAATTAAATCAATTGGACTTAGATTTTTTACTGTGTATGGACCTTTTGGACGCCCAGATATGGCTCTTTTTTTATTTACTAAGAATATTTTAGATGATTTACCTATAGATGTTTTTAATAATGGAAAACATATGAGGAATTTTACATACGTTGATGATATTGTTGAGGGAGTTGTGTCTGCAGCAATAAAAAAACCTAAATTTTCAATGAAAGATCATGAGATATTTAATCTTGCTAGTAGGGAACAAATAGATCTGATGGACTTCATCAAGGAAATAGAAATTAACCTAGGTAAAAAGGCAAAAATGAATTTTATGCCTCTTCAAAAAGGAGATGTACCAAGTACGGCATCAGATATATCTAAGATGGAAAAGTTTTTTGATTACTCACCTAAAACAAGTATGAAGGAGGGAGTGAAGAATTTTATTGACTGGTACCTTGAGTACTATAAGAAAAATTAAAAAAAATTATTTTCAATTTTCCAAGCAAGATAAGAAAATATATTCCATAAGATCGAGCTTCTTGGACTTCCATTTAAGTGTTCTTTATAAAGGTTATTGACACCTTCCGCATCTAGGTAGTCATCTTTTTGAAGAGCTTCGGAACTTATAAGATCCTGACACCATTCCTTAAGATCATCTCTCAACCATATATCTAATGGAATGCCAAATCCCATTTTAGGCCTTTCAAAGTAATGCTCTGGGACATGCTTCTCTAAAATTTTTCTTAGTGGCCATTTTAATTTATTGTCTTTATATTTAATACTCAAAGGCATAATTTTGCTGAACTCTAAGACATCTTTATCTAAAAAGGGAACTCTTGATTCAAGGGAAACAGCCATAGAAGCTCTGTCTACCTTAGTTAAAATATCATCAGGAAGATATGTAAGAATATCTAGATGCATCATTTTCTCAATATGATTTTCTTTATCTTTAGGAACCAAACCGATATATTCTTGAAAGGTATCTGGTTTATTTTTTAAATAAAGCAAGTTATCTGTAGAATTTATATGTGTTAAAAGTCCATAACTAAGTTCATCTAATGATGATTCAGAATTCTTGAGTATCTTAGATGCTTTATGCATTTTATTCCCAATGTTTGTGGGTAATAGTTTTCGGGGGAAAATTTTATATAATTTATTCCATTGCTCTTCAGAAAAGAGTTCTATTAATTGAGAGGATGATTTCCTAATGATAGAAGGTATGTTATTCAATCTAGATATATATTTTTTTGCAAATTCATATCTAGTGTAGCCGCAAAATAATTCATCCCCTGCATCACCAGATAATGACACAGTCACATGCTCACGTGCCAATTTTGATACAAGATAAGTTGGAATCTGCGAGGAATCTGCGAAAGGTTCATCATAAAATGAAGGCAATTTTGGAATCACATTCAGAGCATCTTGAGATGTCAGATATAGCTCAGTATGATCAGTGCCCAAGTGGTTCGCAATTTTTTTTGCATACACAGCTTCATTAAAAGATGCTTCTTTAAAACCAATGGTAAAAGTTTTAATAGGCTTTGAAGATGATTTCTGCATTAACGAAACTATTGTTGATGAATCTATCCCACCTGAAAGAAAAGCACCCAAGGGAACATCAGATATCATGCTTCTTTGAACAGCTTTGGTAAGTCTTTGATCTAATTCATCTACATATTCATCTGGAGATTTAAAGTTATTTTTACCTTTGTAGTCATCTTCATAACTCCAATATGTCTTTGAAGAATGCTCATAGTTTTTTAATGAAAGGCTGAAATATGTTCCTGGGATTAACTTATAAATATTCTTATAAATGCTATGGGGTGCCTTTATATAATTATGTTTAAGTAAGTATTCAATGGCATTTGGATTAATTTCTTTATTGAAACCTGAAAGTTTAGTAAGGGAATTCAAAGAAGATCCAAACCAAAAAGTATTTTTAATCCATCCATAAAAAAGTGGTTTTTCACCAACTCTATCCCTTGAAAGAAATAGCCTTTTCTCATGACAGTCATATAATGCAAAAGCAAACATGCCCGATGAAAGCTGAAGAGCTTTTTGAAGTCCATAAAAATTTATAAGATTGAGAAGCACTTCTGTATCTGAGGTTCCTTTCCATGTAATTTGGAAATTAGAATTTAATAGTTTTTTTAGCTCTTTAAAATTATAAATCTCCCCATTAAATGTTATTACCCACCTCCCACAAGTACTTTGCATTGGTTGACTGCCAGAATCTGAAATATCTATGATTGAAAGCCTTGTGTGACCAAAGCATATTTTATCTTGTAAAGAATGCCATACTCCTTGAGCATCTGGACCTCGATTTTCAATAGCAAGAAGCATTTGATTTAAATTATTATTCCAATTTTGCTTCAGTGAATTCTTATCGACAAAACCTGCAATCCCACACATTTCAATTAATCTCCCAGCTTTTGAAATAAGTAGCAAGCATACTCTCTTTTGAATATTTTTTAATAATATATTCACTAAAATCTTTGGGTTTAACTTTTGATGCTTCTATAATTTTTTTTGCCATATCTTTTGGATCTTTCACATTACATATAAACCCCAGTTTGCCATTCTCTAGCAATTCAAGATTTCCACCAACAGGAGTTGCTACTGTTGGTAAACTATAAAATAAACTTTCAATTAAAGAATTCGAAATTCCTTCTGTATGGGAGGGTGAAACATATAAATCTGAAATATTATATAAAACATTTAATTCATCTTTATTTTTGTAACCCAAGTAAGTTATTCTTTCTTGTAGATTATTTTTATCAATAAAATCATTCAAATCATCAAGAAGCCCGTCATTCCTTCCAACGTAAAATAGTTTAAATTCTCTTGGAATTTCTTTCATTGCTGTGAATAAATCAAGATGTCCTTTATAGGGTATAAGATTTGAAACACAAAGTAATATTTTTTCACTGTCATGAACTCCCAATTTATGGCGTTCTTTGCTGATCTCATCTAATGATAATTTTTGCTTATTAAATAAAATGTAATTCTTCACAACTGTTGATTTTTTAAAAGACATAAAAAATTCTTTTTCATTTTTATCTTTTAAAATTGCTTCAGCATTTGCATTTATACCTCTTGAAAGAAGATTGCTTAGTGAATCCAAAATCCTGAAATACGGTTTTACTTTTTGATGATCAGTCATTCCTCTCCAACCAGTCCACACCCTTTGTAATGTAAAAATTCCTAAAAATGATGTTAAAAAATTGGTTAGGGGCAAATAAGATTGGACTAAATGATATCGGTTGAACAACATTATTTTAAAAAGATAAAAAACGGTCCTAAAAAATCGAAAATAGCTGATCAATCTATTCTTATGAGATCTGAAACCTCCAAAATATTTTTTATTAATTTCAATAGAATTTAGATCTTTAAGTAAAGGTCCTTTTGCTTCCATTATAAAAATAGAAATATCAAATTTGTTTGTATCCAACGATTTCATTAGATTTATCAATTGACTTTCTGTACCTCCATGGTTCATAGACCCAATTACAAATAAAATTTTTTTCATTTCTTTAATTTAGCTTTTTCGTTAAAGCATGCAATTATTGCCAAAAAAGTTAGCGGTTGAAAATCAATCATAAAAGTATGACTAAATAATCCTCCTGCTACTAAGAAAATAGCAAGGAACATATTAATTTTTGAAAGTTTTTGATAGCCCGAGAATGCACTTATGAAAAAATACAGTATTGCAATGACGTAAAATAAATAGCCTAACATGCCATACTCAACAAGAAAAAATAAATGCATATTATGAGGACCCATCTCTAAAATCCACATACTGGTATGCCCAAAACCATTCCCCAAAAAAATACTCTTATTAAATTCTTCGATACTTAGTAATATCAGTTCCAAACGATTATCATCAGTAAAACTTCTCGTTGACGCATCAGATAGAGAAAAAATATCAATTCTGGATAAAATATTTTCAAAAGCATTTACATAAAGACTTGCATCACCAGCGCTAAGATCCAAAAAATTACTTAAGCCAAAAAAATAAAATAAAGGTAAAGTTAATCCTGGTATTAAAAGATAAGAAATTTTGATGCTTCTGTAATTTATTGCCAATAGTATTAAAAGCAAAGCAATACCTGAGCGTGAAAATGTAATTAAAACAGCTGGCAAACAGAAGCATAAACAAATATTTATAATTTTTTTTGAACAAAATGCAAAGGTAAAAGCCATAAATAATACAAGAGCATATGCAGACTGATTAGCATTCATAAATAAACCAGCAGCTCTTCCTGGATTTGCTTCTGGCATCCAGAGTGGAACGAGGTATCCTGGATTTAAAAAATCAAAGAAATTTAGAAATGCAGAAACTATCAAAAGTAAGGGGATAAAAAAAGTTAGAATTTCTAAATTTTCTTTTGAAGATAAATAAATTGCTCCAAAAAAAAGAGTGCCTGCAAGAACTGCAACAAACTGCTGCCAAACATTTATTCCATAAGGTGAAAAAATAAAGTAAAAGCAATTAAAAACAAGATAAATTATCGAAAAAAGTGTGATGCGCGAGTAAATTAGAGAAGAAGGTCTATCTTTTTCAACATTAAATAAAGACCCCATAAAAATCAGTAAGAATATGAGAATTAATAAATATACATTTAGACCAACTGGCATAATTGTGCCTTGATAAGAATAAAATCCAGATGTAAAAATAAGTAAAAGAAAAATTAATGAATATTTATTTACTGCTTTTAACATTTAATTGTCTATACCAAAATATAAAGTAAGCTAATATTAATGAAAAAGATATTATATACATTAAAGAGGATGCTAGATTTAGACCTTTTAATCCAAAAGAATCTAACATTATAAAATTTAGTGGAATCTTTACTAAAAAAGCTAAAATACCAGATGCAGCAACTATTAACACCAATTTCTTTGATAAAAAGAATTGGATTAAAACAAGTGAAGATAAATAAAATGGGACCTGAATTAAACCAAAGTTAAAAATGGGGATAACTTCATTTAAATCAGATTCTGAGAAATTACCTCTTAAAAATAAAAGTTTTAAGATTTGTTCTGAAAAAATGAAAAAAAATAAAGATAAAATTAGTGAACTAAAAAAAATTAGTACAAACCAAAAAAATGCATCTCTAGAAAAAAGATTTCCCTCCGAATTCATCAAAGAAAAATCAGGTAAAAAAGTCCTTTGAATAATTAGACCACCGAAAGCTAAGATAACTATTAACAACTTGTTTGCATAATTGAGCAACGAAACAGATTCGGCACTCAAATTTACTGAAAAAAATTGGTCTAATAATGTGACTGTAGCAAGAAGTAAACTTGAAAATAACATTATGGAAAAATTCTTTTTTGACTCTACCCATGCAGGTGAAGCAAGGGAAAATCTAATCTCTATTTTTTGAGTTGTTCGGTACCAAAACATAATCATACATAATAGTTGTAAAAGAAATCCAAAGAGGGTTGCTATCATTAATTTGTCAAGATTGCTTGATATAAAAAAAGTCAAAAACAACATAAGAATTATTGCTGGTAATGAGTCCATTAGAGTATTGACCTTGCTACCAGAAGCCATTATCAAGACTGAAAAAAGAGAAATTAAAATAAAAATTGGAGCCATTGATGAGACGATTAAATAATTAAAATCTATGTTATTTACTTGTTCAAAATAAGGGAAAAGAGAAATTAAAAAATCTTTAAAAATAATTAATATTAAAAAAAGAAATGCTGAAATAACGATTGAAACTCCAAAAAGTTCAGATGAAAATACCTGCTTTTTTTGTGCTTCTAATGATGTCAAAATTGGGATAAAGACTGATGAAAATATACTCAGAATTATCGCGGCTGGCCAACCAAATAATGACAGATAAAAAAAATAAAAATCAATGTCTTCACTTACTCCATAATTTCTTGCAAATAGAATTTCTTTTGCAAGGCCTATAATTTTTGCAATAGCTACAAAGATAACTAAGAGAGAAATACTTTGCAGAATGCTTTTATATTTTGAAAACATTTTACAATCTAAATGCTGAGTCTTCTTTTGGAAATATTGACTTCAAATCAAAGAAAAGTCCATTTTCTTTAAGAAGTGATTTGTAAAAGCCTATATCTTTTTCTTTCAAATATTTATGAGGAACAGCAAGAATGATTGCATGATATTTTTTCTCTGAAAATTCATTTGAGATCTCAAATCCTGTTTCTAAATTAAATTGTTCAGAGTCAATTTTTTCATCTGATAATTGAACTTGAAAGTTTAAATTGAACATCTCTTTTGCTAAAACTACTGATTTAGAATTCCTAAAATCAGGACAGTCTTCTTTAAAGGTAAGACCAAGTAACAAAATATTTATATCAGATTCGTTAAAAGTTCTCGTGATCATTGTATTTAAAATATTTACAATATGTTTAGGCATGAAATCATTTATTTTTCTTGCTGACAAAATTACGTCCGGGTCTATTTGAAGCTCTTTTGCTTTAAAAGCAATGTAGTATGGATCAACACCTATGCAATGACCACCAACTAAACCTGGCTCGAAAGGAAGAAAATTCCACTTAGTCTTTGCAGCATTTAAAACTTCTGTGGTATCGATATCCATCTTATTAAAGATCCTTGAGAGCTCATTTATTAAACCAATATTGACGTCTCTTTGCGTGTTTTCTATTACTTTTGCTGCTTCAGCAACTTTGATTGATTTTGCTCTAAAAATTCCAGCATTTATAATCTCGTCATACAAATTATAAATTGTTTCCAAAGAATCTTTCGTGCTACCTGACACAACTTTTGTAATATCTTGAATTTTTTTTGAATTATCTCCAGGATTTATTCTCTCAGGACTATATCCAAGAAAAAAATCTATATTGAATTTTAAACCTGAGATTCTTTCTATAATTGGTTTACAAAAATCTTCGGTAACTCCTGGATAAACCGTAGATTCATAAATAATAATGTCACCATGAGAAATTAAACTTGCCACCATGGAAGTTGCTTCATCAATCAAAGATAAATCTGGTTCATTATTATTATCTACAGGTGTGGGAACAGTGATTATATAAATATTAGCTTTTTTAAGATCATCTTTACAAGTAGTGAATGAAATCAAATTTGCTAAATCAAAATCTTTTTTTTCTACCTCACCAGTAGTATCAATTTTATGATTAAGTTGTTGGATTCTTTTTTGGTTTATATCAAATCCAATTGTTTGCTTGACCTTACCAAAAGCTAGTGCCAGTGGTAATCCTACATATCCAAGACCAATAACACCAATAACTTTATCTTGAATCACTTTCTTCAAAATAGAATCGTATCGTAAAAATTGTAAAAATTAGCAATGAAAAACCAAAGAAACCAATAACACAAATAATCGCTCGGGATGGTCCACTTTTAAGTTCTGGAACTACTGGATATGTTATGTATTCATAGGCGTAATCTTTTCTTATTTCAGCAAACATTGCTTTTTGAATATTTTGAGTAATCAACATATTGAGAGAATTTTGTATCTCAACAATCCTCTCAGATTCAACTTGTTTTTTTAGGAAAGCAATAGAGTCCAAAGCTTCTTTTCTATCTTTTTCTTTAAGATATGTATTCAGCATATCAATAGTTTTTATTAAAATTCTTTTTGAAATCTCTGGATTCTTACTTTCATAGGTTATTTCAACAAGAAAATTTCTTTTATTTTCAACAATCTTGTAGTTCTTATGAAATTCAATAAATGCTTCCTCTCTGGTAGGCACTTTTGAAAAATACGGTCCGCTCTCTTCTCTTGTCCAAGTATTTGATTCAGAGTCATAAATTTTTGGATCAATAATACTTTTCTTCAATGATCTGTCATATGATTTTGTCGCAAATAGGTTAATCATTAGTTCATCATCGAGAATATCTTCAAAAAAACTTCTAGACTTGAGAGTGCTTATTGCTATATCTTTATCATTGACCACTGATCCACCAAGAACACTGGAGATATTTCCCATCCCAAGGACTGAACCTAAACCCGATAATGATGAACTTATTTGAGGAGTCTCAGATTTTTTTACAGGAGCAACTAAAGCATATGATTTATATGTATTAGGAAGGTATATAGAATAAATAACAATAGATACTGCAAAGACTGAAAGAGAAATAAAAATAAATATCTTATTTCTCCAAAAATAATACAATAATTCATTCAATTTCAACTCAATTTTCTCCTAGAATAGTCTTAAATTGGTGCCCAGAGCCGGACTTGAACCGGCACGAAGTTGCCTTCGAGGGATTTTAAGTCCCTTGTGTCTACCAATTCCACCACCTGGGCATTTCTAATCACAATCCTTTTTAAAAGATATATTTTGTTCAAACTCTCTTTCAGTTGGTTCATTATATACTGATCTAATTTCATTATTTATATTTATTGACTCTTTCAACAATGAAAATTCAACTTCTAAATTTTTCGAAAATTTAAGGAGTGCTGCAGAATCTTTAGGGAAGCAGGCACCACCATAGCCCTTTCTACCATCATGTCCAGGAACTTGCATGTGAGAATTTCCAATTCTTGCGTCTTTTGAAACAAGATTAATGAAATTTTCCCAGTTATCTTCGGCACCACTTTTTTTGAAAATATCATTTAATTGGTTGAAAAAAATAACTTTACTTGCAAGAAAACTATTGATGGAATATTTAACCAGAGATGCGGTTACAAAATCTGTAAAAAAGTGCTCTTCTTGAATGCAGTTTGTATATTTATTGTAAAAATTTGAAGCCTTTTTACAAAGAGAATGCTTGCCGCCAAATATAATTAAAGATCCCTCAATAAAATCTTTTTCTGCGGTTTTCTCCCTCAAAAACTCAGGATTATAAACAAATTCATATTTTAAATTTAAATCTTTTAAATTTTCTGGGCTTACAGTACTTTTTAATATAACCAAAGATTCATTATTAATTTGTTTAAGTTCTTTATAGATTGATTTTAAAATCGAAAGATCTTGTTCCCCCTTATCACCCATTGGGGTAGGTGCACATATAAAAATAATCTGGGGTTCAAACTTTTCTAGGTCAAATACTGAAGTATCTAATTTTGGATCAACAATAAAAACATCTACTTCATTAGTAAATGCTTTTCTTAAAGCAGAACCTACAAATCCATAACCAATAATTGCGACCTTCATAAAAGATTGGAGGCTGAGGCCGGAATCGAACCGGCGTACACGGATTTGCAGTCCGCTGCATGACCACTCTGCCACCCAGCCAAATTAATTCTCAAGCTTACCCTCT
>MDSZ01269740.1_pt1 | contig 20727 bp, 22 predicted proteins | sample 811201 | NCBI WGS metagenome assembly MDSZ01 (sample SAMN05326647, study PRJNA326480) | marine metagenome | isolation source: seawater | place: Indian Ocean: North | collected 2010 | reverse complement strand
TTGAGTTCCAATTTCATCAAGGTTTTTTGCTCCAAAATCATTTAAATAGTTATCATAGAGATTTATTTTATTATTTAATTGTTTAATTATTATATCTCTCTTTGGTAAACCTTTAGTATTTGAAATATTCATTGATTTAAAAGGAATTATATCTCTAATAGTGTCTGTCATATTTTTCTTTCCTTTGTACAAATCTGATTTGAGCGAAATTATTTTTTTTTTATTTACGATCGCATCAACTATTGCACTTGAGTCATAAAATAACACAATAAAAGACCTTTCAATAAAATACCTTGTTCTAAATTGTTTAACATCAAATTCATGGTAAATTTTTGAAATTTTTTTTAAATCGTACTTTGGGTGAATACAAATTACAATTTTCTTGTTAAATATTTTTTTAATTTTTTTTAAAAAATTAATTGAATTTATATAATGCTTATCTATATCTGTTTGACTAAATTTGCCAGTGCTTTCGACCATTTCTCGATAATCAGGCTCAAAGTCTAATAAAGTTATATATTCCTGACTTGTTTTTTTTTCTTTTAAATTGTCGAAGGCTTTACTTTTAACTAAAATCATCTCTTTATAAATACTTGGTCGTTTTAAAAATTTTTTTTTATTTTTTTCGAAATTACCCAAAAGTTTTTTATTACTTGTGAATCGAATATCTATTTTTGAGAAAAAACCTATTGAGGACAAAATAGCTGCTAATTTTTTTGGAAAGTGAATTGAAAATATTTGAAGATAGTACCTGTAATTCTTTTTCATATAATAAAAAACTGAACCTTGGATATTCCCAATGTTAGCTATAACAATCTGTGGTACATTTATTTTTTTTAAAAAACGTAATATTCTATATTCTTCAAACGTTGTGTTGATGTTATTAATTAAAACTGAGTTTTTAAAGTCTAACTTAGATTGAAGTTCTCTAAAATTTTTTGGATTAAAAAATCTCACTTTCTTAGGAAATTTTTTTTTAATTTTTGTATCATAATAGTTAAACTCTTTTTTTTTAAACATCTTTAGATTGTCAATATTTACTATAACTATTTCATCAAAGTTCCTGTTTAATAAGGTAAAAAGACTTTTAAAAGCAGTGTGCAAAACTCCAAGACTCTCAAAAGAAGATAGATGAATAATTTTTTTTTTCATAAAAGAATTATCTATAATTCCATTTTCTAGGATCAATTAATTTTAAATTTTTTGTTTTGAGAATATTTGTTGATTTATTTAAGTGATTCTTAAAATTAATAATATCTTTTAATTGATTTGTATGGCTTATACCAATTAAAACTTTTTCGTATTCAATTTTATCTAACTCGGATAGACAAAACTCAATATTGGACAAATTATACTTTTCAAGCAATTTATAATATTTAGTAATTTTTTGATTATTCTTAAATTGAACTGGTATATCTTTTTTTTTTTTTAATAATAAACCCTGTAAAAAAATTGACCTTAAATGAATATTAATTTTTCTCTTTTTTAATAATCTAAAAAGTCCAGAATCTACTAATCTTTTATCAAAAATATTATAAGGACATTGTATAACATCAAAATCGTAATTCTTTATTACACGTTTTACTTTATGAGAGTCATAAATAGAACACCCTACTCTTTTGACAAGTTTTTCTTTTTTAAAATGATTTAATATCTTAAGAATTTTTTTACCTTTTGTTACATTTAAAATATCTTTTTCATCATGTATTAAAATTGTGTGAATTTTTGATAAATTTATTTTTTTTAAATTAGAAAAAAAAATTTTTTGTATATGATGATTTATATTATCTATATTTTTTGGTATTGATGGAATCTTCGATATTATATCCCAGTTTTCAATTTTATTTCTTCGTAAATTTTCAAATGCATTTTTATAACTAGGTGCAGTATCTAATGTCCTGATTCCATTTTTTTTACCAAAACTTAAAATTTTTTTTATTTCCTTTTGATTAACGTTTTTATAACCTAAACCGTATTTCATACCAAAATTTGCAGTCCCAATTATAATTTTTCTACAGTCCATTATCGAAAAGCTTATAAATTATATATTTTAGATTTTTCAAACTGATATTTTTTATCTTTATACCAATCTATTGTTTTTTTTATTGCAATTTTAAATCCATTTTTATTTACATATTTTGGTTGCCATTTCAAAATTTTTTTAGCTTTTAAGTTTGACGAACAAAGTCTAGTTATTTCGCTTTTTTTTGCTCTAATTCTTTTGTTTTCATAAATTATTTTTTTATTTTTTTTCGTCAACTCACCTACAATTTTAACAATACTAGTTATTGAGATTTCTTTCCCGGTGCCAAGATTTATTACTTCTCCAAAAATTTTGTTTTTATTAAATGTCTTAAAGAAGCCATCCACAGTATCTGAGATATAACTAAAATCTCTAGTTGTATGAGTATTGCCTAATTTAATTTCTTTAGCTTTATCATTTAACATTTGAGTAATGATCGTTGGAATTATAGCTCTTAGGGACTGTCTAGGACCAAAAGTATTGAAGGGTCTTATTACACATACAGGTAAATTAAATGAACTAAAATATGAAAGTGCTAATTGGTCAGAACTAATTTTACTTGCAGCGTATGGAGATTGAGCAAAGAGTCTGTGTTTTTCATTGATTGGAATTTTTTGAGGCGTACCATACACTTCGCTGGTTGATGTATGAATTACTTTTGTCTGATTTTTAATTGCAGCATTAAGTACATTTAATGTACCAATAACGTTAGTATCAATATAAGACCTAGGTGCAGTATATGAATAAGGTATACCAATTAAAGCAGCCAGATGAAAGATTTTTTCTACGTCCTTAGTTAATTTATTTATAAGATCTTCATCTCTTACATCGCCACTCACTATTTCAACTTCTTTTAAAATTTTGTTTGGCAAGCTTTCTAGCCAACCCCAACTATTGAAAGAATTATATATAGATAAAGCCTTAACATTATAACCCTTTGAAACAAGTTTTTCTACTAGGTGAGAGCCAATAAATCCATCAGCCCCAGTTACAAAAATTTTTTTCATTTAATAATATTAATTTACTGTTCAAAAATTGAACTAAACTGGACAATAGACTAAAAATAGACTAATGTAAACAATTCGTTCAAAATTTGAACAATTACGTACATATATTTATGAAAGATAAAGATGAAATATTAAGGATCTTGAGAGAAATAAATAATAATCCAAATCTGTCACAAAGAAGTTTAGCTAACAAAGTGCAATTTAGCTTGGGGAAATTGAACTATTGTCTAAACGCTCTCAAAGATAAAGGTCTAATCAAAATAAATAATTTCAAAAAAAATAAAAATAGATTTAATCTAAAATCAAAAAATAATTATTTATATATTCTAACTCCCAAAGGCATAGCTCATAAAACTGAACTTGCAATTAATTTTTTAGAGAGAAAATCAAAAGAATATAATGAAATTAAGAAAGAATTGGTAAAAGAAGATAAAATAAAATTTGATTAATGAAAAAAATTCTTTTTACTATTTGTATGAGATCTGGGTCAAAAGGAATTAAAAATAAACATTTTAAGTTGTTAGACAAAAAACCTCTTTTTTATCACACTTTAGAATATGTAAAGAATATAAAAAAAAAAAACTTGGTTGCTGTTTCATCTGACTCAAAAAAAATATTAAATAGGTCAAAAAAATATAATGTAGATTTTTTGATACATCGGCCGAAAAATCTTTCATCGTCAAAATCTTCCAAAATACCAGTTATTAAACATGCTCTTGAGCAAACTGAAAAATTAACTAAAACTAAATTTGACTACATAGCTGACTTTGACGCCACTTCTCCTCTCAGAAAAAATAATGATTTTAAAAATGCACTAAAATTATTTTTGAAAAAAAAAGCTGATCTACTAATAACTGCTACTAAATCCAGAAAAAATCCTTACTTCAATATGGTAGAATTAAAAAGCGGTCGAATTAAACTTATTAAAGAAGCTAATTATCATAGAAGACAAGACGCTCCCAAGGTTTTCGATATGAATGCATCATTTTATATATGGAAAAGAAAATATTTATTGAACACAAAAAAATTAATATCTAAGAAAACAGTTTTATATGAAATGTCAGACATAACCGCGTATGATATCGATAATATTTTAGATCTTAGGATTAACAAAAGTCTAATTAACAGGTTTAAGAAAAATTTATGAGATTAGAAAAGATAAAGATACTTGAGACTGACACTGTTGAAAGCGCTCTTAAGAAAATACAAGAGGGTAGTGTTAAAGCTTTAATAGTTGTTAATAAAAAAAATAAACTTCTTGGAATTTTAAATGATGCAAACATTAGAAGATGTCTAATATCTGGTGCAAAATTGTACTCAAAAATTGAAAAATATTATATGAAAAAAAAAGATATATATTTTGTATATGATGGTGAATACAATTTTGATATTACAAAGAAAAAATTAATACAAAATAGTTTCTTTATTGTGCCAGTTATTGATGAAAATGACAACGTAATTGACTATATTTCTTTTAAACACAAAAAAGATAAAAATAATTTTTTTCATAAATTTCCAATTATAATTATGGCAGGAGGCGAAGGTACAAGGATGAAGCCTTTTACAAAAATCTTACCAAAACCGTTAATTCCAATTAATGAAAAATCAGTTCTTGAGCACATAATAGAAAATTTTTTGATGCAAAGCATGAATAAGTTTTATATATCCATTAATTTTAAATCAGAGATTATTAAGGCATTCATTCAAGAGTTAAATAAAAAGTTAAAAATAAATATTAAAGTTATTAAGGAAAATACCCCTCTAGGTACCTGTGGATCATTGAAACTATTAGAAAACAAAATTGATGATGATTTTTTTGTATCCAATTGTGATACTTTATTAAATATTAATTTTAATGAAGCAATGAAATTTCATAAAAAAAATAAATATTGTCTAACTGTGATTGGATGTAAAAAAAGATTTCAAATACCTTTTGGTGTTTTAAATGTTAACAAAAATAATAGCCTAAAAAAAATGAATGAAAAACCATTTAAAACATTTTTTGCCAATACAGGCCTATATATTTTTAATTCTAAGATATTTAAAAAAATTAAGAAAAATAAAAAAACAGACATTAATGAAATAATAGAGCTACTAAAAAAGAAAAAAGAGAAAATTGGAATTTTTAAAATTGATGAAGACCAGTGGAACGATGTTGGTCAATGGAACGAGTATAAGAAAACGTTAAATATGATTAATGAAAACAATTAAAGAAAAATATAATTTTAAAAAAAAGAAAATATTTGTTTTAGGTGGATCCGGACTTATAGGTAATGAAGTTTGTAAAGAGCTCTCGGATTTTAAAACTAGTATCTTAAACTTAGATATTAAAGAAAAAAAAACCAAATTTAAAAAATATAAATTTACATATTTTGATATATCAGACTTGGATAACTTGGAGTTTAACATATCAAAAATAATTAAAAAATATGGCTGTCCAGATGTTTTTATCAATTGTTGTTATCCTAAGACTAGGGACTGGGTAAAAAATAATTTTAAGAATATTAAATTAGAGTCTTTTAACAAAAATATTAGTCTACAACTTACTGCATCATCTTGGTTACTAAAAATTTTTGGCGATGAAATGAAAAAAAATAAAAAATTAGGCTCTATTATACAGTTGTCATCAATTTACGGAATTGTAGGTCAAAATTTAAACATTTACAAAAACACAAATATATCAGAAAATTTTACATACTCCATAATCAAAGGTGGTCAAAGTAACCTTGTAAAACAAATGGCCTCATATTATGGAAAATATAAAATTAGGATAAATGCAGTTTGCGCCGGTGGTGTATTTGATAATCAAGATAAAAAATTTGTAAAAAATTACTCTAGTCAGGTGCCTTTAAAAAGGATGGCTATGGCTCATGAAATTTCATCAGCTGTAGTATTTTTGTCCTCAGATGCTGCATCATATATCACGGGCTCAAATCTCATAGTTGATGGTGGTTGGACATCAATTTAAAATGATACCCGAAAAATATAAGCCATTAATTTATAAACAAAAACTACATACATTATATTTTTATTTTTTTAGTTCTTTTGTCGTAATAATATTTGAAATGTTAAGTGTGGGATTAGTACCACTTTTTGTATTATCTTTAACAGACCACAATGAGGTTATATCAAAAATATTTAACACTATAGGAGTCAGCGAAAGTTTTTATGATTTAGATAAAAAACAGACTGTCATTTTTTTTTCTATAACCCTTTTGTTAGCCTTTTTGATTAAAAACTTTATAATTGGATGGATAAATTACCTCCAAAGTAAAATTTTAAGAGATTACAAAATTTCTACTTCAAAATTATTATACGAATATTATATCAGAACAAATTTTAAATTTTTTTTGTCAGCAAATCCATCGACCCTTATTAGGAATATCACCACAGATGTTGGTCATACTTTTAATTACTTTATTGCAAAAATAAAAATGTTGCGTGAGGGAATGATTATTCTTTTTATAACTTTAATCCTAATATCTATCAACCCAACAGTGCACTCTATAGTATTTTTTGTATTTATATTTGTAAGTGTGATGTTTTACTACATATATAGGGTAACACTAAAAAAGAGAGGGGAAGATTTACATAAAAAAAATTCTTATAAATTAAAAATTTTAAATGAGACTTTTTTGATGATTAAAGAAATTAAAGTTTTAAAGAAAGAAAATTATTTCATAAATAATTATAAAAATATAAATTTTGATTTAGAAAATTTAGCTTTTATAAATAATGTTTTGACATCACTTCCGAGACTATTTATCGAAGTTATCTCAGTATTATTGATAACTATATTTTCAATAATATTAATGTTATCAGATTATTCAGAAGCATATATAATTTCTGTTATTAGTTTAATGGTCGCTTCGGGAGCAAGATTTATTCCAGGTTTTAATGTTATTACCTCTTCTTTTTCCACTACCAGGTGGCTACAGCCATCATTCGATACTATCACTAGAGAAATTAAAATTTTGATGGAAAGAGAACAAATACAAAATAAAAAAAATGGACCAAAAGATAAAATTAAATTTGAGAAAAAATTGATTATAAAAAACTTATCTTTTGCATATGCTGAGAAAAAAATTCTTAATAATTTACAATTAACAATAGACAAAGGCCGATTTGTTGGAATAATCGGAGAATCCGGCACTGGAAAAACCACTCTAATAAACATTTTGTTGGGGTTACTTTCACCATCAGAGGGACAAATTCTAGCTGATGAGATCAATGTACAAGATAATATTGAGGATTGGCAAAAAAAAATTGGTTATATTCCTCAAGAAGTTTATTTGCTTGATGCAAGCATAAGGGAAAATATTGCAATGGGTATCGATGATAAAGATATAAATCAAAAAAAAATAGATGAATTGATAAAATTTACAAATTTAGAAGATTTAATAAATAAATTACCTGAAAAAAGTTATTCAAATGTTGGCTATATGGGAAATAATATTTCTGGAGGTCAAAAACAAAGAATTGGAATTGCAAGAGCACTTTATTCGAGTCCAGAAATTGTAATACTAGATGAAGCAACTAGCTCACTTGATATAGAAAATGAAAATATGATTATCAAAAAATTAAGTGAACTAAAAGGAGACAAAACTATAATAATTATATCACATAAAAAAAATTCACTTAAATATTGTGATGATATTTTTGAAATAAAAGAGGAAAAAATAAATAGAATAAATTAAAAACTAAAGATATTTAATTTGAATAAAAATTAAAAAAAGGTATAAATCAGCTTTATGAGACCGCTCTCCGAAATGACCATCATCCAAATTGAAGTTACAAATGCATGTTGGTTAAAATGTTCAAATTGTACTCGACATGTTGGTCATCATAAAAATCCTTTTTTTATGGAATTAGATTATATTGAAAAAGCCATCGACTCTTTAGAGGGTTTTGAAGGTAATATAGGTATAATGGGAGGTGAACCAACCCTACATCCTAAATTTGATGAAATTTGTAAGCTTGTGCAAAAAAAAATTCCTAGAAGAAAAAGAGAATTTTGGACGAGTGGTTTTCAATGGGCAAAAAAAAAAGATATTATACTTGAAACTTGGGATAAAGATAGAATTGCTTATAATGAGCACTCTACTCCCGGAGGAAAACATACTCCATTATTAGTTTCAATTGATGAAGTGGTTGAAGATAAAAAACTTATGTGGCAAATGATAGATAACTGTTGGATACAAAGTCAATGGTCAGCTTCAATTACCCCTAAAGGAGGTTTTTTTTGTGAAGTGGCAGCATCTCTTGATTATTTGTTGGATGGGCCAGGGGGATATGAAATTGAAAAGGGTTGGTGGCGAAAAAATCCAAAACAGTTTAAAGATCAAGTTGATAGATATTGCGTAAATTGCTCAGGTGCCTTGCCTTTGCCCGCAGAAAGTGATGGTTATGGTGGAAGACCAAATAAAGAAAATGTAAACAATTATGATACTATTTCTAAAGGGATGTTAGAAAAACTAAAAGCAGTAAAATCTCATAAAGTTCAAGCAGGCCATTATAAAGTTTTTGATAAAAAATATACTACTAAAGATTTAGAAAAATATTCTGAAAACTGGGAACCCTCAAAGTTTAAACCATTTGTAACTCATGAACCAAGTGATTATGATGTAAAGGGGCCCATAAGAAGAGTTGATCACAAAAAAAGCGGTAAGATCTAAATTTTCATTCTCCTATAATTTATTGTGTGCCGATATTTGTTAGATAATTGTTCTTTAAAACAAGAATAAAAATAATCTTTTTTAATATCATAGCCGTTAATAATTTTTTTCATATCAATCCAAAATTTTTTCTGGTCTAAATTTCTAGAAAGATCAAAAGGAGGTACAAGAGCTAATGGGGTCTTACTTAGATAAAAAGATAAATAAAAATAACTCAAGGCTCTATCAGTATTTATTTTTAAAGTTTTGATTTTCGAGGAATTTATTTTTTTTAAAAGATTAAGATATTTTTTTTTATTATTTGCCTCATTTGTAAAGTCAAATCCACCATAATATGACTCTGAAGTAACTATTGAGGGTATTCCAAAACATGGGTATTCTAGACCTGCACTTCCAGACTGGGTAATTATTACATCAACTACATTTATTAATGATCCAGAGTTTAAATTGTCATCAAATAGCGCAATATTATTATTTGATTTTGAGATACTTACAATTTCATCAAATATTTTATTATGATCTTTTTTTGGATTCTCTACAGGATGTTTCTTTATCAGCCAATTAACATTTTTTAATTTTCTGATATTTCTAATAGTCTCTACAAACCAAGTATAGTTATCTCTATAAGCTCTCCATGATACACCGAACGTTCCATCATAAAAGTCAGAGGCAAATATTGCTATAATTGGTTTTTTGTAATCCCAGTTAAACTTCTTACAAATAAATTTTTTATTAAATTTTATTTTAGGTCTATAAGCGATTAATGCGCCCCTTAAATCTTGTGATGAAGATTTACCTCTAAATCTTTTAGATATTAGCTTTTTAGCAATTACAATTTTTCTTTTTCCTCGATCTTTTAATAATTTATTAAATAATTTCTTCGAAAATAACGATCTCGATTGAAACCTTTGACTTATATTTTTATAAATTCTTACACTCACTTCTTTTGTTCCACCCTCGTGTGCTAATACCTTATTTTTATGGATCAACGCATTTTCAAAAAAAATACCTGACGGAATAAATTGTGTTTCAGACTGGACAACATATTTAAATTTATTTTCTTTAAAAAAAACTTTGAAATCGTCATTGTACTTTAGTGACTCAGACAAAAAATTTACAAATTTAAAGTTTAATTTTCTTGTTTGTTCTATACCAGAGTGCCTAAGTATATGGTCATACACAATCATACCAAGATTAATTTTTTTAACTCTTAATTTTATAAATTCATCTACATTTTTAATTTTAAAAATTATGTTAATAGCCTTTAAAAAATATTTCAATTTTATAAAAAAACTTCCTAGATCAATTCTATAAAATTTATTAACACCATAACTTCTGATAATTTTTTCACCTCTAAAATCTTTTTCTCTCAAGATTGCCTCTAAGTTTGATTTTTCAATTAAAGATGCATACTTACCAATTATAGACATTAGCGACGTATAACCGATTACTGATACAAAGTCTGTGATTAATATTTTTGATTTTGATTTATTTTGTTTAATATTTTGAGACCAATAATTATGATTTTTTTTGATGAAATCATTCATTTCATCAACATCATAATTATTTTTAAAACTATTTTCTATTTTGTCTCTTAAAAGTTTGATTAGGTATAAAACTGGAAAATAAACATAAAAAGTAAAATATTTAAAAATAAGAAACATTATTTTAATTTAATTTTGCTATTTTAATATTTCTAGTTTGACATAATTCTCTTGTAATTTTGAGGGTGTTGCCAATAAAGTTAAATAGATTTGCGGTTATTACTCCTGAGATTTCTGGTATATTTAATGCTTCTACAATATTTTCGGGTTTACCCGCCCCACCCATAAGAAGTAATGGTTTATTTAATCTATTTATCAAATCTTTTAAAATATCCAGATCATATCCATTACCGGTTCCATCTCTTTCGATAGAATGAAGAATAACTTCTCCTATTTTATTTATTTGAAGACTAGAAAAAACTTCTTTTAGAGGAATATCTTTCTTTAAGTTGCCACAATTCGTAAAAATTTTGTAAGTTTGATTAATCCTTTTGTAATCCAAAACTATAGATATTGATTGACTGCCGTAATTTTCAGCAATTTCATTTATAAGGTCAATGTTTTCTAATTCACTATTAATTGAGATTTTGTCTGCACCATTTTCAAAACAAATCCTTGCATCTTCAAATGTTTTTATGCCCCCACCAATCATTATCGGTGAAAATATTTTTTTTCGAAGTAAATTTATGTTATCAAAAAATTTTTTTTTTTGACTTTTATCAAATACCCGACTCACATTAAAAAAAGCTAGTTCGTCAATATATTGACAAGTTTCATTAAAAGCATAGTTTTCTTGAAGCCAATCAATATTACCTACTTTTTGTAATCTAAAATTTCTGCTTAAGTGAAAAAAATTGTCACTATAAAGTAATCCGAAAATTATTCTTTTATTTTGCATAATTGTTATAAATCAAGAAAGTTTTTAATGAGTTTTAATCCAGTTTTATGACTTTTTTCAGGATGAAATTGTGATCCAAAAATATTGTCCTTTTCCACAAAAGATATAAATTTTTCACCATACTCAGTATTACAATAATTTACATTGTTTGGTACTGACTTTAGACAATAAGAGTGGATAAAATAAAAAAAAGGGTCTTTTTCTAAATTGTGAAATAATTTTGAACTTTTGTTACTTACTTTACTAAATCCGATATGTGGCAAGGGCATATCAAATCTATTTTGAGGTGAAATTTTTTTTAAATTACCTTCGATTAAGGAGAGTCCCTTATGACCTGGAGATTCCTCAGACTCTTCAAATAATAATTGCATTCCAATGCATATTCCAAATAAGTAACTCCCTTTCTTTAAAGATTCGTAAATATATTGTTTCAAAGATAATTTTTCGAGATTAATTGATAATTTTCCAAAAGAACCTACTCCCGGAAGAATTAAATGAGAATAACTTTTTTTGGATGGGTTTTTTATAATAACAGGCTTGTAATTTAAATATTCTATTGCATTTACTATAGAACCTATATTTCCTGCTCCATAGTCAATTATTGCCACTTCTCTCATATGATTTTAAGATATTTTATATTTTGGTTTCCACCCAGAACTTGTTTTCTCAAATAATTCTTTGTTTACCCATTTATCAATAGTTTTATAAAAGTCTAATTCACTTATATTAAAGTATTCCAAATAATTTTTTAAATACTCTTCTGGGAAAATACCATCATACAAATTTACTAAGTTTATAGCTTGCGCTCTAGTCATTGCATTTCTTCTAATTTCAATACCTGCATCCTGAGTAGCTCTTCCAAAGCCAAATTTTAGGTACATCAAATAATAATGTAGTGCGGTTAAAGCTTGGTCATTATGTGCAAAATTCGTAAATGTGCCAGTATTAGATGCAACTAAATCTTCTAAACCATATTTTTCTTTTGCAAGCATGTAATTGTTATAAGGATTCCAATTTTCAAAATAACTATAATGAGTAATTTTGATATCTTTTTTATAATTTTTTGGAAATTCAAACCAATACCTGTTTTTGTCGTTTAGTTTCGACTTATTCATTACATCGTCATACGTATTGTTTAAAAAAACTTTTTTCATATGTTCAGTGTCATAACAAGGGGTATATTTATGTTTTGTTGTCCCTCCATATTCAACTTCACCATCCTCACCATAAACAATAAGACCGATATTTAAATTTGACGCGACTCTTACTATTGCAGAATGAAGTGCAGTCATCCACCCATAGTAGCCTTGTCCGTGATCTATAAAACCTATTTTATCTAAAAGAGACATTGATTTGTAATTTGGAGTTATATGAATATGATCTACTCCAGATTTTAAAAAGTTTTCTAAATTTTTTTTTCCTATCTCCAATTCCATTGAAGGTCTTACAGTTATGCACAATGGTCTAAGATTGTATTTATGAATTAATTGATGTGTTACGTAAGTACCATCTTTACCACCACTTACTGGAACTAGACAATCAAATTCAGAATTATTTTTTGTTTCATCAATAATATTAAGAAACTCTTCATTTCTTTTCGACCAGTCTAAATTTTTCTTTTCTTCCATCCATACACAAGCGTTACATATGTCCTGTTTATTAAACTCTATTCTAGGTCTTGTAGACATGTTAAGACAGCTTTTACACCAAAAAAGATTTTTCATTATATGTAAAAAATTATATCCATGTTCAAAAAATGAACATTTACATAAAAGTTTAAACTAGTAAAGTCAAATTAATTGTGCAAAATATAACTAAATAAGATAAATAATGATTACTAAAAAGTTTAAACTAACTGAGAATGTAATTTCACCTCAAGTTTTTTTAAATAAATAAATTTATTTAGATGAATATATCTGCAGATAACCTTCAAGATTGGTTAATAAAAAATGACATCAATTTTATAAAAAATTTAAACTTAAGTTTAAAGTCTTGGATCAAAGCCGGTGGGATTATTAATACATTTATTCAACCAAATAATATAGATGAATGTGAGAAATTAATTAGATCTTTTTCATCACAAAATATGGAATTCTATGTTCTAGGAAATCAATCAAATACAATTATTAGAGATGGGTTAATCAAAACACCAATTATAAATCTTTCAAAACTCTCAAACCTAGAAATAAATAATAGCGCAAGAGGATTAAGTATAATTTGTGGCGGTGGTGTACCAATTCCAAGATTTTCAAAAAAGGTTACAGACAGTGGTTTTTCAGGAGCAGAGGGAATTTTAGGAATACCTGGCACTATTGGTGGTGGAATATGTATGAATGCTTCATCTTACAACTGTCACGTTTGTGATTATATTAGTGAGGTTAAATTGATTACTAAAAATGGAGAAAGATTTTCGCTTACAAAAGAAGATCTTAAATTGAGATGGAGAGGCTCAATAGTTAAAGATAAAAAATTTATTGTCTTGGAATGTAAATTTTTAATACCTAAAAAAAATTATATTGGAGAAGATAAGACAAAAAAAATATCGAAAAGTATTCTTAATCACAGAAAATTTTATCAGGAAGACGAATTTCCAAATCTTGGAAGTATATTTGCTACTAAAAATATTTATAAAGATTTATCTAAAAAGAATTTAGTATTTTTTTTATTATATATTTTATTCAAATTAGGGAATATTTTTTTCGCAAAATTTAATAAAAAAAATTTATTAAGATTTAGAAAAATGATAATTTTTCTTTATCTCGAAATACTCGGATTAAGAGAATTTGACAACTATAGTTCCTCTAAAAAAACATTAAATTGTTTGATAAATAAAGGCTCCAATAGATCAAATGATGCAATCAATTTTCTAAAAAAATTCAAATCTAAAACTAATGATTTTGTAGAGGTGGAAAATATAATTCTTGACGATATAGCTTAGCATATGATTGAGATTATTACCTATCACGATACTATCAATTACGGTGCACTTATTCAGAGCTTAGCACTTAAAGATTTTATTCAAGATAAATTTAGGGTAAAAGTAAAACTTTGTGATTATCACCCCAAAAAATTAACTTACTCAGAGAAATACCGTCCTTTAATAACAAAGCATCCTTCTAAACTTTTTGGAACACTTAAAAAAAATTTTGAAATAAATTTATGGAAAAAAAAAGCATTTTTTAATGAAGAATTAGACACACAAAATTCAGATTATTTCCTCAACATATATGGAAGTGACGAGATATGGAATATTAACAATGCATATCACAAATATGATCCTTTTTACTTTGGAAAAAACCATAGTAAATTAAAAATTTCTTATGCAGCTAGTATTGGCAGAACAGACTTCAAGAAAATTGAGAATCAAATTAAAAAAGAATTAATTTTTTTATTACAACAATTCGACAAAATCTCAGTACGTGATCTAAACACTGCAAATTTCATTTATGATTTATTAAAAATAAACCCCGAATTAGTTTTAGACCCTACATTGATATATACTCCTAAAATATTGGACAACAAAAAGTTTATTACTAAAAGTCTAAATTTTAAATATGCACTCGTATACGGAACAGTTTTTTCAAATGATCAAAAAGATAAAATTTTTAAGTTTTGTCAAAAGAGAAATTTAAAGATTATTTCTGTAGGATATTTCAACAGATGGATTAAAAATAATTATTTAGGATTGAATCCAACAACATTTTATAATTTTATAAAAAATTCAGAAGTTGTATTTACCTCTATGTTTCATGGTATTATGTTTTCCACAAAGCTAAATAAGCAATTCTATTTCACTGTTGATCCCATTAGATCTAACAAAATAAGATGTTTCGTTGATGATATGAAATTACATGAAAGAGAAATTAAAGAGGAAATAGTGAATGAATATATAGATTATGGAGAAATAAACCAAACATTAAACAGGAGGATTAAAACAAGTAGAAATTTTCTAATTCAAAATATAAAAAGAAACTTAAATATAGTAAATTAATCTTCTTTAAAATTTTATAAAAGTTTTTTTCAATACTGAATCTTTTTTAATATCGACTTTAGATTTTTTTCCAAGAATTTTAAAAAAATAATCAGCGCTGATTCCATCTTTTGGCCTAAAGCATCCAATATTTTTTTTATTGAATTTTTCATTTCTTTTTATATCTTTTATTGCATAAATTGACCTTCTAAAAATTTGACTTGGCTCCTCAGAGTGTGCTTTAATTTCTCTTTTCTTTTGATTTATTAAATCGTGAGATAACGTAACTCTTTTCAAAACACGAAGTTCTTCAGGACCTATAGAAAATTTAGCATCTGGACTTTTAGAGAATTTATTAAGAGTAAAGTGTTTTTCTATTACCTTAACATCATGACTTAATGATAATATGGATGCGTCAATACCCTGAGTGTGATCTGAAAATCCTATAAATTTTATACCAGTCTCACTTTTAATTTTTTTTATTCTTTGAAAATTTATTTCTTTTAATGGTGTTGGATATCCAGAAACACAATATAAAATAATAATTTTATTATGATATTTCTTAATTATCTTAATAGCTGCTATGATTTCTTTTTTGATAGATAATCCAGTTGAAATTATTATTGGCTTTCTTTTTTTTGCTATTTCATTAATTAAATTTAGATCTGTTAATTCAAATGATGAGATTTTATAAATATTAGGGTTAAAACTTTTCAAAAAATTTAAAGCCCTTATACTAAAAGGTGTACTAAACAACTCAATCTTATTTTTTTTTGCAATTTTAAAAGCATCATAATGCCATTTAAAGGGAGTTTGAGCTTGTTTATATAATTTCCATAAATTTTTTTTTTTCCAAAGACCTTTTTTAATAATATATTTTTTGTTAACCACCATATCTTGAGGTTCATAAGTTTGAATTTTAACTAAATCAGCACCATTTTTTTTAGCTGCAAGGATATGTTTCAAAAAATTTGATTTAGAACCACAATGATTTGCTGAAATCTCAGCTATAATTAAAGCTCTTGAATTATTTGAAATAGTAAGTTGTTTGCTAATATTAATATTCATCAATTTAGTCTAGATGTCTTACCAAATAAAATGCTTCAGCAAAATTATAACCAGAGGATGTTCCTCTAATTTTAGCTAATGCTTCTATTGCTTTTAACGATCTACTATGAGGATACTTTTTTATTTCGCTTTTATAATAACTCAAAAATTTTAATTTGTCCTTAATTTGATTACTTATATTAATGTAAAAGTTAGGCTGAAAATTCTTTTTTTCAAAGGATGCCCAATCAGTACTAGATAAAACTTCAAATGATAATATTGTTTTGACAGAATTTGTTTTTAATGGTCTACAAGCAGTTATTGTTGCTCGATAAGCTATTTGGTGATCTATATTCAAGCAGTTTTCGTAATGGGTTAAAACAATGTTTGGTTTATATTTTTTTATGATTGTTTCAATTTTTTTTATTATCTTCAAAAGCGGAACTTTATCTAACTGATTATCAGGAAAATTCATTATTGTGGGTTTTGATAAATTCAATTTTTTAAACAAATTTAAACATTCATTTTTTCTGATATTTGCTGCTTTTTTACTTTTAGTTCTTGCTGATACTCCATTAGTTAAAAAAACAACACTTATTTGATTTTTTTCTTTAAGCTTAACAATCGATCCACCACAGCCAAGCATTTCGTCATCTGGATGAGCTGCTATTATTAATATCTTATTATTTTTTGATAATTTCAAATTTTCCATTAAGAGTGTTTTTATTTATCTTGGTTTGTTTTAACAAAATTTTAAATCCTTTAAAACTTATAAATGCTTTTGGATATCCGTCTGCATCCAACATTCTTATAAAATCATATAATTTTTTTAAATTAGGTTTTTCAATTGTTTCTAAATTACTTTGATGTGGTCTTCTTCGCGAAAAAAAGCTACCAGATCCTTTTTGACGGTAAAACTTTATCTTTTTTTTTTTTATAATTTCATTAATCATCTGAAAAGATTTTTTCTCCATCCTTTGATATATATCTTGAGCATTTCCCATCAAAGACAAATTTTGTTTTAGACAAGTTTCTCCTGAATCTAATTTTTTTTTAACTTTAAAAGCGCAAATTTTGGTTTGTCTCAAACCTTGAATTATTTGATTTTGAATTGGACTACCTCCTTTGAAATTTGGAAGATTTGAGGAATGAAATTGAATACAAAGAAAATTTTTATATAATTCTTCAGGTATTAACTCAGACCAATGAACAAAAAAAATAATTTTAGGGTTTATTTTTTGGATATATCTGAGATTAATTTTATTTTTTAAAATGATTTTTTTTTTTAGAAGCTTAATGTTATTTCTGCTCCAGAGCTTTTTTGAGTATAACAAGTAATTCATTATTGTTTAATTAATTTAATTAAAAACTTTTTTTTTTTATAATAAAAAAAAGCAGGATAATTTTGAAAATCACATATTCTTAGTAAGTTAATTTGAGATTTAATTGATTTATTTATTTTAATTTCACTGTCAGAAGGTTTTCTCAGCTTATAATAAGTAGCTTTTCCTCTTTGATTTCTCAATTTTAAATTTTTATTTAAAATAAATTTATTTTTTAAAAATTTATCAATTAGTTTAAGATTATTGATCAATTGTGATTTTTTGATCTCATCGAACAATTCAGTGCCATTAAATTTTACCTTTCTTTGATAATATATTTTTCCTGCATCAATTTTTTCTGAAGCATTTATCAATGAGAAAGTTATAATTTTTTTTCCTTGCATAATTTGCCATGAAATCGGAGACATTCCTCTACCCTTGGGTAGATTTGATTCGTGTAAAATTAAATTATATTTTGATAAATTTAAAAATTTTTTCTCGATTTTTTGAAAATAACTAAAAATAATATTCACCTCATAATTCTTTTTTATCTTTTTGTGATTATTTAAGAAAATAATTTTTTTTGAGTATCTTTTAAGTTTTTTTTTTATAAAAATTTTATAACTATTTGCCCATGAATTTTTACTAATTAAAATTTGAATTTTCATTTTATATGAATATAGTCTATTCAAATTGGTTATATGAAAAAACCTATAAAATATCAAAAATATATTAATAAAATTCAAAAAATTCGTGGAAAGAATAATATTAATTGGATGAATATTTTAAGATTGGCATTTAAATATGCACCTAAAGAAGCAAGTGCAATTATGAAAAAAATAAATTCAGATGATCAAAAAATTTCAAATCTTTTAAAAAAGCTAAAGTAAATTAACTTTCTACAATAGAAATTTCTTTTAATTCATTTTTATTAAGCTTAATTAAAAAGGTGTTAGATTTTGAAATTATTACCTTTTCAGTAATTGCGTTCTTAAAATTTGCCATAAATAAATCACATCGATAAAAATTAATATAACCTAAAGATGAGTTTTCAAAACTGATTTTTTTTATATCGCAATTTTCAAAATTGCAATTTTTAAATAAACAACTAATAAATTTAGAACCTCTTAAAGTTGAATTTTTAAAATTAATTTCATTAAAAATACACTCACTAAAAATATTATCTCGTCCATCATAGTTTTCTAAGGCTAATGACTTAAAATTACATTTAATGAATTTACCATGAAAATTTTTAACATTCTTTAGTTTAGAGTCAATAAAAGCTGAATTTTCAATTAAACTTTCGCCAATATCTGAATTTGACACAGATGAATTATTAAAAGTTGAGTTATCAATTTTGCCCCATTTAAAAAAAAAATTTTCTTTTTTTAAATTGTCACCATTTTGATTTTTAATTTCCTTATTATTTAGATCTTGGTAACTATTTTCATTCATGAAATTTATATTTACTTAAAAATTCTTTTTCATTTTTTTTATAAGCCTTTATTCCAATTTCGGTTTCATTCGGTCTAGGTTTTATTATGCATGTGGATATTGGAAAATACGACATTCTAACGCCTGCTCTATACATCCTATCCTGTAAATCAAGATCGTTCACTTTATTCCACGATTTTCTCCAACAATTAATATTAGATTTAAAAAATTTTAAATATGAAACATATAACCAAGTTTGTACTCCTCCTATAGCAGGATTTTCGTGTGAGAAATCTTTTATTTTTTTTTGATCGTTTACTATTGTGGTGTATGAACTAGATACAAATTCAACTTTTGTTTCGAGAGCATGTTTTAGCAACTTTTCTAAATGATCATTAGTCCATATATCATCATCATCAATTCGAGCGATCCAATCTCCACTTATTAATTCTAGACCCCTGTTGATTGCAACAACAGGTCCTGCAAACCAGTGATTTTCTGGTGTTTCTGGATATCTTTTTTTTCTCTCTTTTAGATTTTCAAAATATATCCGCTTGTCAACAAAACTCTCAATAATTTTCTTGGTGTTATCTGTGCATTTATCACCAATGATAATAAGTTTAAAATTTTTATATGTTTGGTTTAGCACTGAGGGAATTGATCTTTTTAATAACATTTCAGATCTATTATAAGTAGGTAAAATTATGTCAATCTGAGGGTATTTTTTTAATAAAATGTTTTTCAAATATTTTCTATTAATGCTTAATAAAATTTTTTCATAAATATAATATCTGAGCTGATTAACTTCAGAAAAGATTTTATTAAAGAAGTTATATTTTTTCATAAAAAAATAAGAAATTTATTTTTGAAGAAATTTCTTTTTCAATTTTTGAATGAAATTCAATTTTACTCGGTTTTTATTGTATTTAATATTAAAATTATCATTTTTAACGTTCTTCCAAACAGGTACTGAACTTGATACTGCCATATAAAATGCATTCCTTGATCCACTTATCTTCTGGACTGGTTTAACGTCGTGAAATGCAAAATTATTTTGCAAACCTGCAATTAAAAGATTTTTTTTTGGTTTGATTGTTTCATAAAGTTCCAAATCATCTTTGTTTTTGCTCATTTTCCAAATTCTGTGGTCACCACCATCAATATGATCATAGCCACCTAGATAAAAAAGTAATGAAATAATTCTTTGAGGATTATCTATATGTATCCCTCCTCCACCGTTATTTTTTCCATAACCTTCAATTCCCAATCCTATATCTAGACGAGGATAAATAAACTTTTCGTCAATATTAATTAATTCCTTTTTTCCTATTACTCCTCCAACTTCGTGAGGTGAAGGTTTTAATTGCATGGTCTCTATATTCTCTAAAAATTGCTCGTTTAGAGTCTCTTTTTCAATTTCTTTTTTAAAAATATTTAAGAAAAAATTGATGAAATTCTTGCTATAAACATAATCATGAAACTTTTTATAGCACTCATTTTTAAGGATAAGATTATTGTATAAATTATCGCCATAAGATGTATCAAAATCCATTCTTTTAACCGTTCTATCGCTTGGAATAAACTCCTCTGGTTTTGGAAAATTTGATTCTAATTCATCAAAAAATTTATCCTCTAAAAAATCTTGGATTTTAACATATGGGAAAGGAGAAATTTCTTTTGTTATTTTAAGATTTTGATTAATCATATATCAATTTATTACAGATATTTACTATAACATCTTATAAAATTTTTTTCAGTGCATAAATCAAGCCGATTGAGCTATTAGTACTGGTAAGCTGCACGCATT
>MDSZ01252761.1_pt1 | contig 20732 bp, 20 predicted proteins | sample 811201 | NCBI WGS metagenome assembly MDSZ01 (sample SAMN05326647, study PRJNA326480) | marine metagenome | isolation source: seawater | place: Indian Ocean: North | collected 2010 | reverse complement strand
TTATATTTAAATGAAAAAACCTAAAATAGGAATATCGATATTTGGCCAAGGCCATTTAGCAATTAATCTAATAAGATTTGTTAATAATTCTAAAAAATTTAATTTAAAAAATATAATTTGCAATAAAAATGAAAGTATTTTTGATAAATCATTGGAAGATTGGTGTAGGTATAAAAAAATTAAGTTTTCTAAATCTTTTAATAGCCTTAAGTCTGGAAAAAGAGATATTGGAATTTCAATATTATACGATAAAAAAATACCAAAAAGAATAATTAAAAAATTTGGACTAATATTTAATTGTCATTATTCGGTATTACCAAAATTCAGAGGAATAAATCCTGTACACTGGGCTATTAAGAACAAGGATGAAATTGGACTAACTTTACATAAAATTGAACCAACTATAGATACAGGAAAAATACTCAAACAGTTTAAGACAAAAAAGACATTTAACAATGCTTTCTCAGCTACAAGTTTTTTAAATCAAAAAGCTTTTGTTATGATTAAAAATTTTCTTGATAGGGGAATAAAAAAAAAAGAATATTTTAGTTTGTCTCAAACTGAGGTTTCGAAGAATAAAAATTACTTTGGAAAAAAAGATAAATTTAAGTTAGGTAAACATATAGCCTTTTTTCAAAAAAAGAGCAGATATAATTTTTATGATGGAACTAATTCAAAAATATCGACTCTGATAATTTCAAATGAAGATGAAAATAAAAATTTTAAGCTGCCTAAAAACGGAAAGGTGTTCAAATTAAAGATTGGTAAAAAAAAAAATTTTTTTAACGATAATCTAAAAGTAGTATCTAAAAAAAACTACAAAGAATTAGTATTCATAGCTGAAAAGTTATTAAGAAATAACGTTTATTTTGACATTACTCATGTTCATACAAAAGTTAATAAAAAACTTGCGTCACTAATTAAAAGGTTAAGTAAAAAGATTGTTTATACAACTTCCTATGATTAAACAAAAAATTGTATTTTTCACAGAAGCTGATGAAAAAATTGGTTTAGGACATTTGAATAGGATTTATAATTTATCAAACTATTTAAGCAAAAAAACTTTTTTTTCACCTATTCTTGTAACAAATAAAAATAACTTTATACAAAAAATTAATAGTAAGAGAGGTATTAAAATAATAAGTATTAATAAAAGTTCAAAAAAAAAAATTTTAGAAATTTTGAAAAAAAATAATTCAAAAATATTAATTACGGATATTTCTTACGAAAAATATTTAAAAAAAAACTCAAGTTTTTTGAAAAACTTCTTTTCATTTTTTAAAAAAAGAAATATTTGTACCATATCTTTTGACGACCCCTTTCAAAATATTTTTAGCGATTACTCTATTATTCCTTATAATATTAAAAATTTTAGAAATATAAAAAGATTCAAGTCTTTAAATAATAAAAAAATATTTACAGGAATAAAATATTTACCGATCGAGCCTATAATTACAAAATCTAACAAAAAAAAAAATAAAATAAATATTTTAATTTTGTTAAGCTCTTTTCCTAAAATACAAGTTTTAGTTAAAGTAATGAATATTTTCAAAAGTCTAAATCTCAATAATAATTTTTCTTTTATGATAAAATGTAAAAAAATTAAAAATCTTGAAAATATTTTTTTGAAAAATTATTCAAAATTAAATATCAAAGTTTTCAATCAATTTATAAGTAATAAGATTCTTTTTAACTGGTCAGACTTTGTATTATTCGGTAGCGGTATGACTAAATATGAAGTAATGGCTTCAAAAAAACCAGGTATAATGATTCATACTTTAAAAAGACACAACGATCATTTAATTTTGAATTTTATAAAAAAATACTTTAAAATTGTAAATCATAATATATTGTCTAAAAAGTCAGCACGCAGAATATTTGAAGAGTGCCTGAATAAAAAAAAACAATTCAATATGATAAAAAAATTGAAAAAAATTGATTTTTCAAAAAATATGCAAAACATTTACGAGATAATTCAAAGTGTTAATAAAAGTGTGACTAAAAATGGAATTCAAAGAAATACATAAATTTAAAGTTGGTAAAGAAGTTTTCGAACCTTTCAAAAAAGTTCTTATTATTGCTGAAATAGGATCAAACCATGATGGAAATTTAAAGAAGGCTTACAAATTAATAGATGTTGCAAAAAATGCAGGATGTGATGCAGTAAAATTTCAATTATTTACAGCAGACAAATTAATTCAGAGAAAATTTAAAGGTTGGAAAATTTTAAAGAAACTTGAGATTGAATTTGAATTTATTAAAAAAGTAAAAAAATATGCAAAAAAGAAGAAAATTTTATTTGGCGTTTCTCCATTCGATAATACTTCCACAATTTTTCTTACGAAAATTGGAATAGACTTTTTTAAAATCGCATCAACTGAAATTGAAGATTTGGAGCTGTTGAAAATAATCTCAAAAACAAAAAAACCGTTAATTATTTCATCAGGTGCAGCCAATTTAACGGAGATAAGCAATGCAATTAATTATTCAAGAAAAAGATTAAAAAATCTTGCGTTACTTCACTGTGTTTCTATCTACCCACCAAAAATATCTCAACTGAATTTAAATATGATGAGCTCATTAAGAAATGCATTTCACATTCCAGTTGGTTTTTCTGATCACTCAACTAGTTACAATATTCCTGCGATAGCAGCAACGCTAGGTGCCTGCGTGATAGAAAAACACATAACCCTTAATAATAAAAGTAAAGGACCCGATCATCCTTTTGCCATGAATCCAAGCCAATTAAAACTTATGGTAAAAAATATTAGAGAGGTAGAGATAAGTCTGGGGAGTAAAGTAAAACAACCAATTATTAAAAATGAGAAGGTAGGAGTAGCAAGAAGAATCGTTGCATCTAAAAATTTAAAAATTAACCAAAAATTGACCATCAAAGATTTAATTATTAAAAGAGCTGATCCAAAAGGGGTAGAGCCTAAAGATTTGGAAAAAATAATTAACTTAAGATTAAGAAAAAAAATAAATAAAGATCAGATTATAAAATGGCAAGACTTCAAGTAGCTTTATAAAGTGAAGAACTACAAAAAATATAATTCCATTGTTAATTTCTATAATAACACAATTAAGAAATACGGTACAACCAATAAAGGCTTAGCATGGGAGTCAAAAAAAAAAAATGATTTGAGATATTTTTCAATTTTTAAAGTTATCAATAAAAAAAAAATATCAAAAATTAATATTCTCGATTTTGGTTGCGGAATTTCTGGTATATATGATTTTTTAAAAAAAAAAAAATTATCTTTCAATTATACTGGGCTTGATACTTCTCAAAAAGCTATCGATTTCTGTAAGAAAAAATATAAAAAAAATAAGTACATTAGAATTAACATTTTAAAAGAAAAAAAAAGTATAGGAAAATTCGATATAATTATTATGAATGGCATTTTTACGATTAGAAACAGAATGAGTGAGAGACAAATGTACGACTATATAATGCTAATCTTGCAAAAATTGAAAAGAAGCGCGAATGGTAAAATTATTATTAATTTTTTTATTGAAAATCCAGAATGGAAAAATGAGAAAAATTTTTACCCAAATTATAAAAAATTAACAAATTTAATTAAAGAAAAAATTACAAAGAAAATAAGAATAATTAAACTTGAAAAAATCTTTGAAAATATATTAGTTTTAGATCTTCAGTGAATAAAAAAATTAAAATCAAAAATATTGTCATTGTACCTGCAAGAATAGGGAGCAAAAGAATAAAACAAAAAAATATTAAAAAGTTTTTCGGTAAGCCCATTATTTACTGGACATTAAGAAGTTTAAAGAATTTTAAAATTTTTGATAAGATATACATATCAACTGATAGTGAAAAAATAATTAATATAGTTAAAAAATTTGGTTTCAAAGACTTTATTTTGAGAAATAAAACATTATCAAATGATTATGCTAGTACACAATCAGTAATAATTGATGCTCTCAAAAAGATTTCGTTAAAAAACAATTATGATAATATTTTTTGCGTATATCCTTGTAATCCATTTTTACAAAAAAAGGATCTCAAAAAAGCTATTAATATTATTAGCAAGAATAAAGAGTCTTTTATATTGCCAATAGTCAAATACAGTCACCCAATCGAAAAAGCTTTTTATTACAAAGATAGTAAATTTATTTCTAGATATATAAAAAATTCGAGAACCACTAGAACTCAAGACTATAAAGAAAAGTTTCATGATACTGGGACTTTTTATTTAGCAAAAAAAAAGATTTGGGAACAAAAGCAACAGAACAAAATGATTGGTATTAAAACGTCCTGGTTGAATGGTATTGATATCGATAATGTTGAGGACTGGAATAAAGCAGAGCTCATTTTTAAAATTTTTAAGAAAAAATTTAAATTTCATCAATGAAGTACAATCTCATTACTTATTTTCACAAAAAAAAAATAAATGAAGAAAATTTATTATATTACGGCCCAATCAATAAAGAAGTTTACGAATATGGGAAATTTTCACAAAATTTTAAATTACCATCTGACATTTTACAAAATGATAAAAAAAAAGAATTATACCTCAAATGTGAAGAGACATATAAAAAATTAATTAAAAATTTAGCACGAGAATTGAATTATATACACAGTTCGAAACTTGAAGTAAAAATATGGGAAATAATTTTTGGAAGATGGATAAAAGATTTTATATATATTTGTTATAGAAACTATAATTCAATTCAAATTATTTTAAAAAAATACAATATAGAAAAAGTTTATTGTTTGTCTTCCAACATAGAGGATAGCGTTACTAATAATTGGTTAGACCTTATTAATGCAAATTCATCAATAAGTTGGAATAATCAATTAAATTATAAAATTATTGAATCTTTGCTTCCAAAAAATAAAATTGATTTATCTGAAAAAATAATCAGGAAAAAAAAGATGGTGAAATCAAAGAAATTATTACAATCTAGAGTTTTAGAATTTTACAATAATATTACTAAAAGATTTAAAGTTGAAGATAAGTTTTTTTTCTATCAGTCTGGATTGGATTTTATTTCTGAAAAAAAAATTGAGTTGGCTCTTAATCAGCTGCCATCTTATTGGAATTTTCCCGAATATACATTTTTTAAAAAAATTGATGCTCAAATGAGAAATAAATTAAATTTAGATTTTAATGAAGAAAATTCTTTTGAAGTTTTTTTAAAAAAAATTCTAAAGGATTATTTACCTTTATTTATTCTAGAAAGTTTTGATGATATGAGGCATGTAATAAAAAAATTAAATTTTCCAAAGAAAATTAAGTTTTTATTAACAGGTACAGGATTTACAAATGAGTTATTTAATATTTTTTTGGCGAATAGTTTACTCAAAAAAAAAAAATATATTCTTGTTCAGCACGGGAATGCCTATAAGACACATTATGAAAACGATTTTTTAACGGAAACTCAGACATGTGATTATTCTATGACTTGGGGCATCAAAGAAAAAGAGAACGAAATTCAAATATTTAACATAAAAACAATTCGAAAAAAAAAAACATTTAATAAGAATGGAAACTTTTCAGTTATTAGTCATATAATGAGTACTAGACCGCTACCTTTTAATAGTTTTTTTTACCAAGAAAAAATTTTTAAGGATACAATTCTTTTTTTAGAGAAATTACCAATTGAATTTAAAAATAAAACTTATTTCAGACTTTTTCCTAACGAAAAATTTAATTCAATTTTAAAAAAAGAAATTTTAAATAAAAATATTAATTTATACCCAGAGAATATATCTTTTGAAAAAATCAAAAATAGAACAAAACTATTTATGTTCAATTATGACTCAACTGGGTTCTATGAAAATCTAAGTTTGAATATACCAACAATTTTTTTTTCAAAAGATCCATATTATGATTTAAAAAACGAGTATAAAGAAATCTATGAAAATTTGGAAAATGTAAAAATTATAAACAAAAACGAAAAGGTACTAAGTGCTCATTTAAATAATATTTGGAATGACCCGTTAAAATGGTGGCACAATGAACAAACTCAGAAAGCTATTAATATTTTTAATGAAAATCTAAATATACCAAGTGAAGGAAAATTGGGTAAAATTATAAACGAGCTAAAAAAATTGGAAAAAAATATATTGTAAACATATGAACAAAATTAACCTTAAAAATGAGTTAATATATTGTTTCAGAAAACAAAAAAATCAAAGTCGTTTTTATAGACCAAGTATTTTTTGGGAAGAAGCTTGTAATAAAATTTTTAAAAGAGCAATTAAAACCAATTTTTCAAATTTTAGAGCAGATAAATTAAATATGAACTATTTTATTCCATCTTATAGATATTTAAATTATTTGAATAAAATTAATCTAAAAAAAGTAAATAAATTGTTTTCATTAAATAAAAAAAACAAAAAATTACTTCACTCCTTTGTCAGCGGATATCAGAATGCTGTTGCAGATTATAGAACTTTTATAGCCTCAACAGAAAAGCAAGACAGATTAAATTTGAGAAATTTTAGTGAAAGTAACTTTGGTTCACCTAAAGAACAGTACTCATTTGATGGAAAAAAATATAGTAAATCATCTCTTAACTACTTGCTAGGCCTATCTTTTCTTCAGTCAAATTTAGATAAAAAGTTCAATCCTAAAATTATTCTAGAAATTGGTGGTGGCTATGGGACACTTGGAGAAATTTTAAAAAAAAGCAATTTGAAAAACTTCAAGTATATTAACGTAGATGTAGCCCCAATTATATTCTTTTCAAAATTGTATTTATCAAAAGTATTTAATATTAAAAAAATTAAAAGCTTTAAACAATTTGATAGATGGAAATCAATTAGTGTGACCAAACTTAATAAAATAAATTTCTTTTGTCCATGGCAATTAAAAAAATTAAAAGGTAAAATTTCGCTGTTTGTTAATTTTATATCATTCCAAGAAATGGAACCTGATATTGTAAAAAATTATTTAGACTTTGTTATTAATCTAAAACCCCAGTTTATTTTGTTAAGAAATCTTAGAGAAGGCAAAAATTTAAAATCAGGATTGAAGAGAAGTTATGTAAAAAAACCTGTTACAACTAAATTTTACTTAAATACATTAAGAAAATTCTATAAATTAAATAAAAGTGATGCTTTTACTTTTGGAGAAAAAAAAATTGATGGTTTTCACTCAGAGATATTATTATTCAAAAGAATATAATTATGAAAAATTTATTAAAAAACTATACCTTTGTGGTTGCAGTCAGAAAAGGCAGTCAAAGAGTAAAAAATAAAAATATTAGAAAATTCGGTAAAAGCAGTCTCTTGGAGATTAAATTGAGGCAAATCAGACGAATTTCTAAAAGTGCGAAAATTTTATTAAGCTCTGATTGTCCTAAATCTCTCAAGATGGGAAAAAAATATAAAGCAATGACTGATAATAGGGAAAAAAAATTTTGCGATAACAAAATACCAATGCCTTTAGTTTACAAATATTTAGCAAAAAGAGTTAAAACAAAGTTTGTATGCTATCTTCACGTAACATCACCATTTCTTAAGGATAAAACCTTAATTAAGGCTCTTAAAATTTTTTCTAAAAAAAATAAAAAGTTTGATTCTGTAGTAACAATAACAAACGTTAAAGAATATTTATGGAAAAAGAATAAAGCAATAAACTATAACCCTAATAAACATCCTAGATCTCAAGATCTAAAAGGTGTGATCGCTCTAAATTTTGCTGTAAATATTGTTAGTACAAAATTTATGAGACAAAAGGGCAGAATCACTAGTGACAATTTTTATCCAATAGAATTAAATTTCCCAGAAAATATTGATATCGATAATAAGTGGCAGTTTATGTTTGGAGATTATTTAAAAAGAAAAATTAAATCGATTTAATTAAGATGATTAAATTGACAGATCTCCAATTAGATAAAAACGATGATAGTAATAATATCTATCTTAAATTAAAAGAATTCATAGATAATTACTGTAATCAAGATCATAATCAAATTTTAATAAAAAAATTTTCAAAGATATTGAATATATCTGAAAGTGCTATAAATCTTAAGTTTAAAAGATGCTTATATAACGACTTTGATCCACCTTTAAGAAAATTTAAAAAAAATTTTAAAGTAATAAGGTTATTAAAAAATTTTTTACTTTTTACTTGCATTACTATTTTTGTAAAAATATTTGGGAAAAAAAAATTCAAAAAAAAATATTATGATTTAATGATAGATGAAGTTGATAACTTGAGGCAATTAAATAAGTTTAATAAATTACTTAATAAATTTGACAAAGTTCTTGTATCCACAAAAAATAAAGAGGTTTTTAAACAATGTAAAAATAGAAAAATAGATGTTATTAAAAATAATAGAATTTTACCAAGTAAAAATTATTTAGAAAATAATTTCTTCAATTTGATTTTCTTTTTTTTTAAAATCTTAAAATTATCTATGAAAGCTAAAGAAAATTATTTTGACATATATTTTATAATTTTGCTTTCTTTGATTAAAAATGAGTCTTTTTTTTATCAAGTTTATCCCAAAATTATTTTACAAGATAGATTTTATATTAATTGTTCAATAAAAAACTTTGTTTTTAAAAAAAATGGTGGAAAAAAAACTATTTGTTGTCAATATCATATAGCTGAGTCAGGAATATGTTTTTACGCAGATTTTGATATATTATTTTCTTTTGGTGAAGAGCAAAATTCAATTAAAAAATTGAAAACTTTTGGAAGCAACGTTGAAAAAAGTATACCCGTAGGTTCTTTACAAATGGAGAGTGAATATTATAATTTTAAAGAGTATAAGCAAAATTTGGAAGACACTGACCTACTGATTATAGGCATTAACCCTTCTCATGCAATGCAAATTTCTAAAAAAGTTTTTGATAGTTACTATATTTTTTTAAATTGGATTGTAAAATTTGAGAGTCTAAACCCTCACATAAGGATTACGTACAAACATCATACAAACTATAAAGGTGATAAAATCGAAAATGAAATCTTTAAAAACTCAAAAATTAAAATTTTAAAAGCTGGAAATACCTATCAATACTTGAAAAAATGTAAATTTGTAATTTCGAATTGTTCATCTATGATTTTAGAAGCATTAAGTATTGAAAAAAATTGTTTTTATGTAGACCCAAATAATAGTTTAAGCACATATTTCTCATATCATGAATTTGATAAAAATTTAGTTTTAGACAATTACAATGATTTTAATCAAAAAATGTTATCATCCATGAAAAATGGTAGTCAAAATAAAGTTAATCAAGATAGAATATGCCTAAATAGTAAAAATGTAAGCGAAAATATTTATAAAAACATCAAAGATTTGCTCGAAAAATTCTAATTATTTTCTTTACCTTTACATAAAAAGCTATTAATGTTCAATAATTGAACAATGAAAAAAAATCAGGATCATTTTAATATTTTAAGGTTTATTGTTAATAAACCTGGTTCAAGCCAAAGACAGCTAGCTAACTATTTGGGCTTTAGTCTTGGCAAACTTAATTACTGTCTTAGAGAACTAAAGAAAAAAGGATTAATAAAAATAGACAATTTTAAGAGTAATCCTAAAAAGTTAAACTATGCATATATTTTAACCCCTAAAGGCATCGCTGAAAAAACAAGTTTAACAATTAATTTTATGAAAAGAAAAATGCAAGAATACGAAGAACTTAAATCAGAAATAGACAAAAAAAATGATAAATTATAATTCTATTTTAATTACAGGTGGAACTGGTTCATTTGGGAGAGCATTTGTGAAACATTTGATCAGTAGTAAAAAAAAATTCAAAAGAATTGTTATCTTTAGTAGAGATGAGTGGAAACAATCAGAAATGCAAAAAGAATTTCCACAGTCTAAATATGAATTTTTAAGATATTTTATTGGGGACGTAAGAGATCTTTCCAGACTTAAAAGAGCTTTTCAAGGAATAGAAGTAGTAGTTCATGCAGCTGCACTTAAGCAAGTGCCATCAGCAGAATATAACCCAACAGAATATATTATGACAAACATAGTTGGAGCTCAAAACGTAATTGAGGCATCAATTGATTGTAATGTAAAAAAAGTAATTGCTTTATCTACTGACAAAGCAGCAGCACCTTTAAATCTTTATGGAGCTACAAAATTATGTAGCGATAAACTTTTTGTAGCTGCTAATAATTATGCAGGCTCAAGAAAAAGTACTTTTTCAATCTGTAGATACGGAAATGTAATGGGTACACGTGGATCTGTAATTCCGTTGTTTCTGAATGAAGTAAAGAAGGGGGTTCTACCCGTAACAGATAAAAAAATGACAAGATTCAATATTACATTGAAAGAAAGTATTGACCTAGTAACTTATGCAATAAATTTCTCAATAGGAAAAGAAATATTTGTTCCAAAAATACCATCAATAAATATCTTAGATCTAGCAAAAGCTATAGGTCCTAATTGTAAAATAAAAGTAACAGGTATTAGACCTGGTGAAAAACTTCATGAAGAAATGATAACTGAAGATGCGAGTTTAAATACTTTAGAAAATAAACATTATTACATAATTTTACCCATGACTGATAAAAAAACACAAAATCTCTATTTAAAAAAATTTAAAGCAAAAAAGGTTAAACATAGATTTAGCTATAACTCTTATGAAAATAAAAAATTTTTAAAAGTGAATGAAATTAGAGATTTAATAAATAAAAATCTTACTCCAAAGCTTAAACCGGTGTAACTAATGATACCGTACAGTAAACAGTTTATAGATAATTCAGACATAAAAAACGTTAATAAAGTTTTAAAAGGCCATTTTATTACTCAAGGTCCAACTATTGAAAATTTTGAAAAAAAAATCGCAAAATATGTTGGGTCAAAATATGCTGTCGCTGTAAGCAGTTGTTCAGCTGGACTCCATCTTGCAGCGATTGCCAGCGATTTGTCTAAAGGTAAGAAAATACTTACTTCGCCTAATTCATTTTGTTCTACAGCAAACGCAGCTAAACATTGTGATGCCGATGTAGATTTTGTGGATATTGATTACGATACAGGAAATTTATCTTTAGATGAAATAAAAAAAAAAATTAGTAAAAAAAAAATTAATGTAATTATACCAGTTCATTTTGGAGGACTTCCTGTTGACATGAGAAGTTTGAAGAAAATAGTTTTAAAAAAAAAAATAGTAATTATAGAAGACGCTGCCCATGCGCTTGGTTCTAAATATCAAGATGGTTCAATGGTGGGAAATTGTAAGTATTCTGATATGACCGTTTTTTCTTTTCATCCTGTGAAATCGATCACTACAGGAGAAGGTGGTGTTATTACTACTAATAATACAAAAATCTATAATAGATTAAAACTTTTACGAAGCCACGGAATAGAAAAAAAATCTAATTACATTAAATTTAAAAAAAATGTTTCTCCATGGTATTATGAAATGCAATCTCTTGGATTTCATTATAGAATAACTGATATACAGTGCGCTTTAGGTTTAAGTCAGCTCAAGAAAGTTAAAAAGTTTATTCTAAAGAGAAAAAAAATTGCAAATTATTATGATAATTTTTTTTCTAAATTCAGAAATTGTAAACCATTACAATTAGATCAAAGAAATTTAAGTTCAAACCATCTATATATTTTAAAAATTAATTTTAAAAAAATTAAAAAAAGTAGAAGTGAAGTTATGAATTTTTTGAAAAAAAAGGGAATAGGGACCCAAGTTCATTATATTCCCATTTCCTCTCATCCATTTTACAGAGAAAAAAAAATTAAATTTAAATTAAATAATATGACAAAATATTACAACGAATGTCTATCAATCCCAATATTTTATAGCTTAAGCAAAAAGCAGCAATATTACATCATTAAAACTTTAGAAAGCATAATTGAAAAATAAAAATTGATAATTTATGTTAAAAGAAATTAAAACAATTTTAAAAGAAAAAGATTTTAAGAAATTAAAAATACTTCTTTCATTAAATTCTTTAACTTTTTTTTTTGAATTTTTAAGCATTTCATCAATTCCTATTTTTGTAACGGTATTAATAAATCCACAACTGATTCAAAACAAAATTTCCGAATACGATTTTTTATTTTTTCTTGAAAACTTAGATTATTCAAAATTAATTTTATTTACTAGTATAGTAATGGTTTGTTTTTTTTTAGTAAAAAATATTTTTTTGGTATTTTTAATGTTTGTCCAAGAAAAATTTTATGAAAATATTAAAGTAGATCTCTCTTTGAGACTATTTAGTAATTATTTGTATATGCCTTATCTAAAACATATGAAATCAAATCCAGAGGAATTATCAAGAAATGTAACTTTAAATTGTGGAGCTATGACAATTTATTTAGATCATATTTCTCGATTGATTAGAGAAATAGTTGCAGTATTTGTTATTCTGTTATTATTAATATGGGTTTCTCCTATTGCTATCTTAGGAGTTTTTTTATTTATGGCTTCTTTAGTATTTTTTTATTTAAGTAAAATTAAGCCAAAGATTGATAAAAAATCTACCAGAAACACTCAAATTGTTAAAGAAAATCTTAAAAGTATTAATGAAGTTTTTGGATCAATTAAAGATCTAAAAGTTTTAATGAAAGAAGGTGAGATATTTAATGAGTTTAAAAAAAATATTAGCAATTTTGAAAAAAATGTATTTTTTTTTCACATTTTTGAGAGGTTGCCTAGGATAGCAATTGAATTAATTTCAATATTGCTATTATCGATAATTGCAATTTTTCTAATTGGCTCTAATCAAAGCTATCAATATTTTTTACCAATTTTGTCACTTATAACAGTTTCAGTATTTAGGTTTATTCCAGCATTCTTATCTATTAATTCTGCTAAATATTATATTAGTTTACTTACACCAAATTTAATTAATTTATCTACATCAATTACTAGTTTCAAAGAGAGAAACGTAAAAAATAATGAGGTTAAAAATATAAACTACCCGATATTTTCTAAAGAATTAGAAAATAAATTTATTTCTCTTAAAAATGTTTCTTTTTCATATCCAGGAAGTGATACTAGTCCATTAAGAAGAGTAACTCTAGATATAGAAAAAAACAAAATTATTGGAATTACAGGACAAACTGGAGCAGGCAAGAGCACTTTATTTTATATAATGCTCGGTTTGTTGGAACCAACTGAAGGCGCGGTATATAACTACGGAAAAAATATTCATGTTGACAACCAAATGTGGCGTAAAAAATTAGGTTATATTTCTCAAAATATTTTTTTATTTGACTCAACAATTGAAAAAAATATCACTTTTGACTTTAGTAACGAATACACAAACAAACAGAAGCTAAAATCTGTATTGAAATACGCTCAGTTAAAGGAGAAAATAGAAAAAATGCCCGACGGTTTACAAACTATAGTTGGGAATAATGGTATTAGATTATCAGGTGGAGAACGTCAGAGAGTGGCAATTAGTAGAGCATTATATCAAGATACAGAAATTTTGTTTCTAGACGAATTTACAAGCGCTTTAGACAACCAAACTGAAAAATTAGTAATGAATGAAATTATAAAAAATTTCAAAGATAAAACTATTATACTTATAGCTCACAGGAAAAGTTTGTTAGACTACTGTGATGTAATTTGGGAATTAGAAAGTGGTCAATTGAGAGGGGTCAACAAAAAGTGATGATAAAAAATCGGACTGCATTAATTTTTGGAGGTAATGGGTTTTTGGGCTCACATGTAGTGGATGAATTAGTTTTAAAAAAATATAAAGTGACTATTTTTGATAAAGTTGACAGATCATGGAGAAACAAAAAAGCCAAATTTATAAAAGGAAATATTTCAAATCAAAGACTTTTAGAAAATCATATTAAAAAAAATAAAATTATTTATAATTTTGCTGGAGTCTCAGATTTAGATAAAGCGATACAAAAACCTGTTGATACTATAAAATTTAACATACTGGCGAATGCTAGAATGTTAGATCTTTGTGCTAAATACGATATTCAAAGATACATATTTTCGAGTTCAATTTATGCAAATAGTTCAGAAGGAGGATTTTATAGATGTAGTAAGTTATCTGCTGAACAATATATTATAGAATTTAGCAAGATACGAAAAGTTCCCTTTACCATTTTAAGATACGGCTCTTTGTACGGCTTAAGATCAGGATTTAACAATAGAGTAAAAAAAATAATTTATAATGCAAAAAAAAACAAAAAATTTGTTTATTTCGGAAGTAAAAATTCAATAAGAAAATATATTCATGTAGAAGACGCAGCAAAAGCGAGTGTTGGTATTTTAAAAAAAAAATATAGGAATAAAATCATAGTTCTTACTGGTAAAAAATCCTATTATATAAAAAATATCTTTATGTTTTTGTCTAAACATTTAATGATAGATAAAAAACAAATCAAATATAAAAAAATGAATGATAATGGACATTATATAAAAAAACCAAAAATTTATAAAATTGATCATGGTAAGGTTTACAATTTTCCTAGACCAAAAAATTTTTACTTAGAATTAAAAAAAATGATAGGAATAATTAATTAAATATTATCTATGAGTATAAAAGAAAAAATAAGTATTATTAATAAATTTAGAAAAAAACTTAAAAATAAATATATTATAAGTGGCTGGATGCAAATTTGCAGCGCTGAGATTGCAGAAATTTTATCAAAAAAAAATTTTGATTCAATTACCCTTGATCTTGAACATGGGTCATTCGATCTGCATAACTTGAATGACATTTTTAGAGCTATAGAGTGTGAAAAAAAGGTTTCATTAGTAAGACTTCCTAACCATAAAACAGACAATTTAGGACAAATTTTTGACTCAGGTTGTGATGGGGTTATAATTCCAAACGTTACAAGTCCAAGTCAAGTAGAAAATATTTCTAATCATTGTTTTTGGCCTCCTGCTGGTAAAAGGGGTGTAGGATTTTCGAGGGCAAATACTTATGGAAAATACTTCAAAGAATATAAGTCTAAAAAACCAATCATCATTGCTATGATTGAAAACGTAAACTCAATTAAAAATTTAGAAAAAATTTTAAAAATTAAAAACTTAGATGCAATTTTAATTGGACCTTATGATCTATCGGCCTCTATTGGTAAACCTGGAAATTTTAAAAATAAAAATTTTAAATTAGCAGTAAGAGAAATAATTGCTAAAAGTAAAAAATTTAAAAAACCTGCAGGACTTCACGTAGTTGATCCATCAGTTAAATTATTAAAAAAAAGAATTAAAGAAGGTTTCAAATTTTTACCATTTGGAATTGACACAGTTCTTTTGAATAAGTCTTTAGATTTTAAATTTTGATTAATACTTATAATTGAACCTAAATTTATGAATAAAACTTACTTAAGTATTTATAAAAAGAAAAAAATAATTGTAACCGGTTCTACCGGTTTTAAAGGAGCATGGTTATGTTTCTGGTTAAATATGTTAGGTGCTAGAGTTGTGGGAATTGGCTTGAAACCTGAAAAAAATTCAATATTATTTTCGAAGTTAAAACTTAATAAAAAAATAAAACAGTACTTTTTTGATATCAATAATTTAAAAAAATTAAAAAATATTATTAAAAAAGAAAAACCAAAGTTTATTTTTCATTTGGCAGCACAATCAATTGTATCTGAAAGTTATTCTCAACCAATTAATACATTTAAAACAAATATTTTAGGAAGTGCAAATATATTAGAATGCTGTAGAAAACTTAAAGTCCCAAATTTACTCCTTATTACTTCAGATAAGTGTTATTTAAATCTCAATTTAAAAAAAAATTATAGAGAAACAGATAAATTAGGAGGTATTGATAATTATTCCTCCTCAAAAGCAAGCGCAGAAAATATTTTTTTTTCATACCATAATAGTTATTTTAAAAATTCAAAATATTTAGGATATGCTAGTGCTAGGGCAGGAAATGTAATTGGTGGAGGCGATTTAAAAAAAGATAGAATAGTTCCAGATATTATAAAATCAATAAAGTTTAAAAAAAATTTACTTATTAGAAATCCTAAATCAACTAGACCTTGGCAACACGTTTTAGAACCTCTTTCAGGTTATCTTTTGTTAGGATATCTACTAATTAAAAAAAAATTACCTTCGAATATTTACCCAAGCTGGAATTTCGGACCTCACTCTAGAAATAGTAAAAAAGTAAAAGACCTCGTTTTAGGGATACTAAAAAATATTAATCGTAAAACAAAAATAAAATTTAATACAAGATCAAAGTTTTATGAGTCTAGCTTACTTAGTTTAAATATAGAAAAAGCAAAAAAAGAACTTGGTTGGTACCCGACATTAAGTTTTAATGAGACACTTAAGTTTACATCCCTATGGTATGAAAATTTTTTGAAAAAAAAAAATTTAGAACAAATTACTAAAATTCAGATTCAATCTTTTACATCTAAAATGAAAATAAAAAAATTTTTTTAATGTCTTGTAGAATTTGTAAATCACAATTAAGAGAAATAATTGATTTTGGAAAAATAAGCCTTGTAGGACAATTTTATAAAAAAAAAAATAAAGCAAAAAAATATAAAATTACGCTTTGCTTTTGTTCAAAATGTAAACACGTTCAAATAAAACAAAAAATAAATCCTGATTTATTATTTAAAAACTATCTTTGGGAGACTGGAGTTTCAAAATCAAACATCTTAATTATTAATGAATTAATAAAATATCTAAATAAATTTAAAATCAATAAAAATTCTAAGGTCCTTGAGATAGCATCAAATGATGGTATTTTACTTAATATCTTTCAAAAGAAACTTAATTGCCTTGCGGTAGGGATCGATCCAGCGAAAAATTTAGCAAAAAAAAAACGTTTTAAAAATATCAAAAGAATAATAGATTATTTTAATTATAATTCATCCAAATTAATTGCAAAAAAATTTGGATTATTTAATTTTATAATAGCTAGAAATGTTTTGGCTCATGTAAAAAATCCCAATGAAATATTTAAGGGTGTATATAAATTATTAGATTATAATGGACTTTTTATAATTGAATTTCCTAGTTTGTTAAATATCATAAAATTTAACCAATATGATAATATTTTTCATGAACATATAGGTTTTCATTCTCTAAAATCTATTCAGGATCTTTGTGCAGGTAACAATTTGAAACTTGTTAATTGCCAATTAATTGAGTCTCAGGGCGGTTCACTGAGATGTTTTATAACAAAAAAAGATAGTAAGATAAAAATAAATAAAAAAATTAAAAAATTTTTGAAAATAGAAAAACTAAATGGACTATTTGATAATTCCAAATTATTTGATTTTAAAAATAAGATAAACTCACATAGGAAAAATTTGTACAAATTAATAAAAAACTTAAAGAAGAAAAAATTTAAAATATCTGCGTATGCAGCTTCTGGTAAAGGTCAGGCGTTATTACAATATTGCAAAATTGAAAATGATTTTCTTGATTTTATATTTGATAAAAGTAGTTTAAAACAAAATAAATATACATCAGGAACAAATATCCTTATAAAAAAACCGTCAGATATAAATAAAAAAAAAGTGGATTATCTATTGTTATTAAGCTGGAATTTAATTAAAGAGATTAAAAAACAGGAATATAAATTTATTAAAAGTGGTGGAAAATTTATCACTCCATATCCAAAACCAAGTATAATTCATAAATAGATATGAAAGTTTTAATTTTAGCCGGCGGTTTTGGAACAAGGTTGTCAGAATATACAGACAATATTCCAAAACCAATGATCCCTATAGGTGGAAGACCAATAATTGAACATATAATGTCAATTTATTCCAAATATCAAGTTAATGAATTTGTAGTAGCATTAGGTTATAAAGGAGATGTAATTAAAGATTACTTCAGTAAAAATAAAAATAGAAATAGAAAAGTTGAATTAGTTGAAACTGGATCTGAAACTTTAACTGGAGGAAGAATAAAAAGGCTTAAAAAATATTTTAATAAAACTTTTTTTTTAACCTACGGTGATGGTGTATCAGATATTAATATAAAAAAATTACTAGAATTTCATAAGAACCATAATAAAATTTTGACAGTTACTGCAGTTAGACCTCCAGCAAGATTTGGATATTTGTCATTAGATGGAGATAACGTTAAAAATTTTAGTGAAAAGGTTTATAAAGGCGATAACTGGATAAATGGAGGTTTTTTTGTAGCTAATCCTAGTTTATTTGATTTCATAGAGGGGGACAGCACCATATTTGAGAAAGAACCTTTAGAAAACTTAACTAAACAAAAACAATTAAAAGCTTTTAAACACGAGGGATTTTGGCAGTGCATGGACCATAAGGTTGATAAAGTAAAACTTGATAAACTTTGTAGCGAAAATAAAGCACCATGGCTAAAGTAAAAACAATAATTGTTTTTGGTGGAACAGGCTTTATTGGATATCATGTTTGCAAAAGAGCAGTAAAAAAAAATTTTAAAGTTTTTAGTGTATCGAAAAAACCACCAAAAATTAAAAGAAAAATTAAAGGTGTAAAATATCTATTCTTTGATATTACAAAGTATAAAAATTTTAAAAAAATTGAAAATAGTTTCAATATTGTAGTTAACGCCTCAGGATATGGAAAACATTTAAAAGGCTCTAGTGGGTTAAAGTTATTCAATAGTCATAGAAAAGGTTTTGATAATATATTAAAAAATTTTAAAAATAAAAAAATTGAAAAATTTATACAAATTGGTTCGTCTTTTGAATATAAAGAAAATAATTTTCCCTTAAAAGAATCAAATAAAACTAAACCTAAATCATACTATGGAAAAGCAAAACTCTTAATTACTAAAAATTTATTAAACCTTTATAAAAAGAATAAATTTCCAGTAACTATTTTGAGAATATTTCAAGCTTATGGGCCAATGCAAGACAATAATAGACTCATTCCATATGTTATCTCTGGATTAAAAAAAAATAAAAAAATTTTCCTTTCTGAAGGAAACCAAATAAGAGACTTTTGTTATATAGATGATATAGTTAATGCAATATTTTTATCTATAAGAAATAAATCTTCAAATGGCAGAATTTTAAATATTGGATCTGGAGAGGGAATTAATATTATAAATTTAGTTAGTAAGATTCATAATTTAATTAGAAAAGGAGAATTCTATTTTAATTGAAGAAAACTACATCATGGAGAAAGTAAGATAATTATACCTGATATCACTCTATCGAAAAAAATATTGAAATGGAGACCCAAAATAAAACTTAATATCGGTTTAAAAAAAACTATTGCTAGCAAATGAAATCTAAAGAAAATTATCCACTAGTAAGTATAATAGTAAACTGCTTTAATGGGGAACGATATCTCAAAAATTGTATTTTAAGTATCAAAAAACAAACCTATAAAAACTTAGAAATTATTTTTTGGGATAATAAATCAACTGATAACAGTAAATATATATTTGATTTGCTTAAAGACAAAAGATTTAGATATTTTTTCGCTAAAAAATTTACTAATCTTTATGAGGCAAGAAATCTTGCTTTAAAAAAAGCAAATGGAAAATTTATAACATTCATAGATGTAGATGATGAATGGTATCCAAACAAAATTGAAAAGCAATTGCAAATTTTTAAAACAAATTCAAAAATAGATGTTGTATTTTCTAATTTAGAAAAAAATAAGAGCTTATTTATATTCAAGTTTAAAAAAAAATTTTTCAAATATTTACCTGAGTATATTTCCGTAGAAGATCTTTTAAAATTTTATTCAGTCAGTTGTTCAAGTCTTGCACTCAGAAGAAGTAAATTTAATATAAAAAAAAATATCTTTAACTCAAAAATTTATATGTTATCAGATTTCGATTTTATTATGCGTTATTCATTAAACAAAAATATCTACTGTATTAACGAACCTTTAGTTTTTTATAGAGAACATAAAGACCAACTATCAAGAAAAAACTTCATAATTCAAGCTAATCAATTTATAAAGTGGTATAATTCAGTAAAAAAAAATAAAAATTTTATAAAAAAAGTGAATTTTAAATATCTAGAATCTCGATTGAATTATCTTAAAAGCATGAAAAGTCAAAACGAATTGAATACATTTCCAAATTTATATAAAAATCTTAGAAAAGTTCGAAATGTAAATGGAAAAATTAAATTGGTTTTATTTTATTTATTTCCGAAATTTTTTATTTATCATTTACTTTCTTTAACTTAAAAGGGCGTGTAGTTCAGTGGTAGAACGCTTCGTTGACATCGAAGAGGCCATAAGTTCAATTCTTATCACGCCCACCAAAATGAACATCAAATAACTTTTTTGATGTAACCATTTAAACTTGTATTTCTATTGCCTAAATTTAACAAATATTTCTTTTTGGGCAAAGAATATCCAAATATGTTCTGCTTAATATTTTTTACTTTTATATTTGGATACAATCGAGAGGAATAAAAGTCAGTAACAGGATTATCACTTATATGAATAGCCTCGACTCCTCTCTCAAGAAACTCAACAACTGCACCTGACGCTCCAATAAATATACTAATTTTTTTATTTTGTTTTTTATTAATATTAATTTTTTTTATATTCTTTATTTCTTGTATAAATTTTATTGTTTCCTTTGAATTTTTTTTATGTGGATGTGCTTTAATCTTAAAATTTTTAATATCTACATTTTTTTCAAAGTATAAATATTCAAGATTTCTTATTACTTCATATCTATTTGACACAGTGTACGGAAGATAAATATTATTACGATTTTGTACTTTGCTATCTTGTTTAAAACGTATTGATGGAAGATTCAAAATATTTGATTTTTTCCAACCAAGAAATTTTTTATAACAAAAAATTTGATCAACTCCATTTAAGATTATTTTATCTGGACTACCGTATTTTTTTAT
>MDSZ01197249.1_pt1 | contig 20735 bp, 5 predicted proteins | sample 811201 | NCBI WGS metagenome assembly MDSZ01 (sample SAMN05326647, study PRJNA326480) | marine metagenome | isolation source: seawater | place: Indian Ocean: North | collected 2010 | reverse complement strand
ATTTTAGCAAGTTCAAGAACATCAACAGAAACTACAGGTGATTTTGGATTTTCGGAAGGTGCTCCTTCTTTAACGCCAAATTCTCCATTAGAATCAAGATATACACTGTCAACTCTACCAACATAGTGATCATAGTCCAATAGTGAAGTTGTATTTGGTGTCATTATGACACTAGGAGAACTTCCAAAGTTTCTAGAAGAGAATGCGTAAGGGGATGATAGAGAGTTTGCAAAATATGGAACTCTAGGTCTAAAGTCTAAAGCATCACTTCCTCTAACTCCCAATCTTCCAATATTTGGAATTAAATTCTGATAATCATCTTGATTGTAACTTGCAACACTAAATGCATCACCTAAATCTGATCCTGAGACATCAAAATAATCAAATACAATTTTCAGTCTTCTTGAGGGTTCTGAAAATTCTTTCTTCCTTACTAATCTAGAATAATCTGAATATTGATCTTTGTGTCCTTTGTCAAGTCTAAATTCGTTCGTTATATTTCTATACCTTCCTGGAGTAAATGAGTCCAGTGGTGCTAAAATATTTGAATTTTCAAATTTTATATTTTCATTTATATTAAATCTTCTTTCATTTAAATAAACGATGAATACATCATTTCCACTTCTAGATACAACTCTAGCAATAGATTTGCTAGTTTCTCCGTAAATATTTTCACCAACGATAGCATTTGTACCAACAGAATATAGTGAGGAGAATGATACTTTGTCTAAAGTTGGTGAAACATTATCTAAAGACTCATATACTGCTACTATATTAGATACATCTGGATATCTCAGACAAATTTCTTCATCCTGAACTCGTAAACCATAGAATCTATTATAGGTAAGACCATCATTTTTGCTGGTGTTAGCATCTGATCCAGATCCAGAATATTTTGATAAGGTTACATCTAAAGTTTCACTCTTTTTGGATAGTTTTTCTTTACTTTGTATACCACTCTTAATAAAAGATGCGGTGACTGAATACAATTGTTTATTTGGAAGGTTGTAAATTACTACCGAGGTAGCTCCACTTGCAATAGATACTTGATCAGAAGTTAATGCTTGAACTGTTCCATCGTTGTATGTGATTGTATACTTCTCAGGATCGAAAGGAGCAAATGTAATATTACCATCACTTCCAGGAAGAGTAAAATCGCCCAATCCTAATGTAAGTTTATTATTTGATACTGATGAAGTAGTAGTAAACTGAGCGGTAAAAGATAATCTTGAGCTAGATGAATTTAAAGATGCAATATGTCTGTGTGGAAATGGCGAATATAAAAATCCAGTATTTGGATTTTTAATTGAAGATTCTGCAACAGTAAATGGTACTTCAGTTGAAGTTCCTGGAAGAACACTAGATGTTACGCCAACAACATTCGGAACTGTTTCAATTGTTAATTCAGTTTTATCAGAATTGACAGAAGATACTCTTGCAAATGATTCTGATGTCAGACCTACAAGAGAATATTTAATCACAGTATCGGTACTGATGCCTGCAAATGACTTTGGTCCTTTTACTGTTCCATCTGGATCAATAGTGACACGATCCAATCCACTAAATCCATTAGCAGTTTTAAATTCTAATAATGTGTCTGCAATAAAATCAGGTTCTGCACCAGCATTATCTGAATGGACTGATTTAATATCATTAGCAGTGTATGCAGCAACATCAGTAATAGTTCTTTTTATTTCAGGATCTTCATCAATTATTACATTTTCATTTTTTAAAAATGTTCCAGATTCTTGTTTTACAGTTACTTCATCAATTCCACTACCATCTGCAATAGCATAACCTACTGCCCCACTACTTTCTCCTCGTACTCTTGATGATACTTTAAGGTCAGAGCTAGAAATGGTAGTGTTTAAACTCAGTACAGTATGAAACTTTACATCATAAAGATGTAAATCCCAAACTGTTTCATTTCCAGTATATGCTGCATCAGTTACTTTAAACACATATGACCTTCCTTCACCAACTTTAACACCTAAAGGTGTTGTTCCAGATGCTGGTCTTCTTCTACTATAAAAAGATACTGTAGATTTGGGTTGAACAGCACTATAGACATTATTAAGTCTTAGTATATTTCCCATGGTGAATGGGATAGAAACACCAGTTTGAGTTTTGGTGGATCTGGGTTTGTTTACATCAATAACAGTACTAATAGTTTTATCAATATCGTATCCATTAACATATGCCTTTCCAGGACTGAGAGTTAGAGTAAGAATATCTTTAGAAGGAGTATTTCCAGATCCTGTTACTTGTCCTTCAAAATATTTACCATTATTTCCAAGTAAATTATTAAGAGAATTATTTATTGATATTTGAAAACCATCTACTGTATAATTTCCAGACTCTTCAAAAGTTCTTTTTGCAAGATAATCACGTATTTTACTATATTCTGTTGTGGTTTTAGTTTTTTTGATTAAACCATCTTGTACGCGAATAAGCTCAACAAAAGTAGTATCATCTTTATCTTCTAAAGGTTTTTTTGTAAGAGAAAGTCTTATCTTAAATCTATCTGCACCAGGAGCAGAAAAGTTATTAAATCCTTTAGCATTATCAAATAAAGAATTATCATCCTTAGCAGTTATAATTTCTTCAGTGACATTAAAACCTACTCTATAAGAAGGACGATTTCCATAATAATCTAATATTAATGTTTCTTTGGATACTGATACAAAATTTCCTCTAATGAAGTAAACTCCATTTTCAACAGAAACTGCTGAAGAAACTTTAGTAGCATCATTACTAATCAAAGATGCAAATGGAGATCCTGCTGCAATTAAAGTATTGTTAATTCCATATGAAACTGCACTTTGTGTTATTAACTGCTCACCATCAACAAATTTTCCACCACTAAAAGTATTGCCAGACTCTAAGTATTTTACATATAAAGTAACATCATCTATATCGTTATTAGGTAGAATTACTTTCTTAATAGATGCGTTGAGTCCAGATACTTCACCTCTAATTCTAATACCAACAAACTTTTCAATATAATCAGTAATATTGATACCAAATGCAGTTGGATTTAACTTAACTGCACCAAGGTCTCCATCATATGTAACTCCGCCCGGAATTACCATTGAACCTTCTTTAAAGATATGACTTCCAAAAGTCTCTATCTGATCTTGAAGAATGGATTGTATGGTGTTTAATTCTCTAGACTGAATTGGTCTTCCAGGATTAAAAAGAACTTTATGAAAGTTCTTTTCAGAATCAAAATCATCAAAATATGGATTTACATTGAAGTTTGTTTTTTGTGCCATTTTTTAAAATTCTAGAATAATTTTGATATCTTCTTTTTGCCTAGAGTTCCTTGTTACCAAAGCTCTATTGTCCATAAAAATAATATCACCTGATGTTTTATTTATTTCAGGTTTGGCAACACCATTTGTAAATGTTGCATCTAAATTGATTAATCTATTTGAAACAAGAACTGAAGAGTCGCTAAAAGTAGCATCTATTGAGGCACTAAATCCACTTTCTTGACCAACAATTGACCCAGTCCCAGAAAAATCGAGTAGTTTTCCACTAGTAGAAATTCCTACATAATCAGTTTGATCATATGTGGATTGATTGTAATATAGTGATCTATCCTGTACATACTTCAAAACACCAGTATCTTTATCATAAGATGCAACATAACCAGCAGCAACACCACCTGTTACAGACTGGATCATTTTTTCCCCAATAGTAGGTGTAACATCACTACTTAGATTTACTTTCAATGAATATGCTGCAGTAAAAGTACTTGCAGTATATGCTTCTGCAGATACAAACTTAGATGGATTTTTTAAAATTCCAATTTGTGCAAATTTTGAATCAGTTGGAAAATCTTTAGTCGAATCATCAAAACGACTATAAATTAAAACCCTATCAGATCCTAACTCTCTATAAATGTCATAACCATGACCTCTAGATGGAGGAATTATTGGTTGCAATATTGCTGGTTGTGTAAATGTCTGAGTTGTTTGTAATGGACCCAAGTCAACAATTGCATATGAATATCCTTTTCCACCTACAGTAACGGTAGTCTTAGTAATCTCTCCATCAGAATTTGTATTAATGTAAACTTTTCCTCCAGTACCGTCACCTAAAATATCAACTTCTCCATCCTGGTAACCACCACTACCCTTATTCGTAATTTGTACATACTTAATCTGATTATTATTTAATTGAGAGTCGCCATTATTGCGAACATTTTCAATTTGAGAATCTGTGCTTGTTGACCAACTATTCGGTAATGAAATAAACTCTGTAGAATCAAACTTCAGGATATCTGAAGGAGAAACCGTAAATAAGTATTTCCAAATATAACCATCTCCACTAGAACCTGCAGATGATGGTTCTAAATCTGTAAATGTTGGTTCATCTAAAGATTGATTTCCAGTTAGATTGTCTCCATTAGATCCATTACTTATACAAATATAGACCTGAAACTGACTATTCATTACATAAAAATTTGAATCATATAGTCTAGGTCTATCGCTAACAGCAGATCTGTTAGTCACACTATAATCATGGCGATACATATCATACTTTGTACCCGACTTCCAAGTAATTTTTCTTATACATCTTCTAACATTATCGGACGATATTCTCTTCCCATAAATCAAAGTATCGCCATAGTGGGACAAATAATCTGAATTATCTACAGGAGATGGTAGAACCGCAGTCCCAGGACCATCAGTTCCATCCCAATTCACATCCCTACCAAACCCTGCAGTTCCTGGATTTGGTAGTCCTTTAAAAATATAGTAATAATCGGTATTATTGCTAATAGAATCTACAAAATTATTTGTATTTAAGATCCTAAATTGGTCTGTAACGAACGCAGGCATTTTAAACCAGTTTATTGTTATTTATAACCTATGAATCAAGTGTTTTGCTTAGAGAACCGGTATCTCTAAGACCCATTGCATAAGATTCAACAAGACCACCAAAACCTCTTCTTTGGACTAATGGGAATGTAGACAATCCAGAAGTAACATCATAACCAGTAACACCTATAGAAATTGGTGAAGTACCTCTACCAAATCCAGAAATTTTTCCCCATGAATATTTTCCTATAGGTTTATTTGCAGTTCCTGTAGTAGCAATACCAACGATATTGGTTTGATCTGATATATTACATGTTATAATTCCGAGAGTGGTATCCACAGCATGAATTGTGTAAACATTATTAACAAACTGTGTAGATACGCCTACAGTATCAGATTCATTTGTCTCAATTGAGGTTAATCCCGATCCAACATGAGTATCAAATACATAAATTGGATTTCCAACTTCTAGACCAGAATAAACCCCATTTTGACGATGCAATTCAAATTTCAGTGCTAAATCCGTTCCAATACCAACAGTAGTTCCAATACCAATAATACCACCAGAGAATCCGGTAACAACATTTGCATTTTTTAAAGATTCGTATTGTGCTGATGGATCTGAAATTATTACCTGTGGTAAGTTTGTTGATGTATATCCAGAACCAGCATTAACAACATTTACGGATGTTATAGAACCATTTGTGATTGTCAAACTAGCAACTGCTGTAGTTCCTATTCCAACATCACCAGATGTTCCTATTCCAGCAGCATACCAACTTCTATTTGTACCAATTCCAATAATTGGATTGGAAATATTTACAGTAGCTGTTGTGTATCCAACCCCACCATCATCAACAGTAAAATTGTTTATGGTTCCATCATTAGATACTGTTGCTGTTGATATTGCAACACGATTTGATTGTTCAGGAACAAGAACCATATTAAACTTATCTACAGATAAATTATCCTCATAATTAAAGATAGAAATGTCATCGACAAATATTTCTGTATCTGTAGTAGAAACATTTCCTATAACCCTTGCTGTTGGGTAGATTTGAGGTTCAATAGAATCTCTTGTCTTTGGATAAGTAAATTCATTAATAATAATATCCTCTTTTTGTCTGACCCAATGAAGAGGTCTATAGAGAACTTCATCAATACCTTGCTTATTATATAAATTAGTCTCTAAAATATCTGCAGAGAAAATATCAAAAGCAAGTCTAGGATCTTGAGTCGTGGTATCTTGCAAATTGCCATTATCTTGATAAACCTGAACAGTATCTCCAATTTTAATCGTCTCATTTACCCTAATTAATTGAGAATCAACTCCCCGTGTTCCAACATAGAAGTAAATTTGAACATCATCATTTTCTTTGGGTGGTGAAAGGAATCTTACTGCAGATCCACCACTAAATTCATATGCATAATTGGGTTGTTGTAGAACACCGTTGAGGAATATTACCAACAGAGAATTAAAATCAATTACTTCAGAATCTGGATCATCAACATCTCTCTGGAAACTTAAAATTTCTCCATTATAATATAATGGGAATGCTGTTCTAGTGCCATTTTGATACCTTTTAACAGAATCTATTAAATTCATTTCTCCAAATTGCCAACAGGCAACATTATCATTATAAGTATCAAGAACAAATAACTGGAATTCTTCTACTGGTTCAGATAAACCTGCCGCTGTCACAAGACCGACTGGTTTTATAACATCACCTTTTTGGAAAGCATATCCAGGTCTAGTGACCTTAAATGAAGATACTTCAAACATAGTAGTTCCTATGCCAGTAGCACCATTGTCAATTGAAGGTCCAATACTGACATTCATCAACATACCGATTCCAGTTTCTGTCGTTTGTCCAATACCTAGTCTAGAAACGCCAGTCATTTCAAGATGTTCATAAACAGGAGGTTCAATGTGTAGTGATGGTTCCGTATATCCAGATCCTCCATCGGCAATAGTAAATGCTAATGTTCCACCTGCACCAACTGTTACTGATATATTTCCACCTGATCCAACCATTGATCCTGCATTTACAGTTATAGTGTTAGTTGTAGTTGCAGTAATTTGAGTAATTATTCCTGCAAGAGGATCAGTTGCTCTAGGGTAATTAAATTTGGTAATGTGATCATCCGAAGAACATGTAAATGTAATGCGTCCTGTATAAATTCCAACAGCCTCAGCGGTAGTTAATCCATGATTTTCAATTGTCAATACTAAGTCGCCACTTGTTGGATCGTAGGTTGCAAAAGTAACATCATGATTCACAATAGGTGATGTACCTACGTTTACAGTGATTGTATTCGTAGTTACTGCACTAATGGCAAGAGATGCTCCAGATGCAGGATCAGTTGATCTTGGATATGTTTTAGTTGCTCCATTATTATCCCCTGTGCAGGTAAAGGATAGTGCATTGTCGGCAATAGAAATTGTATTTGATGTTGACAACCCATGTGAAGCCGAAGTAATGACCAGATCACCAGTCGATGCGTTATATGTTACATCTGTAACTGCGTTTGGTAAGTTGCCCAAATTCGATGTAACACCATTTGCTACAGCAGATACAAATGTATGATCATAGTCGCCACCAGATTGAACTGCTGAAGGTGTAGCACTTACAAATTTGTGAACATAATCTTTGGCATAATCCACCAATTCCATATCAATAGTTTGATCACGATATCCAGAACCAAAATTTAGAGTATCGTGGAAAGGATGGACAGTTCCAAATCCAACAGAAGAATCGCCAGAATAGTAGTGCTTCAAAGTGCTTATTCCAACATCTACGCTAAATGTTAGAGTTCCTAATCCGACAACATCAAACGCATCATTCGGACGACTTGGGAAGAATGAAACTATTCCAGGATTACTATCACAAGTCCATGCTAATCCAACTAACTTGACTCTATTTCTTCTTGATTTTCTCAATTTATAAACATCTTCTTGAGACGCGGTAATAGTAACAATACCACGAATTTCGTCATAAGATGCTGTAGTAACACCAATAGATTGATATGTTGTTGCAGTTCCAACTACATCAGTGATTGTTCCGTTAGAATCAGTTTTTAAGAGTACTTGAGCACCGTATAACGGAGCATAACCTAGTCCTGCAGTAGAACCCAAGGAAACAATAATACCACCTCTAGGGAGTTGATTCTGATTGATATCAGATTCGGATATAGTTAATTGGTCTAAATCGTTTCTTACTCCAGTAAATGTTACACTAGTTATACCAGCATTTGTATCTTGAGTAATTTCAAAATTATGATTAGAAGAATTTTGAGTTAATGGTTTTTGGAATATGCCATTAATAAACAGTACACCGTTTCCAGATGTGGTTCCAAAACCTACAGTGCTAACTCCTCCAACACTTAAATTGAAGTTAGTTCTTGTTCCATTAAAATCATATGAAAAATCATCATATATTTCATTACTAGTGTAGTCTTGTCTCAAGAAAACTCTACCACTAAAAGTAGATCTTTCTCGTTCAAGATTTCTTTCATCTCTGGTAACCAAGTCACTTAAACTACCTCTTGGAGGATGTGAAAAGTGTATTTCATCACCAGTAATTAAGTAAGATCCTCTAAAAACATCTACCTGTGTATTATCGGTATGTGTAGTTGCAGCACTGCCAAGAAATGCCCTATCAACTTCAACAATACTAATATCACCTGAAAACTCAATAGGACTATTGCCATCAGTTGGAGATAATGTTGTACCTAATCCAACATTAGTAACCTTCATGTATTCATTATCAATTTTAAGTATATCAGTTGGTCTTACAGAACTAATCCCAGAAAGTGCAATGTAAGTATTTCCAACACCAATTTCACCACCATCATTATTTTCTAATGTATGTGAAACACCGATTCCAATAACTGGATATTGAACTAAATCATTAATAGCAATTAGTACTTTTTCATTTTTCTTAAACATTTCAAATTTATGAGCATTACCTAGACCAAGTTCAGGGAAAGTAACGCCAACTTCATTTTCTGCATTTGTTTCATTAGTTGCAATTTTAAAAGTATCATTACTAAGTTTAATTGCAAAGACATCAGTCGGTAAAAGTGTTGTGGTAATTCCATTAATATCCGTAGAACTATTAATGTGCATAGCACTCTTTCCAATTCCAATGAATGTAGAATCTGGTGTATAAATTAATCTTTCTCTATCACTAAAGAAATGATCTTTTATTGTAAATACACCTGTGGTTGGATTTAAAGCGTTAGTATCATTAGGATCAAAAGATTTTTCAAAAATAGGATTTTGTTCATATTTTAGAGGGAAATTTAATCTATTGGCAAATTCTGAATTTTTTCCAATATATTTTGCAATAGTAAATTCTTCTAAAGATGTATCAGTAATTAATTCGTTTGGAAGGTTTAACTCATCAAAGAATGTATAGAAAGCAGTATTAAATTGACTAATACTAACAGCACTTCCGACGTATTCAGAATCTGGATAGAAAACAATATTTAAATTATTTGAGTCTAAAGTAGATCCAAAGGTTCCAATACCATTATAACCTTGGTGTTCATTATTGGTTCCAAATCCATTATCATCACCAATTGCAAGAAGGGGATATTCTACTAGATGTGAATCATAATCATCATGAAGACATGCAATTTGGTGTAAAGATGAAGTGTTACCACAACTTACTTTCACAACTCCTTTAACAGAAGTAAACAAATCTCTATCATACGATCTTATAGTAGTATTTCCTGTAATAGAATCTATTTTAGAATCTATTTGAACTGTTCTAATGGAATCTGATGCCTGTCTGTTAGTTTTAAATTTATAAGTAGATATTCCAGCATCAGGATCATCAAAGGTTGTTATTTTAGTTCTTACTATAGAGTTATTTGAAGTATAGTTAGTATATTTTAAGTTAAATCTATTGTTAACTAATTCTACATCTATTGAAGTTGATATTCCTGTAATTGTAATATCATTTTCATCACCATCAAATTTAAATATTGAATAATTAGTATCCGTCCCATCATGCAAACCATATATTTCAAGATACTCACTCTTTTCAGTAGACGCATTTACAATCTGCATTTCGGCAACAAATGCATCACTAGTATTTTCTAAAGATACTATATTAGAAGAAGTGTCTGGAGAAACTACATCAACAAAATATCTATTGTTAATATGACCAAAACTTACATCCGCATCCGAATCAACTGTTTTAGTGTGTTCATGAGATAGTACTTTTACTTCATAATCAATATCAAGAGAATTTGATGGCTTGAATAATAATGTGAATGTTCCAACATCGGTTAACTCTGGTACAATTTCTCCATATATTGATGGATTAGAACTATCAGAATGATTTGTTAAAGTAATTTTTTCTAAGTAGAATGAGTTTTCTCCATCATTTAGAACAATCAATTCCGATAATTGTACATGGTTGTAATCTAAATTTTTCGTGACAGATAAATCGGTTGCTTTAATTTGAATTAAGAATTTATCATAACTATTGGATATACTCAATTCTTTTATAATTGCATCTGTTCTTGTTGTTGAATCATCAGTAGATGAGAATAATCCACTAATATCATCAATATTCAGAACTCGATTAGTTTTTGCAATATTGAAGTTTGATAGTTTTAAATTTTTAAATTGTATGAATTTGGAAATATCATAGTTAACATCAAAATCTCTCACAATGTCAAAGTTTTTGATGACATCAGTTCTTGATTGTGAAATAAAGTTTTGAGTTATGTCAACAATACTAGAAACTGTATCACCAATAGACACATTTGCAGATTGATCTAATTGAGTGTCTGCAAAGTTTTTAGTTCCTGCAACATGAACTGTAGAATTCACTGGAGAAGAAATTTCATCCCATGTTTTTGGACTTTTAATTGTATATGATAAGTTTTGGTAATAATCATTATCTGAGATGAATTGAGTGTCTGTATTAGTTTTTCCAGAATCACTTTGCCATCCAAGTTCTTTAAAAGTCTTTTGAGAAATATTAACGCGACCATCAATCTCATCGAGACTCTCTACAGTTGCAACAGAAGATGATGCGGTTCCCCTAAAGACATCACCCACACGAATCACATAATTTCCTTTAATTTTAACATAATTTTCTGTAGCGAATTCTACAACTAAATCAGTTTCTGTATGGGTATTATCTGAATTAATTATAGTTAATGATTCTCCTGTAAAGAAATTGCTATAATCTTGTTCAACTTTAAATGTTGGATAATTATCCTCATCAATTATAGTTGCAAAACTATTTACTTGGAAAGTAACAGCAACACCAGGTGTTCCATATAATTTTGGAATTTGAATTTCCATCTCAAATGGATTTGATCCTTCTTCAACAGAAGTAACATTGAAGAAAGAGTAACCATGATCAGCGGAGTTAAATCCAGTTCCTGTACCAACTATTTCAACCTGCTCAACAAAAACTTTATCACCAACCTCAAATGGATCTTGAGGGAATCCCAAAATTGGAGTCTTTAGTAAGCATGTCATCAATCCAACAGTACTAGATGTAATTTTATCAACTCTAATACCGTTTGAGTTATTAATTGCCCTAACAGTTACTGGTGATGATGGCATTCCTCTTGGAATAACTTCAATATTAACATCTTCAATACTTGCAGTTCCTAGTTCACCTCCAGACATTTGTGCTGATATTAGACCATTATCTATGAGTTCTCCTGTTGTACTATTAACAATAACTAAATCTGGTGCAGAAGGATACTTCCTACCACCATAAGTGACAGAAATAGTGTTAATCTCTTTTGAATTTCTTAATGTTATATTTTTATCAGTAAATAATCTAGGTCTCAAAGTAACATCAGAAGAATATTCAAATCCACTATTTAATAAATCATACTTATTAACCTGACCTATAGTATTAGAAGTTGGAATAATAGAAAGACCATATCCATTCTCTGAATTTGTTGCACTATAATATGGAAGGTTTGTATATCCAGACCCTTCACTAATAATAGAAAGTTTATTTACTGGACCATCAACATCCTTAGATTTTGTTGTGTAAGATAAACTATCACAATCACTGGAGGTATAAGTCAATCTTTCCAAATACCTTCCCATGAATATATCAAAAGAAGTATCTTGCTTATTAAATATTCTGTATTCCCCATTGTACACACTATCATTATAAGTTATTTTACTAGAATTTTTGACTTCAGATAAAGGTTTTACGGTTTCCGTAGAATTTGATATTCCATAATACAATTCTCTTGGAAGTCGATCATTGTATGTTAAAGTAACAGTTGCATTAGTTGAAACACCAACAGTTCCTACTCCAAGAACCGACAACGATGTTGTTGAACCAACAGAAATAAATTCTCTTGTCAAATCTTTATCATAATATAAATTAAAATTATATCCAGATAATGAAGTGTCTGAAACATCAAATACAAAATTATTTTTTCTAATCAAATCAATTTTTGGATTTAGCAAATATAAAGACTGATCTGCAGTATCAGTAGATCCAATCTCAATAACCTTTGGAGGATAATTTAAAGCATCAATTTGAGTTTCAGCTAATCTAATATTATCAGTATCTACTTTGCTAACATAATAAGTATCTGTAGATAATCCAGATAGTACAGAGGTTGATATGTAATATACTTTATCTCCAGTCTCTAATCCATGATTTACAATATTAATTTTATTAGTACTAACATCAAAATCATCACTGTTGAAACTAATTTCTTTTAAAGATAGTGCTTTGAAAGATGGGAAGTACTTAACTTTAGCAAATGTAGTTTCTCCAATACCAACATTTAATTTTGGAACTACATTCAACTTAATTAAATCATCATTTTTAAGACCATGTGCAGTTGAGACTGCAACTTTAGATGTGATCTGATTTATTTCACATGTTTCTTCAGTTTCTAATGTTTCAAAATAATATTCGTGATTATCAGACCCTGTAGCATTGGGGAAAAATACTCCCTCAGAGGTTGTGGTAAGTCCAACATTAGTTACAATTCCAATATAATCATCAGATTTGCTAATAATATAAACTTCTCTTGATGTGGATCCTGCAAAAATGTCAAATACACCCTCTCCAACTGCATTCTGACCATTGATTGCAGCAGAACTTTGTGGTGCAGCGGGTTTATTAATTTTTACTTTTTGTCTTGTTCTAAATCCATGATTTGGAAGATAGATACTTCTTGTTGGAATTGGTTGAGAGATTACTTTTGATCCGATATATGTTTCTGCAATATGTGTTGTTCCACCTTGTGTTCCAATACCAATTGATCTTGCTGGGTTAAAGTATCTCTTATAATTTTCTGGAGATGTTTGACTTCCTTGGAATGCATCAATAAAAATAGTATTTGGTAAAAATGTTACTACAGATCCTGCAGTGCTTATTCCATTTATTCCAGTTTTCTTTGCTCTAATAATATTATACTCTGGAAAATAATTATGAATAGTGTAATATTGATCATAGGCATATGTTCCAGTTCCAGTAATTTTTATAGATCCACCAATAGCAACATTTGATGGGATATTATCCAACTTAATATCAGTAACAATTCCAGTAACACCAGCATGATATGAACCACTAACATTATAGTTTGTTCCACCATCACTGACTTCATCTGTGAGATTAGTTTCAAAATTAGCTACAGTTATTTCATAAACATCATTCAAACTATCTCTTTCTGTAGAAAGTCCCGCTATAAAAACTTTACTGCCAGATTTAAGATCATGAGATGGTAATATTCTAAAGAAAGAAGATGAATTATTATTTTTGTAGAATTTTGCACCAGTGTACTTATTATTTCTAGTGGTAATACTGTTAATTGTTTTACCTTTAACTTCAGAAACTTTTACAGTTAGACCACTTCCAAAACCATCTACAGACTTAAATGATATAGTATCGTCTACTTTAAATCTATCGCCAGGTTCGGTAATATTAAATCCATCCACAACTCCTTTAGATGGTGTAGTTGCAGAAATTATCTGTTTTAAACTCTTATCAGTCACAAAGAAATCATACGAAGCATGATCTGCCCCTTCTTTATATGGATTAGTATTTCTAAGTAAAGATGTATTTGAAAAATCAAAACTCTGGTTTAAAGAAATAGAATTTTTATTTTCTACTAATGGTAACGATCTATACTTTTTGATAAAATATGGAAATTTTCCTACATATTCACCTTCAGTATTCAGAGATGCGGTTGCAAAATAAGCATATACTCCTAGTGGAAACTCTGGGGTTTTGCAAAATCTTCCATTAAATTCATCAAGATCACCAGATCCAGTGTACTTATAATCTTCTAAGAAATAACCAGGAACAAAGTCTACAGTACTTAAACGATCAACAACATTAGAAGTATCCAATTCATAAGACGGAGTCATTAATTTGATTGGGGACTGAGCATCATTAGGATCACTGTATCCAAATGGTCCATAAATTGGATTGCCATCATAAGACCATCCAATAATTTGCGAATGTCCTGAAGTATCATTAAATACAGATCTTAGTTTTTCTTGGTATCCAGATATTAAATACTGCAGTTCTCCATTTTTATTTGCCTCTAAAATTTCAAAAGAAGGATCTCTACGATTTGTGAATTGAGTACCATACTTGTATGCATTATTAACGTTTAAAGGTCTAATTCTAGGTAAAGCAGTTAGATCCTTTCCTCTTGGAATTACTTTAACTGAAGTATCTACACTATAATTTGATCCACCTTCTATAACCGTAACTTTAGTTATTCTGCCATTAGATGTCTCCGCGAAAAGAATAGCACCAACACCTTTAGAATCTATCACTTCTAATATTGGTGTAGAATAATATTCTACACCACCATAAGAAATAACTGCACTAGTAATTACTCCATTAGTGACAATTGGAGTAATTTCGGCATTTTTACCATTCAATACTTTCAACTTGTTAACTTCTTCAATATTAACCAAAGTTGATCCATAACCAACTCCACCTTCATAAAGATACGCATCTACTATGGATCCAGTAACAACTGCTCTACAATCAATAGATTCTGTAGATTGACTTGCAGTTGCAATATAAGTTGCTGTTACCTGAATATCTGGATAATTAAAATTCTGATATCCTACTCCAGTAGATGTAAAGTTTGCATATTTTTGTCTGTTAAAATATTGTACATCTGTTCCACCAACTCCAGCATTACAAAGTCTAAATGAATCGTCATTAATTTTTAACACATAATATTGATTTGCAGTTGACAACCCTGCAATTGCGGTTCCATCAGTACTATAACTTAACAGTTCTCCTGTAGAGAAACCATGATTTTTGAATGTGATCGTATCTAAAATAGTTGAAATGCCAACAGGTTTAACTATAAGTTTTCTATTTTCAAAACCTTCTCCACCCGACTCAACTACAACCTTATCCAGAACTTTTGCAGGAGCAGTTTTAAACTTATGAATACCGAAATTGCCAGTTGTAGTAAATCCAACAGTATTGATTCCAGCATTATAATCACTTAAAGTTGGATATAATTGTACAGTTCTGTCATTAATGACGTGTACATAATATGATGCATTATTTGTCAAAGTTCCAGTATTAATAGAATCAGAACCTTTATAATTGCCAATACCTATACTAGGATTACTGATGTCATTTTTGTCATAGTAAACTTTTTGCCCATTGTAAAAATTATGTACGGTTAAAAATGTAATAGTTTCATCATCAACACTTAATCCTCCATTATCATCCAATACTCTGGCATTGAAGAATACATCTCTGCTTGTAGATCTAGTTATAGGTTTTAAAGAAACATTTTTTCCGTTTCCACCAGTTACTTTAATATTAATTGGTTCTTCAACTTCAAAAGAATGTGGCATAACAACCACTTCTTCGACAGAACCCCTAACAACTGGTTGAATCTTTGCAGTTCCAACTCCAACACTAAGTTGAGGGGGATTTATTACATCAAAACCATTTCCACTACTTAGAACATCAACCTTGTGAATTGGTCCGTAATAATGGATATCTGGTGACTTATAGCTCTTAATTTCTACACCATTTGCAAGTATACCAATATTCTCAGAACTAAGTTCTTCTGTACTGGAATCTGATAAAGGACCATTTAAACGGATTTTTTTAAACAGTTTTTGAGGAGAAATTTTACCGCTAGCAGTTTTTTGTGAATTTAATGTAAATGTGTGAGTCCCAGAAGTAATAGGAAATACATCTTGAACTGTATCTTGCAATCCTGCATCAAGATAAATAAACTTTCCTGATGCAATAGATGAAAGTGACGCATATAATTTGACTTTTAAATATTTTGTCAAAGAATTACTATCAATATCGACAGTAATATAGTAAGTTCCTTCAGATAATCCTCCAATAGGATCATCCCCCGTGTGAGAATAATAAATTTTATCTCCACTAACCAATGATGTTAAAGAAGTTAGGAGAATTGACTTATATTTTTTCTCAAATGAATCATAATCTGTCAAAGAAGCTACATCTGAAGAAGTTAAAGTTTTGGTAATGTTGTATGATGGTAATGAATTTGATGCAATATAGTAGTTTTCAATATCTTCTTCATATAGATTTGAAATATCTGCTGAAATATTGTCATATTCTAGTCCAATAGAAGCAGATGCAAATTTTGTAAGTCTTCTAATATCATACTTCTTGTTAACATTCAAATTACTTAGTGATTCTGAAAATTCAAGAGTAAAACTGTTAAAATCTATTGAAGTAATGGTTACATTATCCAGACCTTGTGGAACAATCTCAGTTCCTCTTTCTAAAAATTCTACTTGATCACCAACTTTTAATGATGTTGAGTCAATTGTGGCAAGTGTAATTGCAAAGTTTGATGGGGCACTAAATTCGTTTAATTGATATCTGGTGCTTGTGTTATAAATTAAAGAATTTGCAAAGATTTCATTCGTAGTTTGAGCAGCGTTTGGATTATTGATAATTTTTCCAAAATTACCCACATTTATCGTCTGATCTTCTGTAAAGACGTATCTAGAATTACTAGATGATTCTGAAAACTTAACTTCAGATATAGTTCCAATGAGTCTTAAAGAAACTTTTTTGGTCTGATCCCCACCTTCGTAACCAAAATAAGTTAGATTTGAGTTTATAACAGATGATTTTGGAATATTTGTATTAATATAGGTGTCACCTTCCGTGTAACATCCAAAAAATTGATTTAAACTTTTCTCAGTATAGAATATTTCAGTATTTTTATAGAAAAAACTGCCAGATTCTGGGAAATTTACAGTACTATCTACAGTTAAAGTTTTTGTATTGTCAGTTGTTGCTATTGAATGAACAACTTTTGATGATGGAGTTACTTCAAAGTCATCTATTCCACTAGAAGTATCATCAGAATATCCGATAAAGAAGTAAAATTTGTAAAATACCTGATCTGATCTAGTATAAATTTCTATTTCAGATACAGTTCCCCTAATAGAATTATCAGTATTCTTAATTATCTCTTGTCCAATCAGATTTTGAGGGTTATCTCCAGAAACTGCCTGGAATAATACCTCAGATCTTCTCACATATTCAGCATTTGAAGATTTTGCTACAAATTGCTCCAAATCAACTACTTGTGGAGTGATTCCATATAGAGCATTAAATAAAATTCTTATAGATTCTTTAGTTCCTTTTGATTGATATAGACTTTTTGTGTTCTTTAAGAAGTTATTTACATTTAATGAACTAGTTAATGCAGTGGATTCTAGTTCATTTAAGAGTAAAAACTTAGTATTTTGATATATTTCATTCAAAAACGCAACACTGAGATTAGACACACTAATCCCACTAGAATGGGAAGCAGCATTTGTAGATGAAAATGTTAAGGTTTTGCCGTGCTCAACGATTCCACTAAAACCTCTAACACAATCTACAAAAGAAGTCGCAGTTTTACTCTTATAAGTGATGATTTCATCATCAATTTTAAGTAATCCATAAGTATCTGGAAATCCTTTTGTACTACTTACAGAAATGGTAGTATCAGTGGAGGATATTCCAGACGATAATGTATAAGTTCCAGAAATAACCTCTGGAGTTAAATTGTCCAGATTTAGATAATTTACTAAATTATCAATAAGATCTACAGAACCACCTTGAATTTCCTGAGAAATATAGTATTGTTGTAGAAATTCAGCGAATTTAGGATTGTCAACATGGATCTGTTCTGGTATCTGATTTTCTAAGATATCCTGAATTTTGATCTTATAATTAAAATCCGTTTGTCCCATGTTAATTCCTTATTAAATTTCCGTTTGAATAACTTGATTGATAATAATCTCTTGAGAATACTACTCCAGAGGTGTTTTCGCCAGATGAAATAACATCTTTAAACATATTTATTTTGCTTTTTGAGATGTCTAATGAGAGATACAAATCCTTTAATCCAACAATATCGTTTGATTCTGGATATGCTTGTATCTCAATAACTCCATTTGGTAGAACAGTATCAGTAATATTAATACGACTAAGTCTAATTTCCCCAGTAATATAATCAACAGTTCCAGAATTACGCACTAGAATAGTTGGATTGGCACCTGGATTAGTTGATAACCTAATAACTGATAGAATACCAGTTCTGTTTCCTGGATTTGGAACATCTGTAAGATAATAATATTCTGTTGCATTATTGGGAGTTTGACCCAATATCCTAAATCCAGTAGATTTTATGTTACCACCTGCAGGATTTACATGAAATCTATTTCCATAACATAGTTCATACTCAGCAAATTCATTAAGTAGAGCATTTAAATTGCGTCTAATAATAACTTTGGTGATGTTTGATGTAATAGAAACATCAGACTCATCAATAACTTGAATTGATTTACTATACTTAAATCTAGCACCCGATGTATTTGAATTCAAAGATTCTCCAAATGTAGTCAATGAGTTAGAAATTTTAGTCTTCACACTACTTGGAGACGCAGATTTGGCAGCATTATAGTAAACAGAAGAATCAAGTTCAATATAAAGGACTTTGATATCGATTATCTTTTGATTAATACCAGTAACTGAATACTCTTTTAATTTTGATAAAATATTTGACTTATCAAAATCGGAAACATATAAACCATTTTTTGGTTTGATTGCAATGGTTACTGATCCATATTCTGGAGGACTTAGATCTTCACCGCCAACTACAGTAATAACTTCCGCACTTGGATATATTTCAGTCTTAATTATAGATTCATAATCCCTCGCTGTAACCGCTCTATACTGAGAAGAATATACTCTAGGAGCATAATGTCTAATAGAGTCAATAGACTCGATGTCAGACCCGTTTAATGCCTTCTGAACGGTCGTTACAGTGATAGGACTATTGCTAGGAACAATTGTTGCTCCTAAAGAATCTTTAACAGATCCTGCATAACTAAAAGATTCTGCACCATTACCATCACGACCATCAGTAACAATATAATGTACTGTGATTACGGAACCATTTTCTAATTTTTGACCAAATATACCATCACCAAAAATTAATTCATAATTTTCATCTTTTACTTCTTGTAGTAAGTAAATTTTAGATTCTTTAGTAACTTTTACAATGTTATCAACTAAACTATAAAGTTCTCCAAGACCAGTATCAGAAGGTCCTTTCACATATGCTCTTATAGTGCTTGTATCGATACCATCATTATCTAATATGAACCTTTGATCTAAAGAACTATCGACAGTAAATGTCTTACTTAAAAATCTTCCCTGATAAACAGTAATATTATTAAATGATGCAACCCCATTATTAACTACTGATGTGATCTCTTCAGAAATTGAAAAAACATAAGTAGAATTATTTGCCGACCCTAAACATACCAACTCTGGTTGTAATTTTAAAGTTTTAGTATCTGAGGTCGTTTCAATATTAAATGATACAACTGCTTGTGCAGCTTTTTTAGATTGTGGTAAATATCCAATATTTTTTGCCAGAGATACTACATTCTCTCTGACTGTTGCAGAATCTAAAAATACTTCATTTACTGCTAGGTTGGCATTAAATGAATTAATATAGGTGTTGTATGCTAGAGTATCAATCAGAACTGAGAAGTTAGAACCTTCAAAATCAAAGTCCGTAAAATTTGAGTTTGCTCTCAAATAGTCTTTAATAGACTTTTTTATCTGATCGTAATCTAAATTGGCGTAATTTGTAAAAGGCATATTTTATCTCGTTGCCTCTAGTATAAATGTAAACTCTTGTGTTGGAAAGTCCTGTCCAATGATATCAAAGATAACATCTACTTGAATACCATTGTTATCATAGTAAGGATCAACATCAACTCTTACATTATTTACTCTTGGTTCATTATTTAAAATAGTATTACGGATTTCATCTTGTAGTACTGCAATTGTTGCATAATCAAAGTTTTCAAATAAAAATCCAGTTATCCCACTACCAAAAGTTGGATTAAAAAATTTCTCAGTCGGAACTGTAGATACAATGTTACGGACAGATCTGACGATTGCCCGCTCATTTTTTAATATAGGTAAATCCTTTGTCACTGGATGAGGATCAAAAGATAAACTTATATCCTTAAAATATCTTGATACCTTTGATACTGCCATTAGTTAGGACTTTTTTCTTCAGTTATTTATAGACCTATACCTCATCTTCCTTAATAATTTTTGCACTATCGCGAAATACTTCTTGAATACAGTGCTTTCCATTCTCTTCGGCACAATCATTAGACTCTCTTGGAGTCGTCCAATAATCTGTAATTAAATCTGTTGTTCCCCACATCTTGTGCATGTACTCTTTATCTCTATCGACTGGTGAATTGCCCATGGTGCTCCTGTTCTATTAGAAAACAGAACTTTTTGAGGGGTTCTATCCCTATTTGATATTTATTTTTATGTAAAAAAAGAGGTCTCATTCGAGACCCCTTGGTGATTTATTTACATTCGT
>MDSZ01114105.1_pt1 | contig 20745 bp, 29 predicted proteins | sample 811201 | NCBI WGS metagenome assembly MDSZ01 (sample SAMN05326647, study PRJNA326480) | marine metagenome | isolation source: seawater | place: Indian Ocean: North | collected 2010 | reverse complement strand
TTGTAAGCTTAGACGCGGCGGCATTTGTTATCTACATGGCAAAAAATACGCCATAAAGATTCAAGCAGCCTGGAGAATGTACAAGTGTCGCAAAACCGTGAATTTATTTAAGAACATTGGCGACCCTTGGTGTTTGGTTCTTAAATACATCAACGAAAGAAATAACATTGGAAAGATATACGAAAGTCACTATCGTGTTTATAAACGACGCGAAGAAATTCATAGACAACTGTCATCTAAACTTTTGAATATTTCTTATTTGTACGCAAGTCAGTGGCGCGCCCAAACTGATGCTATGAATGAAATCGAGGCAGAAGATACAAAGTTTCTCTATTTAAATGTACAGAGACTTTGGGCTGTAGAGTTAGATCTTCTTGATAAAACTCAAGAGTCAATGAAATACTTTGCAAATTTGATTAAAAATTGAAAAAGCATTTCCTTAGGGAAACCTAAGGATACGTTTATTACATATAAGGGAAACTAGGACGCGTGGGGATCGAACCCACGGCCACAGGATTAAAAGTCCTGCGCTCTACCAACTGAGCTAGCGTCCCTTATATGTAATTTAATTTAATTTACACTTTTTAATTCTTATTTAGGTAAATTTTACGCCGTGAAAACAGGTTCATTTGTGCTCAACTCGTACACCATTTGACCAATAACCGCCAGCATTGCCAAACGCCCATGATTTAATTCTAGGTCCTTAGTTGAATTTGTACCCTTTTTTTCCAAAATACCAAGTGGGTCAAAATTATAATCTCCGGGTACGTGATCTTCCTTGATTTTAAACCAAGTAGACCTGTTATAAGGAAATTCATAAGCCTTTGAAAGTTGGAAAAATTCTGATACACCAAAAACAGCAAGAAGAAGTTGCTGTGTTCCGGCGTCCAAAGAACTTACATAATTTACTCCAAGAACATCTGAATTTACATTATCTAGAAATGGAATAACAAGAGAACTTACCATTGCCACTCTTCCATGCTTAATTTCTGCCTCTTTCATAAACTTTGGGGGTACATTATAAGCAGAAACAGAGGACACCAAAAGAGCTAACTTTAAATTATTCATTATACTAATAAATAAAAAAATTCTTTAAATGAGTTTAAGAAAATAAAATAGTCCAAATTAAATGATCGATATTGTCAAAACAAAAAGCGATTCTTTAAAAAATAGGATTTATTTTGAAGAAGTTCGTAAAATTACAAATGAAATAAGAGAACAATATGATTTTAAAAAGGAAACTGAATATCATGAGAAATTTATGAGTAGAATTTATATAAATAACCCAAGATATATACCTAGTTTTATGGATCCCACTTCATGTTATAAAACACAACGTATTTTTGTTTAGTTTGTATTATACTCGCCGATGTATTCACAATAAATATAAGACCCTTGTTGAACAATACCCTGTTCCCCAGGGGGCGAATCCAAGCTAAAACTAAGCACATTGTATTCATCATTATTTTCGGGTAATTTATAAATGACGCTAAATGGTAGTGAAAGTGTTTTACCATCGTTTACGGAACTTGATAAAAAACTGTCTTTATTGAAAAGATCCTGTTCTCGCGACTCAGTGATAGTTATAAATTTATATTCATTTATAAACAGTAAATTGGTGTAAAAATATACACCAGCTATATCGTTTTCTGAGAAAACATGTGTAATTGGGATATCTTTATTACTTTCGCTTACAGAAAAATTTTTTATTACTTCGTCACCATCTTTTCTATATAATGCATAATTTCCAATGGGTAGATCTGCAACATTAAACTTATAGTCTACATTTGTATAAAAAAAATGCTCGATAATAGTTGAGCTTGTGAAAATCCATCCTGCCTGTTCGTAGGACCCCTCGTTTATAACAGGTACGAAATGTACACCCGTTTGAGTTTTAAATGTATAATTAAAATTATCAGCTGTATTACCTCCCGCGAAAGATTTTAAAATATTAAAATCTCTGTCTCTCATAAGGTATTGATTGTCCTGGAGCCCAGTGGGATCAAATTCATAAACCCTGTATTTGTAAAAAGTCATAGTAACTTTTCCATCTAAAGAAATGGTTGAATCTTGGCCGACTAAAGACCTGGCTAATTTTATAGGTTTATCATTAGTACTTTCTACATTAATATAATATAAATCATTATTATCTAAATCATTAACTCTTTTTAAATTAAAATCTGTGAAGTGTTGAATAACACTGGGTGTAGTCTCCACATTAGGATTTCCACATTTTATACGAAATTGCAATTCTCCAGATGTAAAAATATTAATTTTTCCTTCTATTTTAATATACTTATAATAACTATTGTAATCCAACTTTATATAACCATCAAAGGCCTCGCTGTCCACGTTTTTTTCGAAGATATGCTTTGAACTATCCTGAACTAATCTATTTACAAAATATTGTTCGGCGGCTTTAATGTAGTTAACAGTATTATAATAATCCACGGAGCCACTTGAATAAAATGGAGTGTCCCTGAGTAATTTAAGAAATATTATCTTTTTACTTGTGCGTATATATGTATAAAAATTAAATAAATCTTTTAGAGAAATTAAATCTGTGCTTCGCTGTCTATATTTATCATATTCTTCAATAAATGATTGTTGTGTAAAATCTATAAAACTTATATCTTCATTAGAAGTTATACTCCCAGATGTTATACTTCCAGATGATATATTCCCAGATGATATACTCTCAGCTGATATATTTCCATCAGAGGTTATATCTCCAGTAGTTTTTATACTCCCTGCTGTTATACGTCCGGTAGAAGCTATATCTCCAACAGCTGATATATTTCCATCAGAGGTTATATCTCCAGTAGTTGTTATACTTTCAGTTGTTATACTCCCCTCGGAAGTTACATCTCCTCGAGCTGTTATAGTTGCCGTAGAGATTATACTCCCAGATGTTATACTTCCAGCTGTTACACTTCCAGCTGTTACACTTCCATCGGAAGTTATATCTCCGTTAGAAGTTACATCTCCTCGAGCTGTTATAGTTGCCTTAGAGATTATACTCCCAGATGTTATACTTCCCTTAGAAGTTATATCTCCGTTAGAAGTTACACTTCCCTTAGAAGTTATATCTCTGTTAGATGTTATACTTCCAGCTGTTACACTTCCCTCGACTGTTACACTTCCCTTAGAAGTTATATCTCCGGCCGATTTTAGTGTTTCAGTTGTTATATCGTTAGCCATAAGAGTCCTGTCAATAACAGCATTTGTTCCAACGTGTAAACTTCTGTCTATTACAAGTCTTTTTGGCCTTACATAACTATTGAGTGAATTAAAAATAACATTTACCCTAGACTGTAAATATTTAAGCTGCTCGTTTAATATTGAATAAATATCTTTTAAATTTTCTATTTCTATCAAAACACTTTTTGACATTTATATTATTAATTAATTTTATTTTTAAATAATAAATGAACGACCCTTATGTGATTGACATCAATAGTTACATTTTTAAAAATTATAAAAAAAGATCTATATCGGATGTAAGAAATGAAATTAAGAATAAAGAAAATAACAAAAGAAAACTAGAAAAAAATAATTTAAAAGTTAAAAAAATAAAGTATTAATGGCTTTAAACTTTGAGCCGGTGTTTCCAGATGCAGATTTTCTACCATCTTCTGAGGAAATGAACAATTATAAAAAAAAACTGGAAATGTGCGAAAACTTTGTTCCAAGAAAACGTCAAAATATTAAAACAGACGAATATGATGAATACGGTAGAAATATTACAGAACAAAAAAACCGACAGAATAAAATTAAATGGACAAAAGTTATATACAAACGAAAACAATATTCGTTTTAAAAAAAATAAAAAATAATTATTATCTTAATAATATTGTAAATGACTGAAATAGGAAACGATGCTAATTTAGCTCTTTCTCAGGTTAGAATGGAAAATTTTAAAAAAAAGGTAAATGCAGATTCTTGGAATGACGAATATGAAAATATTATAACAGAATGGGGCGAAAAAGCGTCCGGATTAAGGTTTATGCACGGAAATTCTGCGTCATATTGGAGAGGCGTCTCTAATAATTTAACATTATATTCTATAATTGCCACTAGTTTAGCATCTGCTGCAAGTTTAGTTGCAGGTAGTATTGATTCTACAGATGCAAAAGATGCCGTTTTATTTACGGCGGGCGGAATTGGTTTAATTACGTCTTTCATACAAACTCTTAAAAAATTTTATAATTGCGACGAAAAAGCGGCCGAACACGGTTCCATTTCAAAACAATTTGGAAACTATTACAGATATGTAAGTCTTCAAATGGGTATGTCTAGAGAAGATCGCAGACCATCCGATGAACTTTTTGAATATGCCCTAAAAGAATACGAACGTTTACAACAGGATGCTCTGCCTCTAAGAGGCGAAGACATCCTGTTGTACAAAAAAACTTTTAAAAGTTCTAATCAAGCTTCCCCTGATAATTGTAAAACCGATTATTCTATTAAAATTTATAATAGAAAAGATTATAAACCTCCCGATTTTGTAGAAACAGAACTGGAGAGTCATTTATAAATTTTACCAAAAAATTTAATCTTTAGAAGTTATAATAAGAGTAAATTTAAATATGGACCTTGATAATATATGTGGATGTATGTCCGGAATGTCCATAAACAGCTCAATCAATGAAAAGTTATTATCAGACCTTAATTTAATTATATCAGAAATAATTAAATGTGGGCATTATAAAGTTGATATATATGATATATGTGTCAACTGTGGACATTCTTTAACTTGGGATCAAGAATACTCCGTGTCTAAATCTGATATAGAGTGGTTAAAAACATCTGGTAAAAATTATTTTTGTGAAACTCTAAATAATTATATTAAAGTAAACAATATAGAAGATTATAATCTAGTTATTGCTTTATATATACAACTAGTTGATCTTTTTAGTTTACAAATTGAATAATTTTAATAGATTTAAATAGATAGTATATTTATAAAATATAATGTCTATTCATCTTATCACTGGATGTATGTTTTCTGGAAAAACGTCTACTCTTATAAATATTGCCAGAATGCAGAAATTATTGGATAAAAATGTTATTATAATAAATTTTGAAGGAGATAAGCGTTATTCAAATAGTGATAAGATAACGACACATGACAATATCTCTTTTGATTGCATTCCTTGCGGAGAAGATTTATTGTTATCAATATTGGACACGGAAGAATATAAACGCGCGGATGTTATCTGTGTAAATGAAGGACAATTTTTTAAAAATCTTGTAGCGTTTTGTTTACAAGCCGTGGATAAATTAAAATGTGTCTATGTATGCGGTCTAGACGGAGATTATTTAAAAAGGCCGTTTGGAGAAATTTTAAATTTAATTCCTCATTCAGAAACAGTTTGTAAACTCCAAGCAATGTGCATGAACTGTAAAAACGGAACTCCGGCAAGTTTTACTAAAAAAATAGTTGATAATTCCAATTTAATTGAAATTGGATCAACAGACCTGTATATGCCAGTATGCAGATTTTGTTATTAAATTAACTTAAAAAATTCTATTTATAATTAATAATGTTAAAACAAGCTCTTGATAATTCCAGGAATAAAAGGCAGCAAGAAGAAAATAAAAATCTAGAAGAAAGAATACAAAACATAGAAATAAAATTAAATTCTATAATAGAAAAACTTGATTACGTTAAACAAGACACTGATAAAATGTCATCTCATATAACTTTTATAAACAAAATTTATTCACAAGTTCAAACTCCCCTGTTCTGGGTATGCGATAGAATAAATTTAATAAAGGGTAATAACTCTAAATACATAAATGATTTAACAGAAAAATCTGAAGACATTATGAGTCAAGATTAAATTGCAGAAAAAAAAAATACTTAGAATTGACAAAACATAATATCTCAACAGGATGAACATCAAACATTTTCTTATTTTTAAGGCGTGTGATGTTCTTCCGATTGAATTGAAATATATTATATTGAATTTTGTTCGAGACGCGTCTGCTATTTGTATACAATCATTGTATATATCCAGAGTTGCAAGGAATATAGATATCTTCAAAAAGATTATGGAAATGTCTAATACAAACAATGGATATACATGGCATTACGTGAATATGTATATTAAATATGCAAATAAAAATATATTATATGGTTATATACAAGAACCGAGAATTTGGATTTCTTATTTAGAAAATTTATTAGAAATTTATGGGATTCATAGATACTTCAACATCAATAATCTTTTATGTATAATTAATACAATCAAATATAAAAGAATTTATTATAGTAATTAATATGGTAAACCTTAGGACGTGTTGTATATCCGGAGGAACCTTTTGGGGTTACGAAACATACGTTGATATCGACGAAATAGAAAATTTAAAAGATATAGTAAATATAGTTTTAATAAATTTACATAACGATTTAGATAAATTAAAGTTGTTTGAACTTATAAATAACTTAGAATCTGAGTATTTTCATATACATTCTTCAGATATAGGAGATATACTAACAAGTGATTCGAATTATATTATTTATGTATGTAATCATTGTTAAATATAATTTAAAAAAAAATTTAATATTTATAATATATAAATATGTATTTAGATTCTACATTTGGAGTTTTTTTATTTGTTTTAATTATCGGTATAATAGGTACATTTATTGCTTTTCGCCCTGAAAAATCAGAAAATATATCAAATGCATTATTATCGAACGATAAGAGTTTAGATTTTATAAAAAATTTAGCTAGAAAAGTAGAAGATTTAGAAATAAAAGTTAAAATTAATGATAATAAAATTTCCGCGTTACAACTTTCTTCTTCTATTGACAGGGAGCAATCAAAGTTTTTAACGAGCAATGTTAATAAAACTTTATCATAGATTACTAATGTATATAATATTTTTAACAATCAATAATTTTTATAGTTTTATTAAAATTATGTTTTTAAAATTATAAAAATTATGTTTTTATTAATTAAATAGTCATGTCTGCTGCTCAAGATATAACAAAGACCATAAACGATGATCCTATAATTAAAAATTTATTTTTAAATGATACGGATGCAGATTTATACAATTTTGATTCTAAAAGGTCTGCAAATTGGATAAGAATACCCACGAGTTATACTTCAGAAGATGGAAAGAAGGACTCTATTGGCATGATGTCTTTATACACATACAACGGCGAACAATCTGAGCAAATAAATGCTTCGATATCTAATCCAGATGACATAGGATTTTCAAATGATGGACATGTTTCGTTAGATTTTAAAACAAATCAGACTGCTAAATATTTTTATCCAAATCCTGTTATTTCAGATAATACAGGTGGTACCTCCGGTCAAAAACCTATTGGAATTGAACACAATTTTAAAAATTTAGTGGGAAATTATACAGATACTTTTTTTTTAAGCGGAGATTTTTTATTTTCCCCAAATTTAAGATGGATTTTATATAAAAAACCTGATTTATACTATAAAAAGAGTAAACAAGGAACTTACACAATAACTAAAACGAAATCTTCTTCTACAATTCCAATGTATTTGTTATTGTACAATCCTATTCATCGTAAAAAATTCCAGGATATTTATTCAAAAATTATAAATGCAACATTAGATCCTTTTTCTAATCAAAGTTATGCAGGACCTCCAAATACGTCTTATTTAACAACTATTAAAAAGTACTGTAATGCATTTAAAATAGAAGGTGAAAATTACGGTCCCGCTGGAAATAAAATTATGCACTATGCAGATCCTGGGTGCTGCATAGCAATAGATATGAATATTGCTAAGTTATCACAAGCTTTAAATAAAAATATTACTCAGGAAAATTTAGAGAATAAATATTATCTAAATGGAAAGTCAGGTTATGAAGCTGCTTCAAAGATTTTAGATTCATCCCCATCTAGCGATGCTTATTGTAGCAGAGGATCCGGCTATGCCCCCAGTCGTTTTTTGAGAGAAAAAGCCAAAGTAGTAGTGTCTAATGGAAAATCCGATTCTTTCTTACAAATTCTTACTAATTACGTTATAGGCACTTCTTCACAGAATGCCGCAAATATGCCATCAGATTGGAGTTCTAAACTCCCGGGAAACACAGATATAGGAGGTACGTGTCAAGCAAAATCTATAAGTATAGTAAATTGTACAACAAATGTTTCCGGCGACGTTCAGATGAAAGGAAATAAATTTTCACAAGTTTGCGGAAATAAACCCCCTGTTTCTGGTAAAAAAGCTTATACTAAAAAACCAGCTACTAAAAAATCTGGCCCCGGCCCTGATCCTGACCCTGACCCTGACCCCGACCCCGGCCCTGACCCTGACCCCGACTCAAAAGATAAACTTAAACCAACCGGACTTCCTAAAAAAAATAATTTATACATTTACATTCTTGTTTTAATTTTGCTAATCGTTTTTGTAGGAGGTTATTTTTTATTTAAAAAAAAATAAATATTAATAATAAATGGCAATAACGTCTAAAGGCTGCCCTCCTAAGCCCCCTGTTAAACAACAAGTAAATACTATAAAAGATGCATTAGATTCTATGGGCGCGAGTGCAAAATGTAAATCAAATTTTCAACACGCAACTGATGCATATGAAAAAGCAAGTTCTGGAACATCTGCGGGGGGCGGCGAAGGCGAGGGATTCTTGACCTTTGCTCTTTCACACAAGTCTTCTAACGAAACTGATAATAAACTAAGAGAGTCTTTGCAAAAGGACGGCTGCGGAGATATATTTGCTAACATAAACTCACAAATACAGGCGCAAGAAGCTATGTTATGCGAGATAAGTAATAAATCTTCTAAACAATCAATTAGTGTTAATGAAAATGCAAGTATAACAATTAACGCAAAACCGTGGTCAGAGGCGGCAAGAAAAACTAATCTTGGAGCTCTCGGACCTAAACCCGCGAGCGTAGCTGTAGCCATTGCCGGGGCGCGCACCGAGTTTCAGGCTAAAATGATAGAAAAATCTCACGAAGAAGACTTAAAAGCTTGGCAGACTGCTTATAACCAAGCCGTCGGAGAAACCATTCTTAAAAACAGTACATTTAAATTAGAAGTTGGTTCGCAAATTCAGCAAATTAATAGTACAAGTAATGTATCAAAAACGCAACTTCTTAATCATTTTAAAGCAGCTGCTACAGCAGCTGCTGTTTCTAAGGTGCAAAGTAAATCCGGTCTAGGTTCTACGCCTCAGCAACTTAAAAAAATAGTTGCTAATAATCTTAATTCTAAAAATACAGAAATAACAAATTCAATAAATAATTCTTTAACTTCTACTCATATTCAAGCCTCTACCGGCGGCAATATAGAATTATTAGTAACCGGATATGCAAATCTTGATAATCTTTATTTCGATGAACATATTCAGAGTAGAATGATAGCTCAAAACATTGCACAAAATGCGACAAATCTTGGAAATACAATTGCTAGTAATATTCTTTCTAAAGCTAGTACGTCTTCTGATACTAAACAAGATTCTAGTGGAGAAGAAGCTTTGCTTAAACAAATTTATGCAGGACAAGTAAAAATGGCAGCCCAGGCAAATAAAAGTCCACTCGGAGGATTATTCAGTGGAGCTGCATTAATGTTTTTACTCCCGGCTATAATATTTATAGCCGTTATCTTTTTCGCTCCTCATCTAGTCGAGGATTTCTTACCCGGACCTCTTAAGTATGTAGCAGTTGGAGTATTAGCTTATTTTATTTTAGCTTATTTTATTGGATTTTGGCCATTTGGAAGATCCGAAAAAAGGTATATACCAGATTTACCTTTTTATGAGTTTGCAGATTTGGGATACAAAGAAGTCCCCTATAAAAATTTTAATTACAAACTTTGATATTATTTTAAAAAAAATAATTGTATATATTAAATGAATAAGCATTATATTTTTTACGGTCTTATTGTTTTATCGGCAGTATTGTTAATTTTATTTTCAACCGGAGAACTTAAAGGTCCTGTTATAATACCCGATTATGTTCCTTTTATACCTTCGCAGAAAGGTCCGTCTAGAGGCGGAGAACTTATGTATGAATTTGCAAATTTAGGAGTCCCAGGGTGGAAATGGGGAAATTGTTGCAGCGCTTAAATTTTTTAATTTTATATTTTAAATTAATTACATACTAATTGATTTTAAGAAATAATTTATATGTAATTATAAGAATGAAAGTAATATCTAGAAGCGGTAATAAAGAAGATGTCAGATTCGATTTAATTACTGCTAAGATTAAAAATCTTTCTGAAGAAGGAGAATGGGGTCGTTCGTTAAATACAGATCCCGTATTTGTTGCACAGAATATATGTAATCTTATATATGACGGAATTACTACAACAGAGTTAGATGAGTTTGCCGCAAGTTTTTCTTCTACTTTATTTAAAAACGATCCAGATTATATTATCCTTGCAGGAAGAATTTCTATAAATAATTATCATAAGAATACAGAATCTTCGTTTTCAAAAGTCATGTATAAATTATATAATCACGGAATCCTTTCCGAATCTTTCATAGAAACTGTAAGTAAATACTCATCTGACATCGATAATATGATAATTCATTCTAGAGATTATAGTATATCATATTTTGGTTTTAAAACTCTTCAGAATGCATACTTACTTAAACTAGATAATATTAGTGTAGAAAGACCTCAGCATTTATTTATGAGAGTCGCCGTATGTATGCATCCAAATAATTTAAATATGATTAAAAAAGTTTATGATTCTATATCTAATAAATATTATACCCACGCCACGCCTACTCTTTTTAATGCCGGAACAAAATATCCTCAGCTAAGTTCTTGTTTCTTACTTGGAACCGAAGACTCGGTAGAAGGAATTTACAAGACCGCGTCTGATATGGCACAAATTTCAAAGTGGGCGGGTGGAATAGGGGTTCATATATCTAATATAAGAGCTAAAGATTCTTATATAAATAAAACTGGGGGAAAAAGTAATGGAATTATGCCTCTTTTAAAAGTTTATAATAATATTTCCAGACACATAAATCAAAGTGGAAAGAGAAATGGTTCTTTTGCAGTTTATATAGAACCCTGGCATGCCGACATCTATGAATTTCTTGATGCAAAAAAAAATAACGGAGCAGAAGATATGCGTGCAAGAGATTTATTTTATGCTCTTTGGGTACCAGATATTTTCATGAAAAGAGTGGAAAATAATGAAATGTGGTCTTTAATGTGTCCAAATGAATGTAGTAATATAGTAGATAAATGGGGCGAAGATTTCGAAAAATGTTATATAGAATATGAATCCAATAAATGTTATAGAAAACAAGTAAATGCAAAACAATTATGGGAAAAAATTATAAATACACAAATTGAAACCGGATCTCCATATATATTATACAAAGATACTATTAATAGAAAATCAAATCAACAACATTATGGAGTTATTAAAAGTAGCAATTTATGCACAGAAATTGTAGAGTATTCAGATTCTAAAGAGACAGCTGTTTGTAATTTAGCAAGTATTTGTCTTCCTTCATTTATTAAAAATTATGTATTTGATTTTGAATTGTTGGGTGAAAAAGTACAAGAAATTGTAATTAATCTCAATAACATAATAGACGTCAATCATTATCCAACTCCAGAATCTAAATTCTCTAATTTTTTACACAGGCCAATTGGAATAGGCGTACAAGGTCTTGCAGATGTTTTCATGATTTTAAATATGCCATACGAATCTGATTCTGCACGAATCTTAAATAAGAATATATTTGAATGTATATACTACAACGCACTTGTGATGTCAAACGAGTTAGCAAAAAAAGACGGGTCTTATAAAACTTTTGAAGGTTCTCCTGCATCAAAGGGTATCTTACAATTTGATATGTGGGAAATTACTCCAACATTTTATTCAAAATCTGTATGGGAAGATTTAAAATCTAAAATAGTAAAATCAGGTCTTAGAAATAGCCTTTTGGTTGCCCCCATGCCAACTGCTTCTACTGCCCAGATTATGGGAAATAATGAATCATTTGAACCTTATACCTCAAATCTATACACCCGAGCTGTATTATCAGGAAATTACATAATTATAAATCGGCACCTCATAAATGAACTTAGAAAAAATGGTCTTTATAATAAAGAAATTGTAGAAAATATAATGTTGAATAAGGGCTCTGTTCAAAATTTAGATTTGCCAGATTTTATAAAAGAAGTTTATAAAACTTCATGGGAAATGTCTCAAAAAAGAATTTTAGAAATGGCGGCAGATCGAGGGGCTTTTATTTGTCAAAGTCAAAGTTTAAATTTATTTGTTAACCCGCCTCAACCTAAAATAATTCATTCTATATTAATGTATGGCTGGAAAATAGGTTTAAAAACGGGCTCTTATTACATTCGAACAAAGTCTATCTTGGAAAATCAAAATTTTACAACTGAGATATCAAAGGAAAAGAAAACAGAACCCAAAGAATGTCTAATGTGCGGCGCTTAGTAAACTTTATAACTCAACAAAAAATAATTGAATGTTCTAATTTATAAGTCAAACTAATTGTAAATTACTTTATATAAAAATAAAAGAATTAATAAAATTAATATTATAATTTTTATTTTGTTATTAGGTCTATTAGTAAAATTATAAATAAATTCTTCAAGAGTTGGAGACTCTTTTTTAAGTTTATTATTTACAGATTTGTGAAATGAATGTGTCCATTTTATTAAATCTTTTTTATTATTTAAAAAATTTGAAATATTAGATTTTTTAAATAATTCTTGTGCAGAGATTGTACATTTATCACAGGGCAATACTTTCATCATATTCTCATAAAAATCGGCGTAAGTCTTTTTATCTATATCATTGGGGTTTTCGGGATATCCAAATGCTACAAAATGTATAGTTTGCCAAAAATATGGACCCCATAATTTAGGGTTTATATTTGTTTTATCAGACAAAGACATATATTAAATTAAATATTTTTATTTAAAATACTTAAAAACGTAAATTATTATAAAATTGTATATGTATTATCAACTCGATGATACATGGTGTTTATACCTACATTATAAAGATCTAGGTAAAATGTACAACGACAATATAGAAACTATTATGGAAATTAACGATATAGTTACTTTTTGGAAAACTATTAATAACGTGCCTAAAATCTATGAAATATTTTCAGATGGTAAAAATATTAAAAAACTTAAAAGGAATAATTGCACCCCATGTGCATATTCTTTTTTTAGAAAAAATATTTCCCCATGTTGGGAAGACATTAAAAATAAAAATGGTTTTGAATTATCTGTTAAAAATAGTTGGAACTTTACTAAATTTCACGATGAATGGATAAACAGTATAATAGAACTTATATCTAATAGAGAAGATATATATAAACATATAAACGGAATAAGAATAGTTGATTGTACAAAATTCGACAGTGTTTTATACAGAATGGAATTCTGGGTAGACTCCGAAGATTATAAAGAGGACATTGAAAAAATTTTAAATTCAGAATCTTTTGGGTTTAGAAAGTATAAATTTTTATATCGTTCTCATTCGAATGTAAAAGAAACTATTTAGAGTAATATATTATTTAAAAAAAATGGATATTCAAGAAAAAATTGATATTATAAATAAAAAAATTGATAACATTGAAAGTATTATCAATTCTAAAATAGATCCTCTTGTAGATTTGGTTCAAGTTCTTATTAAAAACGGAATCGAGAGATGTAATAACGAAACTCAGAATGATGTTGAAATTAAAAATACTCCAGATCTTTTATATAAAGAGTGTCAAAACAATGTTTTAATTTATGGAAATAAGACTTATGAAAATAAAGAGTTGATTAAATCAACATTTAGAGACGCAGGTTGGGATAAACAAAAAACAGCCTGGGTCTTTAAAAAATTTGACAATTTTGAAAAAGTTCTGTTAGATGTATTTCCAAACATAATTAAGGATCAATAGTAAAAACAGACAAATTGTGTTTTCCGGAGCCTACCTCCGTTCCATTTACGCGACGAATACGAGAATCTTTAAAACAATAATAAAAAATTTCTCTTTTTTTCATTTTTAGAATTTTTGACATCTTTTTAACGCCTAACATTGTTCCACGTGTTCTATTTAGAAGTATAAAAACCGGATTCATAATTACATTAAAATCCAATTTCTCTTTAAATTATTATATTTATAATTAAATAAATAATGGATTTTGGTAAGAAAAGCGATGCAAAAAAGGCTATGAAACTTATGTGGAAAGAAGGTATCACATTAAAACAAGCATGGAAGAAAGTACAGAGTAAACGGTCTACAAAAAGAAAGTCTACAAAAAGAAAGTCTTCTGGAAAGAAAAGAGCCCAAGATATGGCAAAAAAAGCTATGAAATTAAAATGGAAGGAGGGTATCACTCTGAAACAGGCTTGGAAAAGAGTAAATAAATTCGGAGACACGGTTTGTCCTCCTGGATTTGAACCAAATGTTATGTGGACGGGCAAATCAGGTCAAAGACAGTGTATAAAAACATGTGGTTTTTATGAGATGAGAGACCCTGTTACAAATAGGTGCAAAAAAATGAACATCGTAAAACCTTTAAAAACGGTTCCCGCTGGAATGGAAATCAATCCCTCGACTGGGCGTCTAAGAAAAATTTGTGTACCCCCGAATGTAAGAAATTCCAGAGGTAGGTGCGTAGGGTCAAAACTAAATGCCGTGCCTCCTCCTGGAATGGAAATTAATCCGGCGACTGGGAGACTTCGTAAAATGTGCCTGCCTGGGCAATATCGCGACCCAGTGACGCTGAGATGTAAAACTGTTAAAACTGAATTACAACCTCTAGTTCCTGTTATACCGGGGGGTTTAATGGATTTTGGTAAATTTAGATTTGGAAATCGCAAATGCAGTTTTGGCAGCTGCTCTGCGTGTAATATACGTTAAAATTGTTTCCAATAATCATAAAAATCTTTTTTAGTCCATCTAGAAACATTAATATTATCCAAATTTCTCTGAAAATTTTCAATTCTTATTAACTCTAATTTAAAATTTTTCAGAGGTTTTGATATATCAGGATTTCTACATTTAGCTTTAAGCCAAAAACACCTCCCGTAGTATTTAAAAGCTAAATTCTTATAAAATGTATTGTCAAATAAATTGTAATTTTCTTTACAAGATATAGATAAATTTAAAATGTCTTCAAAATTTAAAAATTCGGTTATATAAATTTCTGTATCAGAATTTAATTTCATATAATAATTAAATTAAAAAAAAAAATATAACTTTATTTTAAATATAATGAATTCGTATTTTGGTATGGCTACAGTTTGTCCCCCGGGTTATAGACCAAATAGGCGCTATAGAGCAAAGCGTGGGCAGCGCCAGTGTTTAAAAGGAGCCCCCAAAAAGTCTCTAAAAGATCTTCAGGCTCTTGCTCGTGCAAACGAGGTTTCTATTTACAAACGCCGCAAGGACGATATGGGTTTTACCAAAGTTCCTTTATCTGCTCGCGCGCTTAAGTACAGACTTTCAAAGATGAAGGTTTCTTATTTTGGCATGGCTACGGTTTGTCCCCCCGGATTCTCTGCTAATCCAAATTGGCAGAGAAAACCTGGTCAGAGACAGTGTTTAAAGGATAAACTTAAAAAACCGAAGAAGCTTGCTGTTAAAAAAGCTAAACTGTCATTAAAACAACTTCAGGCTCTTGCTCGTGCAAACGAGGTTTCTATTTACAAACGCCGCAAGGACGATATGGGTTTTACTAGTACTCCCTTGACTGTTAAAGCTCTTAAATTACGTTTAACTCGTATGAAAGTTCCTTATAAGTAAAATTATAATTAAATAATAAAATATAAATCTTAAATGTAATTTATAATTTTTTAAAAATATAAAGTTATAAATTATAAAGTATCAATGGAGCCGATTCTCTCTGAAACCTATAATAGATACGTTTTACAACCTATAGTATGGACTAAAGTTTGGGAAGCATATAAAAAACATCAACAAGCTTTCTGGACAGCGGAAGAAATAGATTTTCCAGCTGATATTTCAGATTGGGAACAACTTTCAGAAAGTGAGAAATTTTTTATAGCAAATGTTTTATCTTTTTTTGCAGGCTCCGACGGTATAATTTTCGAGAATTTATCTATTAACTTCATAGACGAAATTAAAGTTCCAGAGATAAGGGCCTATTACGGTTGGCAAGCTGCTATGGAAACTATACATTCAGAGACATATGCTTTAATGATAGATACTTATATACCAGAAGACTCTAAATATAAAATTTTTAATGGAATAAAAGAACTCCCCGGTGTTAAAAAGAAAGCAGAATGGACACAAAAGTGGTTAAATCAGGATATTCCTTTTCAAGAGAGACTTGTCGCATTTACAATAGTAGAGGGAATATTTTTTTCTGGTTCTTTTTGTGCCATATTTTGGTTGAAATATGTTAAAAAATTAATGACTAAAGCCCTTGGTAAAAGTAATGAGCTTATAGCACGCGACGAATCTCTACATACAGACTTTGGTGTTCTTTTATATTCATATATCGAAAATAAGTTATCAGAAGACTCTATTAAAAATATGATGATATCTGCTGTAGAAATTGAAAAAGAGTTCATTTGTGATTCTTTTCAATGCAATCTTATAGGAATTAATGCAGATTCTATGAAAACATATATAGAATTTCAAGCTGACAGGCTTATAGAAAAACTTGGTTATACAAAAATTTATAACTCAGTATGTCCTTTTAATTTTATGGACACTATGTCTCTAGATGGAAAAAGTAATTTTTTTGAACAACGAGTCACAGATTATAATAGACCAGAACAATTAAAAGATAAAGAATTAGAGTATTTAGAAGATTTTTAATGTAAAATTACAAAAAACATACTAGCTTAAAAATTTATAATATAGAACCATAACATGGTTACTGTTTCAGTTGACACTAAAAAATTTAACAGACTAAATGATATCGAAGAAAAAGATGTAATCAATGAAAAAATTTCAAATGTGATGTCCATAGAAGAATATAGAAATCTAAAATTTACCCCAGAACAAGAATGGAATAATACTTACAATCCAAAAAAAATTTCAATAGAAGCTTTAGAGATAATAGAAATTAAAAAAAGAGGCGCGGGACCCTTGAAAAATATATATAGATCAAATATATTAGAAGGGCCTGTATATGATCCATTATGTGCTCATATTCATATATGGAAACCAAAAAATTCTATCAAAAATTTTATAGGAGAACAGTTTCAAAATTCTCCCCACGTTCAATATACTAATAATAAATCGGGTCTTTATTGTTCAATTTGTCATATAAGGAATATACATTATAAATTTAATTGGGGAGAAAGCATAGACAAAAAATTTACAGAAGACTTTATATCTAGTAAAAATAGAATGTGTAAATTTATTGAAAAAACTACCGTTATAGAAAAGCGCTCTGATGAAATAGTATCTACGGGAGATAAAATAGTATCTACGGGAGATAAAATAGTATCTACGGGAGATAAAATAGTATCTACGGGAGATGAAATAGTATCTACGGGAGATGAAATAGTATCTACGGGAGATAAAGTATTAAATAAATGGAAAAAAATATTATACAAAGTTAATTATTCTTTATACAATAAAAAAATCGAATATACTATATCTAAATTTAAAACATTGTATCTTTGGCCGTGGCAATTAACTCATTATCAAAAGTTTAAATTAAATAATAAAAATTATAGGGACAATTGTGTCTTTATTAAAAGTGACCTAGAAAAATTTAAAGAATATTATTATACCATATCTTAACACAATACAAGGATTGTCTCCGTTTTTAGATACATTACAATTAAGCTAGAATAATACGTTTAAAAAAAAATAATTACATATACATTACATTACATATGGAAGATACAAGGTTAGATCGTTTAGAAAAAGAAATATCAGATTTAAAAGATAGATTAAAAGTATCAGATAAATCTAAAAAAGAAAAAAAACCAAGGGCTCCGTCTGAATATAATTCATATGTTAAAAAATACTTATCTGACGAAAAATTAAAATTGGGCGAAAACTATAACCACAAGATCGCTTTTAAAAACGCAGCAGAAGCTTGGTCAAAAAACAAAAAATAAACTTGTCAAGGTTAAACAGTTTTCGCATACATAACACGTTAATAAATTAGAGTAAAATATTGAATTTGGATTACAACTACATGTTTTATTATTATTTTTATTTATATAGTTTTTGTAGTATTTATTTATAATGTCAAGTTCTTTGTTTATAATTGAAATTTGAGAAATATTATTACACGAATCATTTATAGATTCGTTCATTCTTATAAAATTTTCATGAAAAATGCTGTTATTTTGTTTTATATACTTGATAATTGTGTCGTCTACTTTTATATTAAAATCTTTTACAAAAAGATTATCTATTTTAATATCTAAATTACTAAGTCTTTCGGTGCATATTATTATATTGCAGTTAGTTATTTGAGACCATATTATTGTAATTCGTTTGAAAAAACTTGACATTATATAAATATATTGTATTTTTGGATAAGAATATATATCATTTATTAATATAATATAATTATAATATTTGTCATTTAATTTATCGGTAAGATCTTTAAATTTATGATTATTAGAGTCAATAAATTTATATGTTATTCCGTCTAATGTATAGATATAGTCATTTATTTTACACGAAGATAAAAAAACATATCCAATGCACTCTTTAAATATTAAATCTTTAATATTTTCAAATAAATTAAAATTAAGTTTTGATTCTTTATATTTGGTATAAAGTTCGGGGTCTATTAAGGATTTAGATGGCCTAGAGTTTATTTTTGAATATATAAAATTTTCTGAATTTATCATTACTGAATTATTATCTAAACAAAGTATAGACATCTATTCATTTTAATAGAAGATGTTTTAATATTAGTTTATTATAATAATTAAAATTAAATGAGTGATTATCGTCTCTCCATGTCACGTGATTTAAAGCAGTATGGGTTAATTCGTGTGCTATTAGTCTTTTTAATCTATTAATAGTTTTAATTTTTCCACTTTCTGTTCTTAAAGTTAAAAAAATTAATCTATATGAGGCTCTTAGATTTCCGTCTTTCCCTACAGCTTTTTTATAAGTTTTTTTAACAAGTTTTGGTTTATTTAAACCTTCGAATTTTATAGAACCTTGATCTTTTATTAACTGCATTTCTTGTAAAAAGAACGGCGTGTTCAATAAAATATATAATTCGTCCGTCAGTATTTCATTTAGTCTTATTGATGTAAAAGTTTTATTTATTAAAATATTTATATCTTCAAGTAGTTTAGATGTTTTATGCGCGTCTGGAGCATTTAAAACTTTATAATTTCCAACCTTTATGTAGTTTTTATTTTCGTCAAAATCCCATATTGTCATTTTATTATAATACATTAATATTAATTTAAAATAATATTAACCCCTCCGTCCTTTTCTTTTATAGTTTTAATTAAAGGAGGTCTTTTATTTTGATTAATTTTATTTGTTTTCATTTTAGTTCCTTTATAATAGTTTTTATTACCATTTTTAAATTTTCTAAGCATCATAAACATTTCTAACGGTAAAACTTTTGCTAATTTTGGTATAAGTCCAATTGATGTAGGGAGTGTATTTATTATAAAAGGAAATTTTTTAACTCTTTTGTCTAATAATAATATATTAGCTTGTTTCTTATCAATTATTATAATAGTTGTAGACAAACTTGGAAAGCTATATAATTTTTTTAATGCTATATAGCTTTTATAACAATCTTTCAGTAAATATACTGTCTGCATTATACAATAATAATTTATAATTTTTTTTTAAACTTTTATTATATATTGTATTATAATAATGGCACAACCCAAGGAGCCAGATGAAATAGAAGGAGATATATATGACGAGGTTTATAATTTGGAAAAATGGCGAGATATACTCTCAGATTTGATAGCAAATAATGATATTTCGCAAGAAGAATTTGATTCTGAAATGCTTAAAACTAATTATTATATAGATATTAAAACAAAAACTTACGTTTTAGATGACGAAGATGCAGAAATAATAAGTAAACTTAATAAATATAAGACGTCTTTGACAGAAAATTATAAATATGGCCTGGTGTCATTGGAACAATTTAATAGGGAATATATTCCTTTACTTAGAAAAGAATATGACATACTTAAGCTATCAGAAAGTGAAGATCAATCATCAAAAAAAATAGATTTTGATATAGACGCTCCTTTAAGTGAAAAACTTAAAAAGTTACAGGAATCTGAAATAAAATATTATAAAACTATTGCAAAAAAATATGGAATTATATTTCCTGGCTTGCCAAAAGGATATAATAAAGAAGCTGTTAATCAATACTATGATCTTAAATTAAAAAATAATGTACAACAAGTTATACCTGAAATAGAGGATTATATCCAGAAATATAATACAGCCAAACAATTAGTAGATTATAATACTTCTTCTTTTGAGGTAGCAAAAATATTCTATGATTATGAAAAGAATATATCCGATTTTCAGTTTAGAATGGTTGCCCCAATAAGCAGCAAATTAGACGATCTTAAAATTCAGAGTAAAAGAATAAGTTTACTTGCCCCAGATGAACAAATTTTTTCAGAGAGGCTTAGTATACTCAAGAATAATTTAAGACAAATAAATAGAAAAGAGTTACTTGATTGTGTTAAATCAAGGACGGTTAAGTATATGTCTTATATTGAAAGATTAAAAGAAAATAAACACAATGTATTTAAATTTAGATCTCATCCCGAAAACTAC
>MDSZ01080912.1_pt1 | contig 20747 bp, 22 predicted proteins | sample 811201 | NCBI WGS metagenome assembly MDSZ01 (sample SAMN05326647, study PRJNA326480) | marine metagenome | isolation source: seawater | place: Indian Ocean: North | collected 2010 | reverse complement strand
TTATTAAACTCAAAAAAGTATATATTGAACAGTATAAAGCTAATACCTGATTTTATTGTTGAGAAAATTATTCCCAGTAATAATATTCAAAAAAGATCTTGCATTGTAAGGGAGCTACTTGAAAATTCTATTGACTCAAAAGCCAATTATATTTCTTTAAATATTAATGTTGAGAAAGACTATGCAATAGAAATAAAAGATAATGGAAATGGCATGAGTGTGAAAGATCTAGAGTTGTGTCATAAAAAATATTATAGCTCTAAAATTAATTTACAAAATGATTTGAACTTGATTCCTACTCTGGGATATAGGGGAATGGGTCTTTATTTGATTTCAAAAGTAGCCGATATAATTATTGAATCTAAACAAGATCAAAATCAGTCTGGTTCTCGGATTTATATCCGTAATCAAAAGATACATAAAATTGAATCAGTAGATAAAGTCAAAAATGGAACATCTATTGAAATAAGAAATATAAGTTTAGAAAAAAAAGATACTGATAATATTATTGAAGAGTTTAAATGCATTGGTTATGCTCACTTGGATGTCAAAATGGTTCTTTCATTTGACAATCAGAAGGTGTTTTCTTTAGAGGCAACCAATTTAAGAAAACGTATTGTAAATATGTTGGGAGGTAGGTACAATGAATATTTGGTTCCTGTCTATGAAGAAACAGATTTAGTTACGATAACTGGATTTGTCATGAAACCAAAATATGCAAAGAAGACTAAATCTAATCAATATTTATACATAAATAAACGTTTAGCTATTAGCTCTTATTTAAATCGTTCCATACATAAAGGCTTCCAGAATCTTATAAAAAAATGTCATCATCCATCTTTTTTTATTTTTTTAGAAATTAATCCGAAAAATATTGATTTGAATATAGGAGTTTCAAAAAAAGAATTCTTTTTGAAAGACAATAAGTCAATATCTTCAATTATAACTTCTTCAATAAGAAAATCTTTAGGACAATACAACCTCACTCCTTCAATTAATTTTGAACAAGAAAGCAGCTTCAATATAGATGTTATTGAAAAAAACGTGGATATTAAAGAGCCAAAAATTAAAATTGACCCTGACTATAATCCTTTTAAAAATGATTAATTTTATTTAACATTGATATGAACAGATACTCTCCTTTTTTACAAATTCCAGATGTAGTCAAGAACTTGCTTATTTTTAACGTATTAATTTTTTTTGCTAGCATTCTCTTTAATGCAGTAGATATATCAAAGTACTTTGCACTCCACCCTTTTCAATCTCAAGAATTCAGACCTCACCAACTTGTTACTCATCTTTTCATGCACGGAAATTTTGCTCATTTATTCTTTAATATGTTTGCTCTATGGATGTTTGGGAAAGTACTCGAAAATGTTTGGGGAGGAAAGAAATTTCTAACTTATTATATGATTACAGGTCTTGGAGCTATGATTATATATTCTAGCGTACAGCAAATCAGAATATCTAATTTAGAATCTAAAATGACAGCTGAGCAAATAGCAAATGTATCTAGTGAGAATGGGTATAATTGTTATACGGATATGAAGTATCAATTAGGGCTAAGTAGTGGAGAGGTGAAGTTTGGAACGCAATTCTTTAATAAATATAATATTACAACTCAAAATCAAGTAGATCTTTTGATGTTGTACTACACTCCAGTTGTTGGAGCCTCCGGAGCTGTATTTGGTTTACTATTAGCCTTTGGTGTTCTCTTTGCGAATACTAGGCTGTATATTTATATCGGAATGCTAGCATTTATTATTATATCTTATGTCTTTAATCTACCATCTAACTTCTTATTATATGTATTTTTTGGCTTTATATTACTAGGTAGAATGATTCCAGATATTTCGCGGTTACTTTGGAAAACTTTTCCGGTAAAAGCTAAATATTTTGTCATCATCTATGGTATTTTAGAATTGTATTTAGGTATTATAAATAACCCTACAGACAATGTGGCTCACTTTGCTCATCTTGGGGGAATGTTGTTTGGATATCTTTTAATAAAGTATTGGCAAAAAGAAAATAACTCACTTTATTAAATATGCTAAAAAGTCTAAAGAATGAATTCAAGAAAAGTGATTCTCTTCTAAAATTAATATATATCAACTTAGGAGTCTTTTTTTTATATAATATCCTATTTGTTTGCGATTATCTTTTAAGTACATCTTTCACAAATCCTTCCATATTAATTGAATGGTTAGCATTACCGGTACTCCCATTAGATTTATTAAAGAAAATTTGGACTATTATCACATATATGTTTCTTCATCAGGAGCTCTTTCATCTTTTCTTTAATCTATTTGGATTATATTTTATAGGCACTCTGTTCTTAAGATATTTGAATAGTGGCCAACTTATAAAGACCTATATACTCGGGGGAATATGTAGTGGGTTATTTTTTATACTCTCATTTAACTTGTTTCCAGCACTGATTAATGAAGAAAATCTTCCTTTAATCGGTGCCTCTGGATCTATCTTTGCTATCCTATTTTCAATCGCAACTAGGGTGCCAAATCTGAATGTTTTTTTTGATTTTAAACTGAAACATCTGGCTCTATTTCTTGTAGTTTTTAATTTTTGCTACATACCTTGGGATCCAGGAGCATGTATAGCTCACCTTGGCGGGGCATTCTACGGATTTGTTTATATCAATCGTCTTAATTCTGGAATTGATATAACAATTTGGCCTGTTAAATTGCTAAATAGTGTGATAGGGATTCTTTTTAGTCAAAATAAGTCATATGATCTTGAAAACAGAAGAACAAAAACTGATCAGCAATACAGAAATGAAAAGGTTGAAAAAAGAAAAATAATTAATAAAATCTTAGAAAAAATTTCGAAATCGGGCTACGAAAGTTTGACGGCAAAAGAAAAAGAAGTTTTATTTAAAGAAAGTAAAAAATAATTATTCTTTAATTAGTATGTATTCGATATTTTTTGGATTGTACCAATGAATTGTCGCAAATTCAGCTGTTTTAGTCAGCCTGACATTTAAACCCCTAGATTCAGAAAGAATGTCATTGTAATCCACAACTGCATTGAATAGTTTTTCGTTAATTAATTTAAATTTATCAACGGGAGCGCTAACCTTAACTTTAATAACTGAAGGCAAAATCCTTATCGTATATCCTTTAGGTAGATTGATAACATTAATAGGAATATCTATAGTCTTCTCTGCGAATCTTTCAATTGACATCTCTACATTTATCTCTTGTTCTTGATTATAATCAGCATAATTAATTTCTTTTAGCTTAAGCTTGTGTTTAGAATCCTTATGTAAATCATCTTTTCTTAATATGTTAGTAGACATCTTATTAATCGTGTCTATAATTTCTTTTTTCCCATATATTGTTATACTATCTGGAAAATATCTAATCCTATCCGATAAACGAAACTGATCACGGAATTTAAGATCTCTCTTCACTTCTATCATTACCAACTTAGAGTACTTAGGGGTAAATATTAAATTAATCTCTTCTGGACTAATTAGGAAAGACTTTCCGTCTGAGGATATTTCCATAGATCCAGATAAAGATTTTTTTATCTCTTTCCAATGTTTTTTAGAATTCCAAAATGCGATTTCTTTATTAACATTCTGACTGATTCTCCAGTTAGCTTTCTCAATATCTAATTTAATTTTTTTAGAATTAAATAATTTATAAATCAATAAATTAAATCCTGGAGCAGTAACTGTAACTTCTAATTTTTGATCATTGGATTCTTTATCAATAATCTTCTCTAATGGGAAGTTTTCAAAGGCTACCGGTATAGTTAATGTTGTTTCATGTCTTTTAGACATTATAGTTAAAAACCAAAAGGAAAAAGATATGAAAATAAAAAGCACATATCTGCGTAATCCTTTATTTCCCTTAAATGGTAAAATTAACGAATAGAAAAAATTATTAATTCTATTCAAAATTTATTTTTCTTGCATTTGCTGGGAGATTCCTGTCATTGAAACAGATGATTTTTCAATCTTTAATTTATTACCATCAATCAAGCCAATTACAAGAGTGTTTTGTGAAATTTCAAGAATTTTTCCATGTATGCCGCCAATAGTAATGATTTTTTGCCCCTTCTTAAGCGCGTCTCTAAAGGCATTCTCCTTTTTTTGTTTTTTTACTTGAGGTCTTATCATGAAAAAATACATAATAAAAAAAATAAGACCAAAAAAGATTAAAGTAGTTAGTCCTGAATCTCCTGTTTGTGCATTTAATAAAATCATAATTTTTCATTTTTTTTTGAAACAATAACATTGCCTCTTATTGTTAGTACTTTAGTGTTTGGAATAGCATTTGTAAGAATTGTAATAACTCGATTTTGTAATCCAGATTTTCCTGTGCTATTAAAATTAACTTTGATTACCCCTTTTTCATTAGGGGATATTGGCCCTTTAGGCCACTCCGGAACAGTACACCCGCAACTTCCTTTTGCTGTGGTTATAATCAAATCTTTAGACCCAGAATTCGTAAAATGAAAATCATAAGTAATTGATTCTCCTTGATTAATGTCTCCAAAATCATACACATCATTAGAAAAAGTAATAATAGGAAGTGTTTTTGGATTTACATTATTTAATGCAGAATTTGGATTATCAATAAGGTCTACTGAAAGTTTCTCATTATCAATCTGTTCTCTAGGAGAGCTTAATGTCTTATCTACCTGATTGTTTTTCTTTAAAGAACTTTCATTGCATGAAAAAAGAAAAAATAACGAGACGAGAAAAAATGTTATCTTCATAAGTCAAAAATAATAAAAACTTAAACTAGACCCTTTCCTGATTTTTTTATTTTTCCTTTTTTATTAAAATCACGGACTACGCTATCTAAAATACCATTAATAAATATACTGCTTTTTTTAGTACTATAATACTTTGATATTTCAATATACTCATTCATTGAGACTTTTATTGGCAGTTCTTGCATTTCAAATATCTCAGTAAATGACATTTTTAACAAAATTTGATCCATTATTGCAATGCGGTCTAATTCCCAGTTTTTTGCCTTTTCAATTATAATGCTTTCAAAATTATCAGTTAATTTTATTGTTTTTCTATACAGCTCTAAGGCAAATGCTTTGTCTTCCTTATTTTTAAATCCAGATTTAAAAGATAAAATCTTTTTCCTTTCCTTTTTCAAAGAATTGATCTGACTAACTAAGAAAGATGATATAAATGGTAAATCATCACGCCAATACATGCTTCTTTCATAAAGTAGATGTTGAATTTTTTGATTGTTTATAATATGTTTATCTAAAACTGAAATTATAAAACGTTTATCATCATTAAAGCTCTTTTCTGGATTATTAACATAATCTATATACAAGTCGCTTTTAAATAGCTTACTAAAAATATCTATATAAAAATCTGTATCAATATTATTTAGATATTCTTCTGAATTCAAATTGATATTTTTCATTAGAATTTTATCTGAAAAAATCTGGGCAACTATTCTATTTTCAAGAAAGCTACGATCTGCGTCCAATTTAGATTCAGAAGGAAAATATCTTTTTTTCGAATCTGTTATAAAAACTTCAAAATACTGAGCTAAACCAATCAAAAATGATAATAAAGATAAATGTAGCTTAGTTGTTTCATTAATACTTTCAAGCATTTGCTTCTCTAATTCTTTGGAAGAATTCTTTTTGTTAGAAAAATACGAATACAATGACTGCATTACTTTAAGTCTAATATGCCTTCTTGTAATCATAAAAAGAAAATTAAATTTTCACTGCATCAACTCTCTCTTGAGCAATCTTTAAAGCAGCTTCATGAGGAGTTATGTTATCCATATCGGCTGTAGTAAAAATTTCCATTGTAGTATTAAATATCTCCTTGGTTTTGCTCATAGTTTCTTGCTTATCATAACCTTTGATTTCAGCATAAACACTAATTAAACCTCCTGCATTAATTAAAAAATCTGGTGCATAAAGTATTTCTTTCTCATGAAGCAATAATGCATCTCTAGATTCATCCTCTAATTGATTGTTTGCAGCACCTGCAACAATTTGACATTTTAACATTTTAATTGTTTTGGGGTTTAATGTACCTCCTAAAGCACAAGGTGAATAAATATCCACATCTATACCATAAACCTCTTCTGAAGAAACAGGAACAACTCCATATTTAATTGCAATTTCTTCGGCTCTCTTATTATTTATTTCATGGATCAAAATAGATGCTCCTTCATTAGTTAAATATTTAATTAAGTGTTCACCTACATGTCCAACTCCTTGAACAAGAATCTTTTTATCTTTTAAACTATCAGATCCCCATTTAAATTTTGCCGAAGCTTTCATGCCTTGATACACTCCATATGCCGTAACTGGTGAAGGGCTTCCGCTCCCACCTTGATTCTCAGGCATCCCAGTAACATGTTCTGTTTCAGATCTTACGTATTTAATATCTTGAGTTGTCATACCTACATCTTCTGCAGTTATATATCTTCCTGACAAACTATCAACAAATCTACCAAAGCTTCTCATTAGATTTTCATCTTTCTGAGTGTAAGGGTCTCCTATTATCACCGCCTTTCCTCCTCCTAAATCTAAACCTGATATTGCAGCCTTATAAGTCATTCCTCTTGATAATCTAAGTACATCTTCTAGTGCATCGCTTTCTGATTTATAATCCCACATACGAGCACCTCCTAATGCAGGTCCTAAATTTGTATTATGTATTGCGATTATAGCTTTTAATCCACTTTCAGAATCATTGCAAAACATAATCTGCTCATGGCCCATTAAATCCATCTCTTCAATAACTGATAGACTAATAGTTGTATTTTCTTTTATGGTCTTCATATAAAAAATTATTAATAGAAAAACATTATTTCTTTATTTTGATACGGGGCGCGAATTTACTTATTATTTTTGGTGTTTCAAAAAAAATAAAAAAGTGCAGCAGTTATTTTACTTAAATAAATTCTTATGGAAGTATCGTTTTACCTTACTACTTGGAGCATTTTTTGTTTTAGTCTCTAATATTTTTGCGTTATACCCTGCTGAATTTGTAAGAATTTCACTTGATAGCATATTAGAAAATTTACAATCTAAAACAGAAAATTCTGATATACATTATATACTTCTGAAATATGGTGGGTTAATCATATTATTTGCAATTTGTAAAGGCATATTCATGTATTTTATGAGACAAACGATTATTGTTATGTCTAGAAAAATAGAATTTGATTTAAAAAATGAGATATATAATAAGTATCAAGAGTTAAGCATGTCTTTTTTTAAATTGAACACAACTGGTGATTTAATGAATAGAATAACGGAAGATGTTTCGAGAGTTAGAATGTATGTTGGCCCTGCAGTTATGTATACAATAAACATAACGATTCTTTTTTTATTAGTTATCGGTAAAATGTTAAGTATAAGCGTAACACTAACAACCTATGTGCTGATACCGCTACCATTCTTAGCGATATCTGTCTATCATATAAGTAAAAAAATTAACGAAAAAAGTGAGATGGTGCAGAGTCAATTATCAAAATTAACTGCTTTTACACAGGAAAAATATTCTGGCATTAAGTTGATCAAGTCATTTACAAATGAAGAAGTAATAAATAAAAGTTTCATAAACTACTGTAAAGAGTATACAAAAAGACAACTTGCTTTAACAAAAATAGATGCTATGTTTTTTCCTCTAGTAATTACGTTAGTAGGATTAAGTACAGTTTTAACAGTTTATATTGGAGGTATTGAAAGCTACAACAAGCAAAGCGGAATAACAGCTGGAAATATCGCTGAATTTATTATATATGTTAATATGTTGGCATGGCCGGTAGCCTCCATAGGCTGGATTACATCTCTAATCCAAAAAGCAGAAGCTTCTCAAGAAAGAATCAATGAGTTCTTAAAAACAAAAAGCGAAATAACAAATCAAACAAAAGCTGATACTAAAATAGAAGGAGATATACATTTTCAGAATGTAAGCTTAATTTATCAAGATACTGGAATAGTAGCCTTAAAAGATATAAATCTTAAAATCCAGGAAGGTTCTAAATTAGGTATTTTTGGAGAAACAGGATCTGGTAAGTCAAGTCTTGTAAGTTTACTTTCTAGAATTTACGATCCTTCAAAGGGTAGAATATCTTTTGGAGAAGATGATATTAAAATACTAAATTTAAAAAATTTAAGATCATCTATTTCTTATGTGCCTCAAGATGGATACTTATTTTCAGATAATATAGAAATGAATATTAGTTTTAGTGACAATAATATAAATTATGAAAAGTTGAATAACTCTTCAAAAAATGCAGAAATTTTCGAAGAAATAATGAGTTTTCCGGAAAAGTTTAATACTTTAATTGGAGAAAGAGGAGTGCAATTATCTGGAGGACAAAGACAGAGACTTGCGATTGCAAGGGCATTATATCATAATTCCAAGATACTTATTCTTGATGATTGTATGTCGGCTGTTGATGCAAATACCGAGAAGCTTATTCTGGATAATATTATAAATATAGCAAAAGATAAAACAGTTTTTCTAATCAGTAATAGAATTTCAAGTCTAATGATGTGTGATGAAATTATTGTGCTTAATAAAGGAAGTATTATTGAAGCAGGTAATCATAAAATGCTTTTAAAGAAGAATGGTTTTTATAGAAAAAGTTTTGATATTCAGAGAAACAATAAAACTGATATTATTTAAAATTAATTTTGATATATTTGTTAAATACAAAAAAACTAAAAATGGCTGAAAGCAACAACATCGAAGAAATTTTTTCAAGAGCAGTCAGAGCCGGAAGACGTACATACTTTTTTGACGTGAAGTCAACAAGAGCTGGAGATTATTACCTTACAATCACAGAAAGCAAAAGGGATTTTAATGAAGATGGAACTCCTTTTTACAAAAAACATAAAATTTATCTTTACAAAGAAGATTTCTCAAATTTTAAAGAAGCGCTTTCTCAAGTAACAGATTACATTATTACTGAGAAAGGTGAGGATATAATTTCAAATAAAAAGGATGAAATAGAAAGTTCTAAAACTGAAACTGAAGAAATAAAAGAAGATAATTCAACTGATTTTACAGAAGTTAATTTTGAAGATTTAGGAGAAGAAACACCTGATTAGTTAAATTTAATTAACTAAAAGCTACCTTTTTACTCGCTTTTTGTTTTTTAACAACTTCTTGTTTTTTGTTGATAATTCAACATCTCCTTTCTTATTGAGTCTTAATTTGATTGTATATTTACCTTATTATTTAGAGAGTTAACAATGCAGAATAAAATAATTGCAATTGCAAATCAAAAAGGAGGTGTAGGAAAAACAACAACAGCAATAAATTTATCTGGAAGTTTAGGGGTTCTTGAAAAAAAAGTACTTTTGGTTGACGCAGACCCTCAAGCAAATACAACATCAGGAATAGGGCTAAATCCACAGGAGATTACAAAAGGTCTATACGAGTGCATCTTAGATTCTGGGATTTTAGAAGATTGTATTGTAAATACATCAAATCCTAATTTAGACCTACTTCCAGCCAGTATTGATTTAGTTGGTGCTGAATTAGAGTTAATCAATATTAAAGATCGTGAATATCAGATAAAGAATATTTTAGAAAATATCTATTCCAATTATGACTATATTATTATTGATTGCGCTCCTTCATTAGGATTGCTTACAATTAACTCGCTAGTAGCATCAGATTCGGTTATTATTCCTATACAGTGCGAGTACTTTGCGCTAGAAGGGCTTGGAAAATTATTAAATACAATTAAAATTGTACAGCAAAAATTAAACAATAACCTTGTTATAGAAGGATTGTTGCTTACAATGTTTGATACTCGTCTAAGATTAGCAAATCAAGTTGTTGATGAGGTTAGATCTCATTTTCAAGATATGGTGTTCAAAACAATAATACACAGAAATGTTAGACTTGGAGAGGCTCAATCCTATGGAGAGCCTATAGTGAGTCATGACGCAACAAGTAAAGGAGCGATTAACTATATAAATTTAGCAGATGAAATTATTGCTAATAATCATATAAAAAAAGAAAATAAAACTATAGAGGTAGATGGCTAAGAAAAAAGCATTAGGTAGAGGTCTTTCTGCAATCTTAAATGATGCAGATAAGAAGGTCGAAAGAAAGAATTTGAGGCCAAAAAAAGAAAAAAATATAATAGATCATATAGATATTGAAGGGATAGAGAAAAATCCATTCCAGCCAAGAGTAAAGTTTGATGAAATAGAGCTAAAAGAACTAGCGAACTCTATAATAGAGCTAGGTATTGTTCAGCCTATTACAGTTCGTAAATTAAATAAAAATAAATATCAATTAATATCTGGGGAAAGAAGATTAAGAGCGTCAAAAATTGCTGGATTAAAGAAGATTCCTGCATTTATAAAGAATGCGAATGACGAGCAGATGTTAGAGATAGCCATCGTTGAAAATATACAGAGAAAAGACTTAAATCCTATTGAAATTGCTTTATCTTTTAAAAGATTAATAGATGAATGCAAACTTACACAAGAAGAGTGCAGTAAGAAACTTGGCAAAAATAGAACCACGATTACCAACTTCTTAAGACTTTTAAAACTGCCAAAAGAAATACAAATTGGACTTCAAGAAAGAAAAATTAGCACAGGGCATGCTAGGGCGTTAATAACTATGAACGATATCGAAAATCAACTGAATATTTATGCTGAAATTGTTGAAAACGGACTATCTGTTAGAGAGGTAGAACAGTTGTCAAAAACTTTCAGCGGAAAACCCTACAAAAAAATACCTAAAAAAGAAAAAATATTATTTATTCCTGAATCAATACCTTTTGCTCAACAAAAAGATATTCATGTTTTGTCTAAAAAAATAGGCAAACAACTAAAAATAGAAAGAGACAAAAAAGGGAAAGGTTTTCTTGGATTTGAATTTTCTTCGGATAAAGAATTAGAGGATCTTTTAAAGCAATTAATTTCATAGAATTGAATTATCTTATCTTTATAATTAGCCTAATCTTTCTATTTAATAGCAATTCCTTAATCGCTCAAGACCATCAATCAAGATCTCCAAAAAGAGCTGCTATTTATTCTGCAATTGTACCTGGAATGGGTCAGATTTATAATAAAAAGTATTGGAAGCCTCCGATTATTTATACAGCTTTTGGATTGTCTATATTCTATATCCATGAAAATAATACTAAATATGAAATGTATAAAGATGAATATTTAAAAAGAATAAATGGTGAGGGAGATCAAAATTTAGATCTTATAAATTACCAAGATAATGATTTACGGACTTTAAAAGATTTTTACCGTAGAAATAGAGAAATTTCATATCTATCTCTTGTTGCAACCTACCTTCTAAATATAATAGATGCTTCTGTAGACGCCCATTTGTTTGAATATGATGTTTCTAATAAATTAACTATGCATATTACACCAATTGTTGGTAATGGTGTAAACTATCTAAGTTTATCGATTAAATTATAACTTTGCATTATGAAAATTGCAATCCTAGGGAACGGAAAAATGGGAAAAAGAATCTCATCTATAGCGAAAAATAGAGGTCATGAGATTGTAGTGACAACAAGTAGTAAAGAGTCAATAAAATATGTTGATTTAAAAGGGGTTGATGTCGCTATTGAGTTTAGTACACCTGAATCTGCATTTAAAAATATTGTACATGCGATTCAAAAGGGTGTTCCAGTAGTTTCTGGAACAACTGGCTGGTTAAATAATATGTCTAAAGTCAAAGATTTATGTTTAAAAAAAAATGGAGCCTTTCTTTACTCCTCTAACTTTAGTATAGGCATGAATATCTTTTTTGAAGCTAATAATTTATTGACTAAACTAACAAAAAATAAAAAATATACTATTGATATAAATGAGGTTCATCACACTGAAAAATTAGATACTCCTAGCGGAACTGCATTGAAGATTAAACAAAATATTAGCAAACTGATTGGTGTAAATGCTGAGATTGCTTCGAAAAGAATTGATGGTGAATTTGGCACACATATTGTTCATTTTGATTCAGATGAGGATCAAATTGAGATCATACATAAGGCTAAAAATAGGGACGGATTTGCAAAAGGTGCAATATATGCATCTGAATGGATTGTTGGAAAGAAAGGAGTTTTTAGTTTAAGTGATGTTATAAAATTAGCTGATGATGTTTAAAAGAATGAGAAATATTTTCGGTGGGTTTTTAAAAGTAATTTTATTTACTGTCTTTTCTGTTTTATGGTGTGTATTTGTCTACTTTATAGAAGGGCAATGGCTTTATTTTATACCGCTATTAGTTGGTGATGTTTTGCTTTGGAAAACATTTAACTATACTTTTTGGAAAAAAAGTGAAAAAATTTCTAAAAAGAAGAAAGAAGAAAACTTAAAAGTTAATAACCGTATAAGAGATATTATAGTAGTGCTTATTATCCTTTTATATATAGTTTTGGTTATATTCTTCAGCGCTCCCATGGGACTTACTCTTCCAGTTCTTATAATTTGTGCCTTTATAATTTGGTCAAAATCAAATGAACAGGTTAGAAGCTGGGTAAATGCAATTGGATTTGCTGTAATTGCCGCTCATCTTCTAAGAACATTCTTAATTGAAGCCTATACAATTCCAACCTCATCAATGGAAAAATCATTACTAATTGGCGATTTCTTATTTGTAAGCAAAGTTTCATATGGACCAAGAACCCCTATGACTCCTCTAGCACTGCCTTTAATGCATCATACGATTCCAGGAACAAATAAAAAATCTTATCTAGAGACTATTAGGGTCCCTTATAATAGAATGGCAGGTTTAGGTGAGATTAAACGAAATGATTGTGTAGTATTTAATTATCCAGCCGAGAAGCTAGGTCGACCAGTAGATAAAAAAGAGAACTATATTAAAAGATGTGTCGGTATGCCTGGAGATACACTTTTAATTAAAGATGGGGATTTGTTTGTCAATAACAGTATACATGAAGAATCTAAAGGAATGAAAAAACAATATCAGTACAGAGTTAAGGCTAAATCTAAATTAAATCTAGATATGTTAAAAGAAAAATATGATGTTACTGAATCTGGTTCTGCTGGTAGAGGTGAGTACTATTTGACGCTTACTAAGAATAATAGAGATATTGTTAATGGATTTTCAACTGTCAAAGAAATTGAAAGAATTGTATATGAAGACGATCAATCAGATATTTTTCCACAAGACGAAAATATAACTGGAAATGTTGATAACCAGGGTCCAATAATTATCCCAAAAAAAGGTATGAGGTTAAAAATAACAACCAAAAATATTTCTTTATATAAAGATGTTATTGAACGGTATGAAAAAAATATTTTGAAGATTGAAAATGATGTTATATACATTAATGATATTTCAGTTGATTATTATACTTTTCAAATGAACTATTATTGGATGATGGGAGATAATAGACATAATTCTGCTGATTCTCGGTATTGGGGATTTGTTCCTGAAGATCATATAGTTGGAAAAGCTTTATTTATATGGATGAGCTGGAATAGAAACGGAAAAGGCCTAGCAAAGATTAGATGGAATAGGTTGTTTAGAAGTGTTAAATAAATCTTTTCTTATTCCAATCGTTTATTTAGGCCCAATAGAGTATTACTCATTACTTTCTAAGTATTCAAAAAGTATTCTCGAAAAACATGAAAATTTTGTCAAGCAAACCATCCGAAATAGATGCTTTATTCATGGTGCAAATGGGAAACTAATGTTAAGTGTACCGATTGTAAATAAGCATAAATCAAAAACCCCGATTAAAGATATAAGAATTTCTAATTCAGAAGACTGGCAAAGACAACACTGGAAAACTATAGAAGCTAGTTATAATAATGCTCCATTTTTTGAATATTACAGAGATGATCTTCAGGTCTATTTTAAAAAAAAATATCAATTCCTGATTGATTTTAATTTAGAAATTCAAGATGTAATCTTAGACATGTTGCGTATTGATTCTCGATATTCTTTTTCAACTAATTACCAATTAAAACACAGTAATGATTTAAGAGGCTATGGATTCTCATCTAAAAAAAATAAAAAATATGAACAAGTTTTTATGCAAACTAATGGTTTTATGTCAAATTTATCAATAGTTGATTTATTATTTAATATTGGAACAGAAAGTAAGCTATATTTGAAAAATATGGATATATAATAACCTTTAACTATTTTTGAAAATCAATATCAAGAAAAAACATAGCATGGATGATCTAGATTTTAATAAAAATGAAGATAATATGCGACTTCTTATATCCAAGATGAAGAGGAGGTTGTCTAAAATAGAGATTGGTGGCGGTTTAGATAAAATAAAGAAACAACATAAAAAAAATAAGCTTACTGCAAGAGAAAGAATAGATTACTTAAAAGATGAGTCCTCTGATTTTATAGAAATTGGGGGTTTTGCTGGAGAAGATATGTATACAGAGTATGGCGGTTGTCCTTCTGGTGGCGTTGTTTGTGGTATAATTTACGTATCAAAAAAACAATGTATTGTTGTTGCAAATGATGCAACTGTAAAAGCTGGAGCATGGTTTCCAATAACAGCAAAGAAAAATCTTAGAATGCAAGAGATTGCTATGGAAAATAGACTTCCTATTATTTATCTGGTTGATAGCGCAGGAGTGTTTCTTCCAATGCAAGATGAAATATTTGCAGACAAAGAGCATTTTGGAAGAATTTTTAGAAATAATGCAAGAATGTCTTCTATGGGAATAACTCAAATAGCGGCAATAATGGGTCCTTGTGTAGCAGGAGGGGCATACTTGCCAATAATGAGTGATGAGGCTATTATAGTTGAAAAGACAGGAAGTATATTTTTAGCTGGAAGCTATTTAGTAAAAGCTGCAATTGGTGAAAAAATTGACAACGAATCTCTCGGTGGTGCTACTACTCATTGCTCAATATCTGGAGTTACTGACTACAAGGCAATTGATGATAAAGATGCTTTAGATAAAATTCGTAATATAATTGACAAAATTGGCATTAATGAAAAGGCAGGATTTGATAGAAAAAAAAGTGAAAATCCGAATAAGGATAAAAAATATATATATGGATTAATACCAAAAGATAGAGCAAAATCATATGATATGATGGAAGTTATTTCCTGTATAGTTGATAAATCAGAATTAGAAGAATATAAGAGTGAATACGGGAAAACGATAATCTGTGGTTATGCTAGAATTGAAGGTTGGGCTGTCGGGATTGTTGCTAATCAAAGAAAGATTATAAAGAAATCTGATGGAGAAGTTCAGTTTGGGGGTGTAATTTATTCTGACTCAGCTGATAAAGCAACTAGATTTATAGCAAACTGTAATCAAAAAAAAATACCATTAGTATTTTTGCAAGATGTAACGGGATTTATGGTTGGATCTAAATCAGAACATAATGGCATAATAAAAGATGGTGCTAAAATGGTAAATGCTGTTAGCAATTCGGTTGTACCAAAGTTTACTATAATTATCGGTAACTCATATGGTGCGGGAAATTACGCTATGTGCGGAAAAGCCTATGATCCTAGAATAATTGTTGCTTGGCCTACTGCTAAAATTGCTGTAATGGGAGGTGACCAAGCGGCAAATGTGTTAGTGCAAATAGAAAAAGGAAAAAATGAAGATGTTGAAGAAGGAAGTGTCTTAGATAAAATAAAGCGAAGATATGATGTACAATCATCCCCTTACTATGCAGCATCAAGATTATGGATTGATGCGATAATTGACCCATTAGATACTAGAAAAATTATTTCTAATGGAATTAAGGCAGCAAATAATGCTCAAATTAATGAATCCTATAATCCTGGTGTAATTCAGACCTAATAATGTTATGTCTTTCTTATATTTACAGCATTAAAATTTAATTAATGATATGATTGAGATCACTTTACCAGATGGAGGTAAAAAAGAGGTAAGTACAGGAACTACTCCTTTAGAAATTGCAAAAGATATTAGTGAAGGACTTGCTAGAAATGTGCTTTGTGCTAGTATAAATAATGAACTTTGGGATATAAATAGACCCATAACAAAAAGCTCTAAATTAACCCTTCATACATGGAATGACAAACAAGGAAAGATGTGTTTTTGGCATTCTAGCGCCCACTTAATGGCTGAAGCTCTAGAAATTATTTATCCTGGAGTTAAGTTAGGTATAGGTCCTGCTATTGAATCTGGATTTTATTATGATATAGATTTGGGAAATAGCCGTAAGATATCCTCAGATGATTTTAGTAAAATTGAAAAAAAAATGATCGAGTTAGCTCGAGAAAAAAATAACTTTCTGAGAGAAGAAATTTCAAAAGATAAAGCAAAAGCATATTTCAAGAAAAAAGGAGATGAGTATAAATTAGAACTTTTAGAAGAATTGAATGATGGTGAAATCACTTTTTATAAACAAGGAAGGTTTGTAGATTTATGCAAAGGACCACACATACCTAATACTGAAAAAATTAAAGCAATTAAATTGTTAAATGTTGCAGGAGCTTACTGGAGGGGGGATGAATCAAGAAAGCAGATGACAAGAGTATATGGGGTCTCTTTTCAAAAACAAAAAGAACTTACTGAATATCTTGAACTAATAGAAGAGGCAAAAAAAAGAGATCACAGGAAATTGGGAAAAGAAATGGAATTATTTACATTTTCTAAGAAAGTGGGGCAAGGACTTCCTTTATGGCTACCTAAAGGAACTTTGCTTCGTGAAAAGTTAGTCAATTTTCTAAAAAAGGCACAAGAAAATGCTGGATATTTACCTGTCATAAGCCCACATATTGGAAACAAAGATCTCTATGTATGTTCTGGACATTATGAGAAATATGGAGAAGAATCTTTTCAATCAATTAAAACTCCACAAGAAGGAGAAGAATTTTTTTTGAAACCAATGAACTGCCCTCATCATTGTGAAATCTACAAAAGCAAACAATACTCATATAAAGATCTTCCGGTTCGCTTAGCAGAATTTGGAACAGTCTACAGATACGAACAATCAGGAGAAGTGCATGGCTTAACTAGAGTTAGAGGATTTACTCAAGATGACGCTCATTTATTTGTGAGGCCAGATCAGTTGAAAGAAGAGTTCAAAAAAGTTATCGATTTAGTTTTATATGTTTTTAATGCACTTGATTTTACTGAATTTAAAGTGCAGGTTTCACTTCGAGATCCAGATGATAAGAAAAAATATATTGGTAGTGAAGAAAATTGGGAAAAGGCAGAAAAATCTATTATTGAAGCGGTAAATGAAAAAAAACTAGAAGCGGTAATAGAATATGGTGAGGCTGCATTCTATGGGCCAAAACTTGATTTCATGGTCAAAGATGCATTAAAAAGAGAATGGCAACTTGGAACAATTCAAGTCGATTATAATTTACCTGAAAGATTTGAGCTTGAATATACTGGTGCAGATAATAAAAAACACCGACCTGTTATGATTCATAGGGCTCCCTTTGGTTCTATGGAGAGATTTATTGGGGTTTTAATTGAGCACTGTGGTGGTAATTTTCCTCTTTGGCTAGCACCAAATCAAATAATAGTTTTGCCAATTAGTGAAAAACATCATGATTATGCTGATAAAATTATACGTTTATTAAAAAATTACGATATTTGCGGGCTCATTGATAAAAGAGCAGAGACGACAGGAAGGAAAATTAGAGATGCTGAAATGTCAAAAATACCCTACATTATAATTGTAGGTAAACAAGAAGAAGAAAAAGAATGTATTTCAGTAAGAAGGCATGGAGGTCAAGATTTAGGAAAAATGAAAATTAATGAATTAGGAGATTTGATTAAAAAAGAGATAGAGAATTTAACAAGTTTTATTAACTAAAAGCAATTACTATTAGAAAAACAAGAAACTTTACTGGAAGACGTGTTAAGAAAAAACAACACAAAACAAATAAAGAGATTACTGCTCCTTTTGTAAGGGTAGTTGGAGATGAAGTTGAGGCTAAAATTGTCTCTATAGATCAGGCGATAGATATCGCTGCAAAAAAAGGCTTAGATTTAGTAGAGATATCTCCAAATGCAGATCCTCCCGTTTGTAAAATTATTGATTATAAAAAATTTGTTTATGATCAGAAAAAAAGACAGAAAGCTATAACTCAAAAATCAGTAAAAATTATTGTTAAAGAGTTAAGATTTGGACCAAATACAGGAAAGCATGATTTTGAGTTTAAGCTAAAACATGCAAAAAAGTTTTTAAAAGAAGGAGCAAAAGTAAAAGCTTTTGTTTTCTTTAGAGGAAGAACAATTATGTTTAAGGAAAAAGGAGAAATATTATTATTAGAACTAGCGCAAGCTTTGGAAGAAGTTGGAATTGTCGAGATTATGCCTAAATTGGAAGGTAAGAAAATGACAATGATTATTGCGCCAAGAAAAAAATAACGTTATGCCAAAAATGAAAACAAAAGCAGGAGCTAAAAAAAGGTTTAAAGTGACTGGGTCGGGAAAAATTAAAAGAAAACATGCTTTTAAAAGTCATATATTAACTAAAAAAGAAACAAAACAAAAAAGGAATCTAACAAAGTCTGGACTTGTTCATGATTCAGATAAGAAAAATATCAAGCTACAGCTTTGTATTTAATAACAGGTTTTATTTATTAATCCAGATAGATTAGCTACAAAATGCTTAATAGGCTGCTAACTATCAAAAAAGAAAGAAAAAATGCCAAGATCAGTAAACACAGTTGCATCCAAAACTAGAAGAAAAAAAATTATTAAAGCTGCCAAAGGGTACTTTGGTAGAAGAAAGAATGTTTATACAGTTGCAAAGAATGCAGTAGAAAAAGGAATGCTATATTCCTATAGAGATAGGAAAAATAAGAAAAGGTCATTTAGATCTTTATGGATTCAAAGAATTAATGCAGGGGCGAGACTACATGGTATGTCATACTCAGAATTTATGGGAAAGATACACTCTAATAAAATTGATTTAAATCGAAAAGTTCTTGCAGACTTAGCAATGAATCATCCAGAAGCATTTAAGGCAGTAGTTGATCAAGTAAAATAATTTATTTATTTAACTCTTCTTTAACAATTTCAGAAACAATCTTTCCATCAGCTTTTCCTGAAACCTTTTTCATTACTCCTCCTATAATAATACCTATATTAGTAGAATCCATTTGCCTAATAGTTTCAAGAACTATTTCTCTAATCTGAATTTTAGACATTTCATCAGGAAGGTATTTTTGAAGATAATTTAGCTCAACAAGCTCTTGGTTAGCAAGATCCTGTCTTCCTTTTTGGGAATATATATGAGCCGATTCTTTTCTTTGTTTAACAATCTTTTTTATAATCTTAATAGCAACCTCATCCGAAATAATAGAGCTTCCATCTTTAGTTAGTTCAGAAAGAAAGGCAGACTTAACAGACCTTAAAGCGGTAAGTTTATCAGATTCCTTACTTATCATTGCTTGCTTTATCTCTAAATTGATTTGTTCTTGTAATTTCATTTTTTAAATTTATTATTCTGTTCTTTTAATTTTTTTAATGCGTCGATTGCAAAACTGTAATTAGGATTAATCTCGATTGCTCTAGAATAGTCAGTCTCAGCCTGCAGGATATTTCCTATAGCCTCAAAACATACTCCTCTAGAATAATAAGATTGGTAAAATTCAGAATTAGAATAAATAGCGTCAGAAAAATTATTGACTGCGACATCAAATAAATCTAACTCCATATGTATATGTCCTAAATTATAATGAGCATTGGCATGGAAAGGATCTACTTCATGTAATTTAGCATAAGCTTCTAAGGCTAAATTATAGCTCTTACTTACATTGTGATAGAAAAGTGCTTTGTTATATAAAATATTAATTCGTAAAGAATCGATTTTTAAAGCATTATTATAATATGTAATCGCTAGAGTATCTTTTTTATGATGGTACAAAACTCCTAACTCTTCATATCCTCTTAAAAATTCTGGATTCACAATAATTGAATTATTAAAACAATTTATTGCATTCTTTTCATCATTTAGTTTCTTAAAGCAATAACCCATTAATAAATGGGCTTTCTCCAAATTGAAATCAATTTCTAAAGCTGAATTTAAAATACTGATTGACTCCTTATATTCTCCTAATGCTAATAATATTTCTCCCTTGATTAGATATGCAGAAGCAAATTGATTATTAAGATTTATTGCTTTATCTGAATAAAACAAAGCAAGATTAGGGAAGTTAACTTTGTTATGGTTTGATTTAGAAATTTGAAAGTATAATTCTGAAGCAATATAATTGACTGTAGGGTTTAAAGAATCTATACGCAAGCACTCTTTAATATTAAAAAGAGCAGCATCATACTGCTTTCTATTTTTATAATAATTAACTCTTTCTAATCTTAGATCTAAATTATTTGGTTCATTTTCAATTTTTTCTGAAATAATTTGAATTTCTGACTTGATTTCATTACCATCATTCTTTTTCTGAATTTTATTTTCTGAACACGAGAGAAGAAAAAAGGATAATATACAGAGATATGAGAATCTAAACATTCCTAACCTATAGACTCTCTAATCTTAACCTCAATCTCATTACAAATTTCTAAATTATCTTCTAGAATCTTTTTAACGGCATCTCTACCTTGTCCTAATTTTGCTTCATTATAACTAAACCAAGAACCGCTTTTCTCAACAATATTAAGTTCTACTGCCATATCTAACAGTTCTCCGCTTCTAGAAATTCCCTTTCCAAACATTATATCAAACTCAACCATTCGAAAAGGAGGAGCTACCTTATTTTTTACCACCTTTACTCTAGTTCTATTTCCAGTTACTTCATCAGAGCTTTTAATAG
>MDSZ01150266.1_pt1 | contig 20751 bp, 20 predicted proteins | sample 811201 | NCBI WGS metagenome assembly MDSZ01 (sample SAMN05326647, study PRJNA326480) | marine metagenome | isolation source: seawater | place: Indian Ocean: North | collected 2010 | reverse complement strand
AATCTTTTTCATAAAGTTGACTTTACGATAAATCTATATACGTAGCTAATTAAAGACTCTAAAGGAAATAAATATTTTTTAAATAATCTTGATTTTAATTTTTTTGCAAAATAAGATGAAGATACTATTTTACCTTTAAACTTTCCATTCATATTATCAACAGGTTTATAATATTTATATTTAGTACCGTAAGTTGAATGATAATATCCCCACATTATAGCCCCTTTCCTATCAAGAGGTTTTAATGTTTTAGTTATTAGATCAATACATTCATTATGTGTTTTTGGAATATAAAATCCACCTAGTTCTTTGTAAGCAGCTTGTCCTAGTAATATAGTTGGTTTTCCCAAAAAAACTGACTCTGGTCCAACTGATGAAAAAAAAGTGATATTCTTATCTGCCTCTAGCATAAGCTTATATGTACTAATATCTGAATCAGGTTTTATTATAGTTAGGTTTGGATAATTTAATGCTAGAAAATCTTTAACTGCTGGGTCATTATTTTGTGCATAGTTTGGATGTATTCTAAGATATAAATGATGCGTTTTTTTATTTATTTCTAAAGATTTAGCAATTTCTTTTATACCATTTAATTGACTACTATAAAATGGTAAAGAAAACGAATCATCAATAGCAGCATATTCATTTTCAGTTGTGTTGTAAATAACAATATTTTTTTTTTCAGAATTCCAATTTTGAGGTAATTTATCTTGATTTTGATTTCTTACATAATTAAATCTTATAGTTTTAGCATTTTCTCCAGATTTCTGTTTCATGAAATATGATTCAGCTGCATTATATTTTTGGTTATAATTTTTATTATTAGCCCAATGAGTTCTTATTTGTTTTTCTCTTAAACCACGATCTTGAGGCATACCATTTTCATATAAAATAAATTCATCAATTTTAAATCCGGCCTCATAACTACAATAATCTATTTTAAAAGATTCAGATAATCGCAAAACTGCTCGGCCAAGCGCGTGTCTACCATTATGAAAATATAATTTACTAGGTTTATTTTCTTTTAATAATTTCTTAACACTTAAATAAACTCTTGCAGAAGACCATAATAAATCATTAACCAAATTTTTGCACTCTCCTAAATCAGGATTAGGATTACTATTGAGTGTTATAATTGTAGAGGCAACAGCAAATCCAATGTCAAAATCATCAAAGTAAATTTTTTTTAAATCATTTATATTTTTTATATCAAAATTTAAAAAATCGTTTATACGATTTAACTCTTCATTTGTTATGCTTGGAAGAGAAAAAGTTTTAAAATCTCCATTAATTAAACTTAAACCGTTTTTTCTTCTACTTACACAATTTACACACTGAAAATAACTATTATTTGGATTTCTAAAACAACTCAACAATGATTTATCGCAAACTATAACCCCAACTTCTTCACCCCTATCAATTACACGTTGAAGATTTTCAAGACCTCTTTCAAAATGTTTCTTTTTTATACCATATGGCATAAAAAACATAGTTCTATTTTTTATTAACTCAGAATTTTGCATTTAGATTTAGATGTTAAATAAGCTAAGTTTGCTCCACTACTAGTATTTTTTATAGTCCCATCATTCAGAATTTTTAGTGTTAAAATAGGATCATCAATAATATCGGCACCTACATTTTGAGTTTTTAAGATAATGTATAAAGGATATCTATTAGGAATCAAGAATGTAGGATCGATAGATAATGATAATTTAAATGATCCACCACTTATTGAAGCCAAAGACACTTGATTTTCATCTGTAAAGTAAAGGATTTCATGGGAATTAGGAGATCTCAGGCCCAATCTCACACTAAAATCATTATAATTCTTATTTATTTTTATTTTAAATATAAAATCTATTTTTTCATTTCTTTTAACACTAAAATCCGAAAAACATTTTACACCTTTCGAAATAGAATAAAATTCAATTATTTCTAAATCTTTATTTCCTCGTCTTATTAAGTTTTTTAATAATATTCCTCTATCGTTTCCTTTATTAAAAATAAAATTTGAATACATATCAATTATTTCTTCGGTATTTCCAAAGCCTTTTATTTGTCCATCAATAATCAAGATTGATTTTGGGCATATGTTTCTTAATACATTTAACCTATGACTCACAAAAAGTATTGTTTTATCTATATTCGCTACATCTGACATTTTGCTCATACATTTTTTTTGAAAAGCCATATCACCAACTGCAAGAACCTCATCAATTATCATAATGTCTGCCACTAAGTGAGCTGCCACTGAAAATGCCAGTCTTAGTTTCATTCCAGATGAATATCTTTTTACAGGAGTGTTAATAAACCTCCTTACTTCTGAAAATTCAACTATTTCTTCATATAACAAATCAATTTCAGCTTTTTTCATTCCTAAAATCGTCCCATTTAAATAAATATTTTCTTTACCAGTCAAATCAGGATGGAATCCAGTCCCGACCTCTAATAAACTTGATACTCTACCATTAATTTTAAAATTTCCTGATGTTGGTGTTGTAATTTTAGATAATATTTTCAAAATGGTACTTTTACCTGCGCCATTTGGACCAATTATTCCAATGGCTTCACCTTTTTTAATAGAAAAAGAAATATTTTTTAAAGCCCAAATAATATTTTCACGAGATTCATTTTTATCAATATTTGTTAATGACTTTATGTTACTGAGGTTTCTTTTTATCGAAGTAAAACTAGATAATAAAAGTCCAAATAAAGTCTCATCCCCTTTTTCTTTTTTCCCTAACCTATAGACTTTGGAAATATTTTCTACTTTTATTGCAATATCGTCTTTCATAATAACTAAGCTACATCAGCAAATACTGACTCTCTATTTTTGAAATAAATTAAACCAGAAAAAAATAACAATGTTGATGAAATAAAACCTATTATTATCAATTCCCAAGGCATCGGGTTAACACCAATTAAACATGCTCTAAAACCCTCAATTACACCTACCATTGGATAGATTGCATACAAATATAAAATATCATCACCCAATTTTTCAGCAACTAGAGAAGCCGGCCATACTACTGGAGCCAAATACATTAGTAATTGAGTTATAAACTGTATGGCATGTCTTATATCTCTAAATTGAATTGATAGTGCAGATAACCACATACCAACACCACCTGCACAGAGAAACATCAAAACCACTAATAAAGGTAGCCAAATTATATTAATTGTAGGTATTAAGGAATAATATAACATTATGAGTGTTAGCATAGCTAAGGCAATAATAAAATCTACTAGCCCAGCAAATAATGGTGTTAAAGGTATAATTAATCTTGGGAAATAAATCTTACTAATCACTCCAGCATTAGATATTAAACTATTTGCAGATTTACCAAAAGCAGTAGAAAAATATATCCAAGGCACTAACGCTGCATATGAAAAAACAGGATATGGGATTCCATCACTTGGTATTTTTGCTAATCTACCAAAAATGACAGAAAATATAATCATGCTCATAAAAGGTCTTATTATTGCCCAAGTAAAACCTAGAACTGTTTGCTTATAAAGTACCTTAACTTCTCTAAGAATCATAAAATAAAATAAGTCTCTATAATCTAAAAGTTCAGATATCGTATTTGAAAGATGGTATTGTTTTTTTGTTTTCATAGAAAAATTTTATTATTGTTTACTTTGCAAATTAAATGGCAATACCATTCTTTTTTGAAGTTTTAATTTCCAAAAATCATTAAATATGATAGATTTATAAATTCGTATTGTTCAACAAAGTTATATAAAAGTTGAATTTTATATCTTTTTTAATTTTAGACATTTAATTTTTATTTTGGATAAAAAATTATTAAGAAATTTCGTATAATATTGTGGCTTTAAATTTAAAGTTTAAAATCCTTAGAAAGAATAGAAAGTAAAGTGGCATCATATTTCTTATTTTCGGATGAAACGTAATATTCTCTCATTCTTCCCTCAGCCTGAAAACCAGCATTTTTTAAACCTTTTATAGAAGGTAAATTATTAGACTGACTTTTTGCCCAAACTCTATTGAATTTTAATTCGAAAAATAAATACTTTAAAATTCCAAATAGCGTCTCATTGAAGTAACCATTACCCCAGTAATCAGGAGATAATCCATAACCAATTTCAACTGATTTTCTGCTTTCATCGATATTTAATAAACCAAATGTCCCTATTACTTTAGAAGAATCTTTTAATCTAACAAACCAATAATGTGTATTATTTCTTTTGCTCCTTTTTATTAATTTTTTAAGATAATTTTTTGTTTCTTCAATAGTTTTAAACTTGTCGTATTCTAAATACTTGTAGAATTCTATTTTGGATGAATATTCATGCATATCTTCTAAACCATCCATATTTATTTTAGTCAACGATATTCTATCAAAATTGAAATTTTTAAACATAATCATTTGATTTTTTCAAACTATTAAAGGTTATATTGATGTCCATCCGCCATCAATTTTAAATGCAGTTCCCGTAACGTAAGAAGATTTTTCAGAGCATAAAAACTCAATAATACCATTTAATTCATCTTTACGCATCATTCGACCTAAAGGAGTTTTTGATGAATATTTATTTATAAATTCATCTGATTGATTAAGTTCAACGCCTCCAGGAATCAAGCAATTAACTCTAATTTTTGGAGCTAAGTGCACTGCAAGATGCCTAGTAAGTTGCATTACCGCACCTTTAGAAATCGAATATCCTATATGCTTTTGTCCATTCTCATAAAGTCCAGGTATCGGTGACACGACTCCATAGGTAGAAGAAAAATTAGTTATTGCCCTTGGTTTTTCTTGTTTAGCAAAATGGCGACAAACAGAAAATAAAGATATAACATTGACATCTAAAAATTCAGAAATCTCAGAAAGGTTAATATCAAATAAATTATTACCCTGATTCTTACCATCTACATGATCGTTAATTGCAAAACAATTAACAAGGTATTGGGCTTGATTCTTTGAAAACCAATCTTCAACAAATTTCTCATCTGTTAAATCATGGCCCAAAGATAGATCTAATTCCAATATTTCATTACTATTTTTAAGATATTTAACTAATTCTGATCCAATTAAACCTCTTGAGCCGGTTATTATGATTTTGTTCATGTTTTATATTTTTTTATTAATGCTTTTAGGCTCTTAGCTTTTTTCTCAGCATACTTTATTGATCTATAATTTGTTTTAAAAACCATTAATTGTTTTTGAATCTTCTCAGCAATGGGACATTGTCCATTTTGATAGGAAATTTTTTTGTAAATGTGAGGATTTACATTCCTAAATTCCCCAGATTTAAAAACTGGTTCATTATAAGGCACTGACCATGCACCATAAAAACCATCGCCACCTGCCTTAATGTATTCTTTCCGAAAATCTTGCCAATTCAATCCGATAATTTTTTCGCCAGTATACTTAACACCTAATGCCCAATACGAATTTGTGTATCCCCTTGGAGTTATTTGTGGAACTAAGTAGTCACAATCGCTAATTACATCAAGAAATATTTCTGCAGTTTTTACTCTATATTCTATCAATTCATCTAATCTTTCTAACTGGGCGAGAGCGATAGCTGAATTAAATTCTGGCAATCTATAGTTCCATCCAATTTGATCATGCCTTTTAAAGTCAGGGTTTTGAAACACATCCATATCTTGTTTAATCCGCCCACTTCCACTTCTCAAATTTCTAAAACCATGATTACCAATTTTTCTAGCTTTTAAAGCAAGATTTTCATCATTTGTAATTAGCATACCACCTTCCCCACAAGACATGTGCTTTGAATCCTCGAAACTATAACTACCCATTTCACCAATGGTTCCAGTCATCTTTCCTTTATAGGTACTTAGAAAACATTCAGCATTATCTTCAAGCACTGGTATATTATATTTTTTTGATATTGCTGTTATTTCATCCATATTGCAAGGAAGACCATAGACTGATACTACCATTATAGCTTTAGTTTTTTTTGTTATCTTTCTCTCAAGATCAATTGGATCAATTGTAAAAGTATTTTCATCTACATCTGCAAATACAGGTATCGCATTAGCATGTATTGTGGTTGAGGCATTCATTATAACTGATATAGCAGGAGATATTACTTCGTCTCCTGGTTTGACTCCGAAAGCTATTAATGCTGCATGCATGGTTGAGGTTCCAGAGTTAAAAGCTATAGCATAATTAGAATTAAATTTTTTAGCAAATTCTTCTTCTAGTTTTTCTGTCCATGTACCGCCAGTAGCAGACCAGGAATCTGAATTCAATACTTTTTTTAGGTATAATTCCTCGTTTCCTAAAAATTTTGATGGATTTTTAATGCTCATGTAGCAAACTCGTCCTTGATTTTTATTTTTTTATTTTTGGCCTGATTATCTAAAAATTCAGATTGTCTGAAAAAATTAATATTTTTTACATCAGGATTACTGTCACATATTTTTAATATTTCTTCCATACTTATAAAGCCTTTCGGATAATTACTAAGTTTAACAACTTTATTAAAAAAATGTAAATCTTCCTCATAATCTAAAGTCATTCTTATATCATCTCTAAAATATTTTGGATTTACTCCTTCAAGTTCCTGGATTTCAAACAAGCCAGTATCAATAAAATAGTGCCACATCATCTCAGTATCATCTGAATCCTTAATTTCACAGACTTTTTCTAATGCTTTAACTTTTATACCATAAGTGAATGCTCCACAAACAATATTTTCTGACTTAATCATATCTGGATCTTTCATCTCAAATTGATTAAAGGCTAAATCAATCATTTCAGGGTCACAAAAAAGGTCATCTCCATCAGCTGTAACAAAGTAATCAATTCCAAATTTTAGGCAAGCTCTTAACCATCTATCTAATTTATCTTTCACACTACCTTGAAAATAGGATATTTTATGTTTTTTAGCTATGTCTACAAGAATTTGATCTCTATCTAATGTTGTAGTACACAAAATAATGTTAACATCATTTTTAACTTTCTTCATCCTATCAATTAAATATTCTATAGTAGTAGAATTACCAAACTTCAATGTAGCCTTATTTGGTAAGCGGGTAGAGCCAGTTCTAACTGTGATTAAAATACCCTTATTTTTTATGCCATCTGAATATTGTCGATCCATTTTTACTAAAGAATATTAGAATTTTTAATTATAGGCTTGATAATAATAGGATTTCCATATGCAATCATATTATCTGGGATATCCTTGGTTACAACTGTGTTAGCTCCAACAACTACACCATCTCCTATCCGATTTGAACCTAAAATTTTCGACCCAGCATAACATATTACATTATTACCAATAGTATTACCATTTGAATTTTTATCTCTATGTCCAATAGTACAATTCTGAAAAATTCTGAAACCCTTACCAATATTATTCCTAGATCCAATAATAGTACCTAAACCATGCTGGACAAAAAGCCCCTTCCCAATATGGTTAGAAAAATATAATTCACAAGAACACATTTCTTTCATCAATGATTGAATTATATCAAGAGATATGCTAGAAGAATCTTTTTTATAAATATTATTGCCAAAACGAAATAAAAATATAGCCAGTTCGCTATAATTATAGATAATATTATTAATTAAAAGATCTCTAGATATATTTTCTTTATGATAGTATACGTCTTCGTATGTTTCCTCAAAGGCTAATTCTATTATTTCATTATCAAAAAAAAAATTATCAGGTTTTTTAAATGATTTGCTAGAAAGAAATCTAATAAAATTATTTAAATCGATATTTTTCATAGCAAAATACTAAAATTGATAAGAATAAAATTAATACCTTAATTTTTTCTAAGTTTTTTTCGAATGACTTTCTCACCTTCTGTAACAATCTTTTCAGGTTTACCCAAATAAACTTCAATTTCCTTTACTCTACGATATAATATATCCATACCTAAGATTGATACACTAGACTTTTGATCTGTTCCCCAAAGATTATGATCAATAGTTATATGTCTTTCAATAACCTTAGCACCTAAAATAACAGAAGCTACGGTTGGCTCAATAGAATGCTCATGACCAGAATATCCAATTGTGCAATCATATCTCTCTATAAAAAAGGGAATAATTCTAAGGTTTAAATCTTTGAGAGGTGCTGGGTAACAACTATTTGAATGAAGTATAACAGGGGGAATTCCATGCTTCATTATTAAATTAACTGCACCATCAACCTCTTCAAGAGTACTCATACCTGTACTTATGATTAACTGTTTTTGAGTCTTAGCAGATTCTTCAATTAATAAATTATCAGTTAACATTGCAGATGGAATTTTAATATATGGCAATTTTTCATATTCCATTAAAAACCGTAAACTATCCATATCCCAGACAGAGGCACTCCACTGAATGGGCTTTTGGTCACAGTATTCATCTATATAATCATATTCTTTTTTATCAAATTCTACTCTATACTTATATTCCAAATAACTCATTTTCCCCCATGGGGTGTCTCTTATTACACTTTTCTGATGTTCAGGCACACATACATCAGGATTACGTTTTTGGAATTTTACACAATCCCAACCAGTACTAAATGAAGCGTCTATAAGCTTTTTAGCTATTTGAATGTCTCCATTATGGTTAATTCCTATTTCACCAATCAAATAGGGCTTTTTGAGATTCTGAAAATTTATTTCATTCATACGAATTTTCTTAACTTTCATTTAATTTTAAAAGATCTAACAATTCTCTAACTACCCCTTCACCACCTTTTTTATTAAAAATATGATCTGAGATTTTTATTATTTCATCATGAGCATCGGAAGGACAAAATTTATTACCAACCAACAGCATAGCACTTTTATCATTTATATCATTACCTAAAAAGATAGTTTCGCTTAGAAGATATTTTTTTTCTTTACAATATTCTAATAAAAATTCAGCTTTATCAACAATATTTTGGTGGCAAGATATATTTAATTTTTCTGCTCTTTTCTTTACAACTGGGTTTGATTCAGTAGATATAATAATCTGCTTGATATTCATTTTTTTTATTTGACCTATAGCCAAACCATCTGCTCGACTTACTTTAACTGACTCTTGACCTAACTCATTGACAAATACAGAGTTATCGGTCATTATGCCATCAAAGTCATAGACGATAAGCTTAATGTTGGTTAGTCTAAACATCGAAATCTATAGATATATAAGAAAATTATTTATAATAATAAACGTATTTCTTTTTTATATCATCTAACTGATTATGTCAAATCTCCCTTTTCTAAATCTTTTTCACTACCATAATAATGATAGTACTGATAATAATAATAATATGAGCCATAACTATTTTTATTTGTTACAGCATTTAAAATAATTCCTCCTAAGGGAGCCTTAACATTTCGAAGCGAGGAAACAGTATGATTAAACGCTTTTTTATCTGTGTGACCAGCTTTTACAACCATAATAATCTGATCTATTTCTTTTGAAATCATAGTAGCGTCAGTAACAGCGACTAAAGGGGGACTATCAAATAAAACCATATCCCACTCCTCTTCCAATTTCTTTATTAATTTAGTCATTCGTTGTGAACCTATCAATTCTGAAGGGTTTGGTGGAATGATACCGGAAGTTACCACAAATAAATTATCAATGTTTGTTTCCTGTATAATATTGTTAAAATCTTCTTCAATGCCTGATAAATATGATGTTATTCCATTATCTCTTGAACAGTTAAAAACTTTATGAACAACAGGTCTTCTTAAATCCGTATCTATTAATAACGTTCTCTTACCTAGATTTGCAAATGTTATTGCCAAATTTGCAACAGTAGTTGTTTTACCTTCACCAGGTCCAGAACTAGAAACTAATATAGATTTTACTTTTTTATCCGCTGAAGCGTAAGTAATACTAGTTCTCAAACTTCTGTAAGCCTCAGAAACTGGAGATTTAGGATTCTCCCTAGTTATTAAATGTCTAGTTAACTTTCTACTTTCTGAAGCTGTCATTACTCTATTATCTTTAAAAAAAGAGATTAACTTATCTTGATATTGGCTATTACCAATAGATGGGATAATACCAAGAACAGAGAGATTATATTTTTGAATGTCATCTACAGATTTTACAGTATTATCCAACAGTTCTCTAGAAAGCGATAATCCAATACCTGACCCTAATCCAAGAACTAGACCAAGCAATATATTTCTACTGTGGATAGGCGATGACGGTTTAGAAGGCTTTAATGCCATATCAACGATATCGATTTTACCTGACTCTGAGGCTAATTTAATTTTAGCTTCCTCTAGTTTTGACCTCATAAATATATAATTTTCAGATAATACATTGTATTCTCTTTCTAGTCTAGCAAACTTTAGCTGCTTTGAAGGTAATTCGGTTAAGCGTTCATTATAATTATCAATCAATTTTTTATATTCTTTAGATGAGGCAGTTTGGCCAAATGTATTTGCATCTAGCTCTAAAACTCGGGCGATCAATTCTTGCCTATATTCTAAAGGGTTTGCAACTGAAACACCCTGAGCAATTAAGGATTTCATCTTATTGCTGAGTTGCTCTTTTAATGATTTTATTTTTTTATTTGTACTTATTACAGCAGCATGATCTGGCCCGTATTGTGTTTTATTCTTAATTAATTGAGATTCTAAATCACCAATTGATGATCTAATAGAATTAACTTGAATATTCATATCATTAGTTAATTGCTTGGATAAATTTTTCTCATCTTCGCTAAGTTTAGATTTAACATAATCACTTTGCTTTTTATTAATGTTAATTTCAGCAATAGTGTTGTAATATCTTGTTTCAGCTTCAATTAACTTTTCAAGAGTCATATCAGCATTACCATCAATATCATATATTTGCTCTCTCTCCTTAAATGCTTTGAGCTCTTTCTCAGAAGCCTCTAATTTGCCAGACTGAATTCTAAGCTGCTTCTCTAAAAAATCAACAAGGTTACCTGTTTCTTCATTAGACTTAATTCTATCCAGATCTAAGTATTTTTTGGCAATAGTATTTACTACTAGTTGAGCCTCATCAGCAAAAGGACTATTGTATGTTAATTTGACAATATCTGTGCTTCTTTCTTGTCTAACATTTAAATTACTTTTAACTCTACTTGAAAATATATTTAACTGATCTTTGGTGTACATTCCAGAATAACTTTTTGAATCATATTTATCAGGATCATAAAAGCCCAAGGTAATAATTTCTTTAAAAAAGTTTCTAAATCTTTGGCCTTTAGGCTTATAAACTCTAGAACCAAAAATATAAAGGTGATTCTTTGCTTCATTTTTCCATAGGTAATCCACTACTTTCTCTGCGACACTACGAGATTGAATCAAATTAATTTCATTCATAATTTGATTTCTGTTCTGCATATTACCAAAATTTATCACTGAAGCAGCACTAGACTTCTCTTTTATAATAATTGTTGCTGACGCCTTGAAGGTAGGCGTAGCTGAAAAAGAATAGAAACCTGAATACAATAGAACTAAAATAGTTACTGTAAATATTGTTTTATAGTTTATTTTAATCAATAACCAGATATCTCCAAGACCCATTACGGATTGGACGGTATCGTGATGGCTTTGATCAAACAATGATTTTTGTTCCATAATTATTTATTGTTTTGGATTTGAAAATACAAATTAGCAATAGTCAAAAATGTATTTAAAACTCCCAATTGACTCCAAATGTAATCTGAAGCTTTTTGTTTGATTATTATTGTATCATTTGGTCTAACCTTTATAAAACTAGACCTATCACCATTAGTTATAAATTTTTCTAAATTTAATTGATACACCATTTGGCCATTTGAATCTGGGCTATCTCTAAATATTTTAACTCTATTTAAATTAGCTCCACTTTTTGGACCACCAACCATTGATAATAAAGTTGCTAAATCTATGCCATCATAAACTTCATGAAGTCCCGGGGAATTAACATGGCCCCATACGTTAACCACCATCTTAATGTTTCCAGATTCATCAGTAAAAAACTTCTCGCTTGAAACTTGAAAATCATTATCCCCTTTTTGTTCAAAAGAAACATCCTGCCCAAAAGCATGACACATAATAAAAATTATAAAATATTTTTTCAAATTATAAACCAATCATATCTCTAATTATTCTAAATAAATTAGATTTTTTTTCAGAAACATACTCAAAATCTACTTCAATTTTCTCACCTTTAATAATTGAACTTGGATTGTCGTAAACTAATGGGTAAGCATCATCACCAATCCATATTTTGGCCAAGTCAAATGCCTCTTTTAAACAGAAGTTTCTTCTTCCATCATTGTGCGAATCAGATCCCAAAATATGACACCAGCGATTTTTAATTATAGTTTCAGCAGTCTGAAAACAATTATTACCAAAATGATTTAAAATACTCCCAGCATCAACCATAATGAGACAACCTAACTGTAGCCACCTTAATATAATATTAGTATCATTTTGTACAAATTTATAACGCTCTGGATGTGCAATTATTGGAATCACACCAGAAGTTCTCAAATTATATATCTGATTTTCATGTGATTCTGGCAATTGAAATGTGTGAAATTCAATTAACATATAATTTGAACCATTAAATGTAACAAGTGGATCATTTTTAATTTCCATTAGATTGGGTAAATAAAACACCTCTGCTCCAATGTGTAATTTTATTTTTATATTTTTTTTATCGATTTGCGCCTGTAACTCATTTATCTCTTTTTTGATTCTGGAGTAAGATATATCTTCATTTTCAACTTTAGGATGCTGATAGTGAACTGTATTAACCACATCAGTAATTCCTTGCTTTTCAGCTTCCTTAAGCATGTTTAATGACATTTCAAGTGATTTTGAACCATCATCTACATTAGGGAGAACATGATTATGAAAATCGATCAAATTAGATTTTTCTAAAAAGTTAAGTTAAAGAATTCGAAAAAAAAGCCCTGAAAATTTTCAGGGCTTTTTATATTTAAAAACTAAGTATTATTAAAAATTAATCTTCAAACCTAGGTTATACGATGTAGGCATACCTAAATATACTTCTGCAGCATTAGCTGTATGAGTATTTACCCTGAAAGGTACAGCGTTGTATCTACTGTTATCAGTAGCATCTTGTATGTATACCTCATCAAATAGATTCCTAACATTAAGTACAACAGAAGCAGTTATTCCATTGTAGTCAATAGGAAGATTATATGAAGCATTCAAATCAACTATTCCATATGATGGAGTTTGCCATGGATTATCTCTGTCTGGCGTATCACCATCTGAAAATTCTCTAGAAGTTGCAGACCAATCTGCGAAAAACCTATCATACCATCTATATGAAAGCTGTACGGCTGAGCCCTCTACTGGAGATGCTGTTAGGCCAAAATTTATGGAAGTCTGAGGCATATCTCCAGTAGGCAAATCTTTTAAAGCATAACTGTATGAAGCATCTGCTCCGTCACTATCTCTATATGTACCTGTTGCATCATCTGTAAATTCCCATTTACCATATCCTATACCTACATCAAGTCTAAATAACTCGTTAATTTGGGCAGCAAATTCAGTTTCAATTCCAAAATGATTTTGATTTATTCCAGTTAAGTATATGATATCATCATCCCCATCTTCGTTTTGAACATACTTTGTGGCAATTCTATCATTCCAAGCTGTGTTGTATACATTTAATTTACCTGCAAGAGTTCCATCATTTGATCTTGCATTTAAACCAAACTCAAAGGCAGTAAATTTTTCATTCTTTGGGTCAGTCGCCATTTTGGCATCCCAATCTTGAATGACTTGATCGAAGATTGGAGCTTTATCAATTAAGCCAAAATTAAACCAAACATCTACATCATCATAAACTTTACCAACCATAGGTATGGTATTTAGAAAACTTAAAGCATTTCCTAACTCATAAAGAACACCACCTTTGACTTGAAAAGTTGTTATTGGGTCAGCTTCAATATACAAGTCATTAGCATGACCTCCTGTGGCATCTCCTAAACCTTCGACAAAGTCCAAATCGCTAGCATCTTTAGCCTGTACATAACTGTAATCATAGTTGCTAGCATCCTTAAAATGATTCCAATGAGTATATTTAACTGTAGTCATACCAGCCATAGCATAAGTCTTCAATGCATTCATTGAGTATTGTACTTGTCCAAAAAGCCCTAGCCAATTAACGTAATTAGTAAAATTGTAATCAATTGGATCACCTAGTCCGCCTTGACCGTTATCAGAACCAAACTCACTATCAGAGGTCATGAAGTAATCTCCTCCAAGCAAGTCTCTAATAGTTTTTACGTGGTAAATTCTTGCAGTCCTGTAATCTAGACCAACCTGTGCTTTCAAATCTGAGGAAACATCATAATTAAGCTTAGATAACAAACCGACTGTGCTCTGTCTATTGTTGCTATTTCTTAAAATACCAGAGGAAGCACCAAGAGAATCGTTTTCAAAAATTGTAGCATCATAATTAACTACTCTTTGCACATTGGAATAATCCCATTCTAAACTACCATAAGTACCAGTACCACCACCCATGCCACCAGACCAATAGGCTGAACTAATAAGATTCATTTTATCATTTATGTTAAAATAATGGTTTAATGCAACCTGAGGCTTGTGAAAGAAATTTTCTCTTTCATTTATTAAATTATCTTCATGCCTCTTACCTGTGTACTCAGTGTACATTTGCCACTGTTGATCACCTAATAGAGCAGCAGCCTCATTACTAACAGAACTACCTGTACCACTACAATCGCGGCCACATTCTGGTATCTCAGAAATATCAGCGTTGTAATCATCCAGGCTTTCTGCAAATTTTCTATCAAGTGAGGCAATGTTAAGTCTGTAAAGATTTTGGCCATGTCTTTGTGGAGCACCTAAAGCATAAAACTGGAATCTATGCTGTTCATTTAAGTTGTAAGTTGCACCGAAATAATAAGCCCATGCATCAGTCCATGTACCGGTATAATAACCATCACCAGTTTTACGTACTAGAGTAGCGCTTAAAGCTAACTTATCATCCATTAAGAGACCAGAGTTGTAACTAATGGTAGATTTCAAAAATCCCCAAGCCCCGATTTCTTGCTTGAAAGACCCACCGCGTTCTAATGCGGCAGCGTCTGTGATGATATTCATGCTACCACCAATGGAAGGGGTAGCTAGATTTTGAGCACTTAAACCTTTTTGCATTTGAATGGAACTAGTTGCATCAGCAACACCATCCCAATTAGACCAATAAACCCAACCATTTTCCATATCGTTAACAGGGATACCGTTGATCATGATAGCAACATTTCTTTGATTAAAACCGCGTACATTAATTCTTGCATCTCCAGCACCTCCACCCTGGTTAGTGGCATATACACTAGGTACTAGATTCATTGCAAGAGGGATATCTTGAGAACCCAACCTCAAGGCAATTTCATCCTTTGTTACATCAGTATATGCAACAGCTGTTTTTTCACTAGCCCTAGAGGCTAAAACTTCCAACGAAGACATTTGAACAGCTGAAGGAGATAATTCAAAATTTAGTTCTGCCTGGTCAGCATAGAGCGTTAAGTCCTCATATCCAATTGCAGAGGCCGTGATACTGGAACCGGACTGAACACCTTCAATAGTAAATTTACCATCTTCATCTGCAGCAGCTCCTAAGTCAGTATCATCTACAACAACATTTGCGCCAGCAACAGGATTACCAGATGACGCATCAATTACAGTACCAGAAACCGAAGTTATTTGGTCAGCATCACTAAAATCATCCTGAGATAAAGCAAAATTAAATAAAAAATGTATAGATAAAATCGCTGATAATATTTTGTTAGACATTAAATGTACTCCTATGTAGTTAGATTATTCTGTGTTCTCTCTTAATATAATGTTAAATCTAAGATGTCTTAAATTAAATAACATTTATGTAAAATGAACAATAAAATTTAAAAAAAAATTGCGGGAACGCCTGGGAATCGAACCCAGCTCTCAAAATTTATTTGAGACAGCGGTTTTGAAGACCGTGGAAAGCACCAGCTATTCAATCATTCCCAAAAACAAATCAGGATATCTTTGTTACCATACTATTTTGTAAAGAAAAATTATTACACTTACTTATACCATTTTTATTAAAAACAAGTTTATTACCTCTTTCATCTACCCAACCAACTATTCTACCAGGATTTCCTACAACTAATGAATAGTCGGGAACATCTTTAGTCACAACTGACCCTGCTCCTATTAGCGCATATTGCCCAATGACTATTCCACAAACAATTGTAGCATTGGCTCCTAATGATGCAGATTTTTTTACTAAAGTTTTCAAGTAATGTTTTGATCCTCTTTGAGGGAATTCAGACCTTGGAATTAGAATGTTTGTAAAGACCATTGAAGGACCACAGAAAACATAATCTTCTAGCTCTACGCCCTCATATACTGAAACATTATTTTGAATTTTAACAAAATTACCAATTTTAACATTATTTGATACATTAACATTTTGCCCAATAGTAGTATTGTTACCAATTGAGGATCCAGATTGAATGTTAGAGAAATGCCATATCTTTGATTGGCTTCCTATTTTTACATCATGATCAACATAACTTGATTTGTGAATAAAATAGTTTTTTCTATCCTTCATTTATACTAATACCTACATTTTAAATTAAGTTCTTGCTAGCTAACTCAAGTACTTGCATAACTTCAACAGCACTATCACCATTAGCTTTTTCAATTTTCCCATTCATATTTGAGATAAAATACTTTAATTGAGACTCCAAAGGTAATTCATTAGAAAAATCAACCATAAAACTCCCCTCTGACCTTGAAACAGGTAAATCTCCATTTATGTCCACTGATTTTTTATAGAAAGTTAGCCGCTTAGTCTCATTTGCATCTTCAAAATGAACCATTCCCTTTGAGCCAATTAGAACAAACCTGTGCTCCTTAAACGGATGTAACCAACTTACGAATATATGTCCCATTCTGTTTCCACTATATTTGAATGATGTAATTGAAGTATCGTGAACACCTTTTTGCAAAATATCAACTCCACTAGAAAATATTTCCAAAGGTAAACCTTCAAAAAAATAATTAAATAAGCTAATGTCATGAGGTGCAAAACTCCATAAAACATTCTCATCTTTCCTAAAACTTCCTAAGTTAAGCCTATTACTATAAATGTATTGGATGCTGCCTATTTTACCAGCATCCAGCATACTCTTTATCTTTACAAAAGCAGGATGAAACAAAAGTAGATGGCCTACCATAAGGTTAACATTGTTTTTTTTTGCCAACATATTAAGCTCCTCTGCTTGAATGAAGCTTAATGTAAGAGGCTTTTCAACGAGCAAGTGCTTCTTTTTTTCAATGATACTTTTTGCTATTGAAAAATGACTTTTAGGTGGAGTAGCAACAATATATGCATCAAAATTATATTTAAACGAAAGATCCAAATTTGAAAATGTTAAACAATTTGGATATTTTTCTTTAACTCCTGCCAAAACAGACTTATCAGAATCAACAACCCCACCTAGTGAACCTAATTTTTTCAAAGCACTAATGTGGTTAGATCCCCACGGACCAGCACCGATGACACACAATTTGTGAGTTTTCATTTTTTTAAAATTTTATCCTGAAATATAATCTAAATACCAATCCAAAAAATATGATATACCTTCTTTTATATCAGTTTTAGGCAAGTATGCTAATTTTGATTTCGACTTTTCAATATCTGCAAATGTGCTAACAACGTCACCAGGTTGCATTGGCTCATAATTTATAATAGCAGTTTTTCCAATTTTAGATTCTAAAATAGAAACAACTTCCAAAAGTGGCACCGGGGTATTATTGCCTAAATTGAAAATTTCATAATTAAAATTATTTTTAATTGATGAAATTATGCCACTAACGATGTCATCAATGTAAGTAAAATCTCTTTGCATCTTACCATTATTAAATACTGATATAGGCTCACCCTTTAAAATTTTTTTAGCAAATATGTATATTGCCATATCAGGCCTTCCCCAAGGTCCATATACCGTGAAAAACCTTAAACCTGTTGATTTCAAACCAAATAAATGATTGTAGGAATGTGCCATTAACTCATTTGCTTTTTTTGATGCTGCATAGATTGATATTGGAGAATCAACATTATGATTAACAGAGAATGGCACTTCTTTATTACCTCCATAAACTGAAGAACTAGATGCGTAAACCAAACCTTTTATATCATAATGCCTACAGCATTCCAAAATGTTCATAAAACCTAAAACATTGGATTCTATGTAAGAACTTGGGTTTTTAAGACTATATCTAACTCCTGCTTGAGCGGCAAGATTTACAACTTTATCAATGGGATTAGTCTTAAAAATATTTTCCAAATCCTCTTTATTTGTTATATCTAATCTAATAAACTTAAAGTTTTCATAATTTTTTAATCTCATTAGACGATGATTTTTTAATTTTACATCATAATAAGGATTTAAATTGTCAACCCCAACAACACAATAACCTTGTTCAAGCAGGGCCTCACTTAAATGCATTCCAATGAACCCAGCACAACCAGTTAATAAAATTTTTTCTTTTAGTTGATCATTCATATATTTGTTAATTTGTTGTTATAAAATAATCTTTTTATTTTTAAAGGTTTTTAAGAAGGTCTATACAATACTCTATAATTTACCCCCAACTTAGATTTAATATCTTTACCTATTTGTTCAGCTTTTCTTTTTGATTGATATCTGTTTATTCTTACTGCATAAAATGTTTTACCATTTGAATCTACTTTATTAATGGAGACATCATGACCTAGCTGGTTAACTTGAAGCTTAAGTCTTTTTGCGTTTTCTTTGCTACTAAATGCTCCAATTTGCACTACATAAGGTCCCAAATTCTCAGTTTTTTTTCTAAAACTAAATACTTGAGACAATTTATTATCTTTTGTATCAATGTTTGTTTCAACCGCTGGAAACATACTATTAATGATTAGAGAATAGTATTTTGCAGAGTCAGCTTCTCCAATCGCATTAAAACTATTTATCATTAAGTCAGTAAGTCTTTGCATCTGAGGATATCTAGGATATTGTGTAGGTATATTTTTCAATAATGAAGCACATTGTGTATACAAGCCCCTAGCATAAAAATATTCACCTATCTTCATAGCAGCTTCAGGAGCATAAGATGATGTAGGAAAAGTTTCAAGAATGGACTTGTATTGCTTTAAAGCCAAATCTCCATCTTCAGTTAAAACAGCCCTCAAGAAAAGCACTCCTGGGTCATTGGGGTATTTTGATAACAACTCAGGTAAATTTTCTTTAACTCCATCTAATTCACCCTCATCAATTAGAGAAAAATACAAATCAACATTTTGAGATAATAAAGTTGAAAAAATAAATACTATGAAGATAGCTTTAGTCATTTGAACTCTTCACAATCTTTAAAATTCTATCAATGTAATGTCCTAACTCAGCAGGAGTTTTTGAGGATAAAGATAGCTTTAACTTCATTAGCATAATTAGTACAGAGGGATTTTCCTCATTAATAAATGAGTCTATGAGGCTTATAGCAGCTTTGTTCTCACCTTTTTCATTTAAAACATTAGCAAGCCTAAGACCAGCATTTAAATCTTTTGGATTATTATCAAGCACTTTTCTGTAGAATTTCTCAACTTCACTATATCTTCCAAGGTCAAAAAGAGCAGTTTCTATACTATCAAAGACTAAATGCGATTCACAAGGAGATAGGTCCATATATTTTTCCCAATATTCAACTGCTTTAACCAAGTCCCTGCTAGAATATTTAATATCACCTAAATATTTATATGGCATCGCAAATTCAGGTGAATCACTAATTGCCATTCTAAAAAGCTTCTCCGACTCTGAAAAATTATTATCTTCTAAGTACATTATGCCTTTTTGTAAAGTATATTTTGATAAATTAACCTCTCCATCAAATCCTTTAATCTTTTTTAAATCTTTTGCCTTTTTTTCCGCATAATCCCAATCTTCAATTTCCTCTGCTAGCGATAATAAAAATACATTTGCCCATAAATTAGTTTTTTCAAGCTCAAGAATTTTTTCAGCTTCAGTTTTTGATTTTGATAAATCTTTAATTTTTTTGTAATCAAGAGCTAATGATTTAAAAATTTCAATTTTGGTTTCTTTATCTAATTTTTGTCGCACAGTAAGCATTTGATGAATCTTTATAGCTCTGTCCGTATCCTCATATCTAAGCAAGTTTCCTAGCTGCAAATACGCATTAACATTCTCAGAATCATTTTTTACTAGTGTAGTCAAAAGGTTAATTGCTTTCCTTTTGTCAGATAAAAGCATAGCATTTAATGCCTCCATATAAATGGTGTCTGTTCTTTTTTTACTTGAAGGCTTTTTTAAATAATAATAAAATGAAATAGAAACAGCTAATATGACCGCAATTAAAACAAAAATGTAAATTGAGTCCAATATCAATAATCCTCTTCCTCAGCTGTCTCAAAAATACCTTCATCTATCGCTACATTTCTTAAATCATTCAATTCATCTGATAGTATACTATTTTTATTTTGTAAACTTTTTATTTGGGCTTTGTTAGAAATAATAATAAAAACCGAAGCTAAAAATCCTGCTGCGACGCCAAACAGTAAATTAAATAACAAAACGACATTCAAATGAGCACCACTCAAACTGTAGTTAAGAAAAAAGATGTCAACTTTTTCATTTGAATTCTGTGTCATAAAAACAATAATTATCAGGTTAAAAACTATTAATAAAAAAATTTTGATTAAATGCATTAAGCCACCTTTACTTTTTTTATTATTTCACCATACAAAGTTATACCTT
>MDSZ01170461.1_pt1 | contig 20752 bp, 26 predicted proteins | sample 811201 | NCBI WGS metagenome assembly MDSZ01 (sample SAMN05326647, study PRJNA326480) | marine metagenome | isolation source: seawater | place: Indian Ocean: North | collected 2010 | reverse complement strand
GGCATGACTAACTTGAATGGTGGCACGCTCTTCAACGCTGAGTTCGGAATAAGACATAGGGCAGCACCGTACCGGAAAGGTCAGGTGTTGCACTCAGTTTTTGCCGCAGCCCCTGATGGTATGTGGACTCTCGTTGCTCTTCTTCCGTTTCAATGGAAGTCTACCAATACTGCCGACAGCGGTCATCGAAGGCTCTCATCCAAATCCATTGATTCGGCTGGAATTAAACGTGCCTCATATTTTCGAGACCTTAGACATTGCTGGGAAAGTTTTAGATCACGGGCTTGATCGCAAACAACTTGTCTTGCTTTGCGGGAAAGCCGCCCTTTCGGCCACGCTTTACTGGTCGATGAATAAAACGGAAACTCGTGAGTTCGACAATCGTTTTTTGCCCAAGGGCCTCCTCTCCAACCCGGTCGTTCTGCAATATCTCCAGCCAATTGTGGCGTGTTGGGACGAAATTCTTCCCCGAGTTAAGGAGGTTCGCCGCTTTGGCTCCCCTCTAGGTCTGATGACTTTTACAGACAGGTTCAAAGAGCGAATTGCCAGTGTGATCACTTGGGGGAATGGCCCTGAAGGGGAAAACACCACATCCTAGTCACCTAATGTAATGGCCAAATAGATTTACATAGACTCAGGATTTGCACCGGGACAAACGATTGATATGCAGCGAAAGCCTCTGCTCCCTCGGGCATGCTCAAAATGTCGGGTTTCAGGAGGAAGGTTCAATATTGGAATAGGCATCTATTGGCCGGTTAGCGACGGCCTGACTTCGACCGTCGCTATACATGGTCAAACCTCGGTCTGCTCTGCCATTTCCAAGGCGTCGTCGACCTCAATCCCAAGATATCGAACGGTGCTCTCCAGCTTCGTATGGCCAAGCAGAAGTTGAACGGCCCGCAAGTTCTTTGTCCTGCGATAGATCAGTGATGCCTTTGTACGTCTCATTGTGTGAGTGCCATACATGGCCGGATCAAGGCCAATGGCTTGCACCCAGCCTTTGACGATACGAGCGTATTGACGAGTGGATAGATGGTCTGAGGTGTGCAGCCTGCTCGGGAAAAGGCAGTCCTGGCTACGGAGCTGGGCTTGGTGTATCCAGGCCGCGAGAGCAGACCGTGTTTGCTCAGTAATTTCGAACTGCACTGGTCGCTTCGTTTTCTGCTGCATAACCATTGCTCGTGATGACACATGCTCGCCATGAGCAACGTCGCATACACGGAGCTTGGTTAAGTCGCAGGCTCGAAGCTTGCTGTCGATGGCCAGATCGAACAAAGCCAGATCCCGGGTTCGTTCTGCAAGCTGAAGCCTTACTCGGATGGCCCAGATATCTCTCAGCCGGAGCGGGGTTTTCTGTCCGACCAACTTTCCTTTGTTCCAGGGCCGGCGGGTGCAGGTAGCAGTGATGTTCATGGCAAGTCCTCCACATGTGGGAGGACAAGCATGGCTAGCCAGAGAAGTGGTCGCTAACCGGCCAGAAGCTGTCACTCACTGCCATCAGGGGCGGCCTAGGATTCCCCCGCCAACATCAATATCGTGGCCTGTCCCCGATTGTTCTGTGTTCTTGGAGCACCTCATGCAACAAGAGAAAAATGCCTCTGCACCACAACCTGCTTTTACTTCCTGGGTACTTAATCTGCTCAAGGAGCACTATGGCTTGGTTTCAGCCATTGCGGCGGCCTTAGGTATCTTTAACCTTGCGATTTATACGCATCATATTGGCCGTCCCGATGTATTCATGTCGTCGCTTGAGTTAGGGCCTGGGCTGATACTGCTCTGGATTACCCACCTGTTCTTTTTCGCCGTACTAATCGGAAGCATGTTGTTCCCGTCGCTGGTTTTCTCTGGAGGACTCAGCGCATTGCGCCCAAAACCAGAGTACGCAGCATCGATCGTTCGTGTTCTGACTGCGATAACGGCCTTCGCGATGCTGGGAGTTGTGATTCCTATTGGTGCTGCTGCTTACCAAGATGAGACAGCCAGCGCCAGTTGGGCATTGACCGTCCTTGTGGTACCCGCGCTGTGTTCCTGGTTCTTTTTGCATGGGAACATCGCTAAAACGGAGTTACTTACCGACAAGCTGAAGTCTTGGCGGATGCTTCTTGCCTGTGTTGCGCTAACTGGATTACTAGGTCTAACGGCGCTTGTTGGAATCTATCCGGCCTTGTTCGTGACTCAATTCTACGAAGAAAGGGGGGTGATGGGTGGCTGGGGAGAGGCGCTGTTTTTCTGCTTCATTATCATGGTCGGCTCGCTGGCGCCTGCGATCGGCTACTACAATCAACTTTTGAAAGGTAAGCCAGCCCAAGTAAGAGGGGGACTCTTTGGGGTTGGGATCTTCGCCGCCCTGCTGATTCTGACGGTGCCTTCGTTGCTGATCTTCCCTTCAGTGGTTGCGGCCAAGTTTTTGGGTATCACCGATCGTGAGGTTAAGCGGTATTTGGTAGTCAATGAGGATTACCCAGCGGACAGTCTGGATACCAAGAAGTGGTCGATTACGCGTAGCCAGGAGAAGAAGTACCTACTTCATGGTTTTTCCCTCTATGCTAATGGCCCGATCATACTGCTGTGTCCTCCGGGTCTCGCGAAACTATCTGAGCGCGAGCTGCATAAGTACACGGCGCAATGTGTTCCTTTCGATGAAAGTGCAGTAAAGCCGTTGAATGTTGTTGAACAGATACCGATTGACTGAGTGTCGGGGTAACAGCGCTGGTGGCCATTGGCTTTGGATTGTCTGTTACTCTGGAACTGCGTTGTTGCACGACGACTAGAAGGGGTTATGCGGTGGGGCGGACATTCGCTTTTGTTGATGAGTCGGGAAATCATGATCTGGACACCGCAAAGTCAGGAAGCTCCGGTTATTTTGTTGTGTGCGCGGTGATTATTTTGGAGAAGAACCTCCAGCAGGCCGCAGAGCTTGCTGAGTCTCTCAGGGCGCGAAACTTTCAGACCGGGGAGATCAAATCCAGTAATCTTAAACCGAAGGACTCAGAGCGTCGAAAGCGAATTCTTCTTGAACTCACGGAACTCCCTGTAAAGCTCTTTTTCACGGTGGTCGACAAGAGTCGTGTACACCGCGATGGCGGCTTGAGATTCAAGCAGCCATTCATCAAATACGTGAACGGACTTCTGTACCAGCGTCTGTTCAACCACTGCGAAAATCTGCACATGACGGTGGATGAGCATGGAGGGCCTGAGTTTCAGGCCGGGTTAAGAGCCTACGTCGAAGCACGTTATGTGGACGACCTTTTCAGGGAAGAGGCATTCCAAACCAAGAACAGCAAAGATGAAGTACTGATCCAAGTCGCAGACTTTTTTGCAGGCTCTATTGCTCAGATCTACGGGGGGAAGGCGCCTGACGATGTTGTGGGGGTGTACAAAACCATCCTACGAGAAATCACTCTAGGCATTCTTGAATGGCCCCCAAAATATCAAGCGCTTGTGCCTGCAATAAATGCGGCAGCATACGCAGATCATCGGGTGCATCAAGCTGCGATCAAACAAGCCGATAGATTCACGGATAAGGTGGGCAATCATCCCGACGAGGATCAGCGACTACAGCTCTGCATCCTGGATTACCTGCGTTTTCGAAGCGAGTTTGTGAGCGACGAGTATGTGTCGACAGCGGAAATCGTCGACCACCTGGCTGATCGAGGATTTGGTGATGTTGGCGAGCAAAGGATTCGATCCAGTGGCATCGCAAAACTTAGGGATGCCGAAGTCATCATCGCTAGCTGCCAGAAGGGCTACAAATTCCCGAAGACGCGCGCTGATATCAACGATTTTCTGGAGCTGGCTGCGAGCCAAGTTGTGCCCCTTTTAGATCGTGTGAAGAAGGCTAGGGGCGTTTACTTGCTCAGTAGTGTCGGTGAGTACGACGTTTTAGCTGGAGATGAGTTTGCGCCGCTCAGGATGCTGCTGTCTTCACTAGACGAATTACGCGATTCGGAGCCCGGTGCCTAGGAGGAGCGCCTCAGCTCGTCTACCTATTGCGTGTAACTACTTAAAACAGCTAGCGCTTAATGGTGCAGCAATATCAACCGAACTGCTGGCGACTGGCTGCTTTTGGCCGATAGCTGCCTGTCCCCATCCTCCGCTACCGGCCAAGAGCTGCCAGCCATGAGACCTCCTGCCCCCATAGCAGGAGACTGATCTCGGTCTATGATTTTACCGACGCCTGCCGGGTAGAGATCAGCGGAACCAGCACAAAGCGGATGGCTTCGCAGTAGCCCGCGCACGCTATCTGTGAGGCCTAGGGGCATATACGAAACTAGGTGCGATTCAACCAGCCTATTGGCGCTCGGCTTGCTTGGCTGCGGAATGGAAATCTGGCCCTATTCGCCGATTAAGCTACGCTTTAGCGCTATATTGATTTTGCAAGGCAGGGATTGTCTAAAACGTGAAGCGACTACTGCTTTTAAGTGGCCCGGTAGCTAGTGGCAAGACGTCAGTTTCCGCCGCCCTGCAAGAGCTCCATGGGTTTGTTCCGATCAGCAGTGGCTACTTTCTACGAACGCAGTTGACTGCCCGTAACGAGCCACTTGATCGTCATCACCTCCAAGAACTAGGCGACTCTCTGGACAAGTCCACCGACTTTTCCTGGCTCATAGAAGCCGTGGCGAACCCGGCCATCCAGGATCAGCCAGCCGTTGAAAACTGGCTGCTGGATGCCGTGCGAAAACCCCGACAGGTTGAGCTGTTCAGAGTCCGCTTTGGCAATGCAGTGAGGCATGTGCACATCGTCGCCCCAGAGCCCGTCCTGCAGCAGAGATACGTTGTACGCGGCACAGCTGATCTCAACGAGTATCTCGCCAGCGTGGCGCATCCCAACGAGCAGAGCGCCCGTTCGCTCTCCGATTTAGCGGATAAAGTTCTCGATACTCACATGTACAGCCCGTTTCAAATTGCCGGTCAGATAATGGAAATCTGGGAGATGTAGGATATGGAAACTCGGCAGATTGTAGTGATCAGTGGCAAGACCTGTAGCGGCAAGAGCGGATTGGCCCGTTTGTTGGAAAAGGAATTTGGTTTCGCCGTGGTCAGCAATCGCCGATTCATAGATGACCCGCAGTGGCGCCTATGGATGGAACAACCAGAGATGCTTGATCGGCGACGCGAACTCGATAACGTCGACTTCGACCAGTGGATGCTTCGAGAAACTCGTGCAATGTGCCAGGAGGAAGAAAATGGCCGACCGTTAGTCGTTGATCACCTGGATACGCTCGCACAGGTGCTGCAGTTTCGACAGGTGTTCGGTGCCGACCTCGTGCATGTCCATCTATACGCCAGCGATCCCACGCTTCAGGAACGCTACGCAAAACAAGTCGAAGGTAATCCCGATGCCTTGCCCTATGACGACATCAATCAGCTGAGGGATGATGCCGAAATCCAGGCGCTCAAGGATGATGCCGACGTTCGTGTTTACACCGAGCGCTCAGATTCTAATGACACGCTTGTGCGGGTCGCCGCCCGCTTGCACCTGTACACTCCTCCCGAGATCCGGTGTGTCGACGTACTCATAGGTGGGCAGTACGGAAGCGAGGGCAAAGGAAACATCGTCGCGTATCTCGCGCGTGAATATGATGTGATGATTCGCGTCGGTGGCCCCAACGCCGGACATACCGTGGCAAGCGCCGCTGGCACGTTTACCTACCATCATCTGCCTTCAGGATCGCGCGACGTGACAGCTCGGCTACTTCTTGGTCCCGGCATGACGATTTTTTTGCCCGGACTTCTGAAGGAAATCAGCGCGTGCGGTATCGGCCCGGATCGCTTATTCATCGATCCTCAAGCCACCATCATTGAAGATGCAGACCGAGATGCAGAACAAGTGCATCTGGTCTCGACCATCGCCTCGACCGGCAGTGGAAGCGGTGCTGCAGCTGCACGGCGCATTTTGAGTCGGGGCAAAACGACAATTAGGTTAGCCAAGGATGTTGATGAGCTGCGACCGTATGTAGGTACTCCGGGAAGCTACCACGGCTATACATCAGACCGTTTGGAGGAGGCGTACCGCAGTGGTCAATCCATTCTGTTGGAAGGTACCCAAGGTAGTGGGCTGAGCATCTTCCATGGCGACTATCCGTATGTGACCTCGCGGGACACCAACGTAGCAGGATGCCTCGCAGAGGCAGGGATATCCCCCAGCAGAGTCCGAAAAATTCTGATGGTCATTCGACCTATGCCTATTCGTGTTGGCGACCCGGATGGCAGCGAGGGCCACATATCGGGAAGACTCAAACATCCGACGACTTTTAATGACATTGCGCAGTTTGCAGGCCTTGAGGCAGAAGCTCTAAACGCCGCCGAGAAAACGTCTACAACAAACCGTAATCGGAAGGTTGGCTGGTTCGAGTGGGATCAATTCCGAAAGGCGTGCGCCCTCAACGCACCGACGGACATTGTCCTGACCTTTGCGGATTACCTCAAGGCCACGAACCGTAACGCTCGGCGGTTCGAACAGCTGGATCCGGATACGATCAAGTTCGTAGAGGAGCTTGAGCGCGTATCCCAGGCACCCGTTTCGCTGATCAACACGCGATTTACCCGAGACCCGGACCCCAGCGATTTGCGATCGCTGATTGATCGGCGCAACTGGACTGCACGTTCTGACAGGAGATAAGGCATGGATCTAGACAAGCTGATCGAGCTTTACCCTCGGGTTTACCACATGGCCGAATGCGGCACCTGGGACAGTATTCGCAGACGCGGGTTGATGAGTGCGACGGCAGTGCTTGATCATCTCCAAATTGAAGGCAGGAACCGCGCTCGATACGAGAGTGAGCATCGGGGTGAGAAGATGAGTGTGATGGCAGGTAACCCTGCCAGCATCGTGCTTCGAGATCAGAAACCCATGCCTGAAGGACGCTTGATAAAGGCGCTCACGGACGGGACAACACCGCGACAGTGGTATGAGCTGATAAACCACAAAGTCTTCTTCTGGGCTGAGGAAGCAAGGCTTCATCGTTTGCTCGGTGCTCGTGATTATCGCCGTCTCGAACACGATGTCCTCACACTTGACTCGTCGACCTTCATTCCGGCTTATGCCGATGCTATTTGGCTTTGCCACATGAACTCAGGCAACACCTGGCCTATGCCACATCGTCGCGGCAAAGATATCTTCTGTAGAATTCCTGATTATCCCGTTAAGCGCTCAGGCAAACCAGCCAAAACCGTGGTAGAGCTGGTTGTCGATTATGCTGTCCCTGACGTGGCTAACTTTGTTTTAGAAGTTCGACGGATGCGAGGCAGTGAGGTCTTGGGCGTCATTGCTTAGCGCCCGTCTGTGGAGGAGCTATGCCGCAATGTCGCTTAGCCTCGCGCATTCTGCTGATCAGCCCAACTTATCGACTGCTGCTGTTCAAGATTCAATACAAGACCGGCGCCTTGGCAGGTATGAGCTACTGGGCAACACCCGGTGGGCAGCTCAGAGTGGGTGAGTCTTTCGAAGCAGCTGCAGTACGTGAACTCAAGGAAGAGACCGGGGTGGATGTTCAGTCTGTTGGCCCATGCATCGCACACCGGGAATTTCCGTGGAAGATGCCAGATGGGGAGGATGTGCTCGCGATCGAAAACTACTACGTGGTGCGGGCAGATACCGAGCAGTGCTCCTCTGCGACATGGAGTGTGCAGGAGCGCGGCGCTATCGGCGAAGTGAGGTGGTGGTCGCAGGCCGAGCTGGCCGAATGTGACGAGGATGTTTACCCGCCGGATCTGATGAGCCTGTTCACTGAGAATCTGATCATGGGAACTGAGTGAGCTCAGCAGATGTGTCCTGAATTCCCCCAGTTTGTATATATATTCGAGCGACTGCTTTCTGTCCTACTCCTGCCTGTCAACAGCCGGCAGGTGAGCATGCTCATCTGCGCCGCCAGTAATCGTTTCTGTCTCGAGACTCTTGATAAGGAGGCCAAACCGCAGCAGAGCGAGGAAGTCGAAGCAGGGTAATGACGTACTCATAGCGCTCGGAATGAATTTTCATTTCACGAACGCAAGCGCTGGGATCAGCATGGGGGAACCAGAGTGAGGCTGGAAGCTCAATTCCCTTCCGCTCTTGGGTAATTGTTGAGCAAGCTGCTAACGAACCCGCGGGGATTGGGATAGGGCTCTGGCGTGTTCGGAAAAAAGCACCATTACGGCGTGCAGCCGAGCTGGCAAATGCCCATTTCATGAAACCATCACGAGACAGTATCAAGACCGCACTGTCCTCAGTGCACTCAATCCACTTCAGGGCAGCAGCGGTAAGTGAAACGCCATAGCGATCTGCACAATGACGCAATACTTCAATGTCAGTGTCTGGGGTCAGCTGGCTGCGAAAGTCGTTTAGGGGCATCAGTAGAAAAGATGCAAATAGATCGGCTTCGGCCTCAATGTTCTTTTCCTCCCATGACAGCATGTCATCACTGCTGCATTGAAATTCGTCGCGCTTGAGACGATGGAGGATGTAGTGCCCCAGCTCATGAGCTTGAGTGAAACGAATACGGCCTGGTGATTTCAAGCCGTTGTTGTATAGAAGCATCCAGCGGTCTTTCGCTTCGTTGGCGAACAGCGCACCATCGAAGTTCTTGATGTCGACAGCCTCTACCTTGACGATCGGGTCGGGGTATTTAAAGACCTCGAAGGCGCCAAGGGCAAGCTCGCTAACATTGACAGGGAAGCGATCAAGCCCTAGGGATTGGCTGATCTGATCACAGATTTTGGTCAAATGGATGGCTGCTTTCTGCGGTGTCCATACCTTGCCATCACGCATCTTTAAAAGTCCTTTTTGAACGTATCTAGAATCCTCCTAAGCTGCGCTTTCGCGTCCGGCTCCAGATTCTTGTAGCCGCGGAAGAAGGCTTCATCGAGATGCTTTTCTTCCGGCTCACGGAGATCATCCTCGAAAAAGTAAGCTGTTCCTACTCCGAGAACATCTGCCAATGCTGTGAGCTTCTCTGCTGAGGGTCTTTGGGACTCTCGGTTCTCCAGCTCCCATAGATAGCTCTTGCTGAGCCCTGCCATGTCCGCAAGTTTTTCCAGGGTCAGCCCACGCTGCTTGCGCAGGTCGCGGAGCTTCTCGCCGAGACGGGTAGTCATCGTCGTGTCTCCTCCATAGTCGTTAAGGACAAAATACCACGATTCCGAACAAATCGTTTGACAAAGGCGATAGACGCGAGCAGCCTGTCACAAAGTTCGCTATTCCGAACTTTTTTTCCCGGCTCGACGACTAGCCCTTTCAGCTCCTCGCCCGGCCACTAGAAGCGTATGGATTGAGGGGAATGAAATGGCAAGAGAGCATATCGACCATAAGGATATAGCGCGGTTCGCCGAGGAAAAAGTGAATCTGCCTAAGGAAAAGGCTCAGCAGTATCGCGAGCAAGCTCAGCGGCTGCAGGACAAGCTGGAAGGGTATCTGGCAGACCACGACGATTTTTCGCTGAAACGCATGATGCTGTCTGGCAGTCTGGCTAAAGGGACGGCGCTTCGCTCGCTGAACGACATTGATGTTGCCGTGTACATCAGTGGTTCTGAGGCGCCGCACGATATTCGCGATCTGCTCGATTATCTGGCGGAGAAGCTGCGCAAGGCTTTTCCGAACTTCATGCCTGATCAAGTCAAGCCACAGACCTACTCGGTAACCGTGTCCTTCAAAGGTTCAGGCCTGGATGTCGATGTTGTGCCGGTGCTGTACTCCGGCTTGCCAAATTGGCGGGGCAACTTGGTGAGCCAGGAGGATGGATCTTTCCTGGAGACAAGCATTCCGTTGCACCTTGAGTTTGCCAAGGCGCGTAAACGTGCTGCCCCAACTCATTTTGCTCAGGTTGTTCGGCTGGCCAAGTACTGGGCACGCCTAATGAAGCAGGAGCGTCAGGATTTCCGGTTCAAATCATTCATGATCGAGCTGATCATGGCCAAGCTGTGCGACGACGGAGTCGACTTCTCCGACTATCCCGAGGCCTTGCAGGCGTTCTTTACCTATCTGGCGACAAGCGGACTACGGCAGCGAATTGTTTTTGAAGACAACTATGCGGCCTCGAAAGTCGGTGCGCTGTCTGATCTCGTGCAGATCATTGACCCGGTAAACCCCAGTAATAACGTCGCTCGTTTGTATACGCAGCGCAACGTTGACGCGATCGTTGATGCGGCAATGGAAGCAGGTGATGCCATTGAAGCTGCGACCTACGCGCCGACCAAGCAGTTGACGGTTGGCTACTGGCAGAAAGTCTTCGGTTCTTCATTCCAGGGGTGATAAAGCCATGTCTTCCTATAGCTTCAGCGTCGCTGAATCGCAGACCTTCACTGTCACCCATGCTCGACACATGGCAGCCAAAGTAGCGACTGACCTTAAGCGGGTTCAGCGCTTCTACGGCTATCCCAGCGATTCCTCGATCGCGCAGTACGAAGCGGAACTAATTGTGATGCTTAAAGCCGGGTATCTCGGAGAGGTGACCTACGGCTTCAAGCGTGGCAACGATTTCATCGAGCCCACTCTGCGCTACACAGCGGGGGATCTGGTAGGCGCAGGTTCGGATGATGATCCGGGAAAGGTACGTCCTGGGAAAGACGTGACTGGGGCGTCCTTCTCCAGCTACATGACTTACAGCTCGAAGTACTACAGCGATGCGGCGGCTGAGCGGGAGAGCGCCCTAAAAGATTTGCCTTTTAAGCGAGAAGGCGCGCCAACACCGGGGGTCAGTGGCTATCTAGAAAATGACAAGACCTATTCGGCAGGTGGCCGTGCCCTCAATCGTGCAAGCGTAAGGAGCTACTGATGAACGTAAAACCGTCTCTAGATGAACTGTTTGAGCGGCGCGTAAGCTTCCCGGACTTCGAGCCCCAAGAGCGTTTGGCACGCCTCGTCGGACTGGACGCGCATAAAGAGCGGCTGGCTAAAATATTGGGTCTTTTGGTCAACCCGTACGGTTTGCAAGAGTGGGCCGAGAAGCATCACCCGCAGGCCCGCGCAGCTGTTGATACGGTTATGCGCCGTCCCCCTTTAGCCGTTCTGGCAGGTGATGTTGGCTCGGGTAAAACCGAACTTGCTGAAACCATCGGTGATGCTGTCGCTCGGCAAGAGGGTATCGACATCACCCTCTACCCTTTGAGCCTCGCGACTCGCGGGCAGGGCCGTGTGGGAGAAATGACCCAACTGGTTTCTGCCGCATTCGACTACACCATCGAGGCTGCAGAGAAGCTCAAGAACCCAAGCGGGAAGGCCCGCGGTGCTGTGTTGCTGCTGATTGACGAAGCTGATGCTTTGGCCCAATCCCGAGAAAACGCGCAGATGCACCACGAGGATCGTGCAGGGGTAAATGCTTTCATTCGAGGCATTGACCGCATTGCCAATCAGAAGCTTCCAGCGGCAGTGCTGATGTGTACCAATCGACTCAAAGCGCTTGATCCAGCAGTGCAGCGGCGAGCAGCTGAGGTGCTGACGTTTGGTCGACCCGACGAAGCCCAGCGGCGCTATTTGTTGAGTTCGAAACTAGAAGGCCTGGGTCTTCCGACTGTTGCAATTGACCAGCTAGTTAAGCTGACCGGGGCGCGGGAAGCGAATGAACCTGGTTTTACATTCTCTGACATCAACCAGCGACTGATTCCTTCCATCATTCTTGCTGCCTATCCCAATAAAGCCGTGGACGCGCGTGATGCACTGCTCACCGCTCAAGCAATGAAACCCACACCAGCGTTCCAGGACCGCTGAGTCACTGCTGTGCAACTGATCAGAGAGGCAGAGTTATGACGCAGGCAGTTGTCACTCGTCGTGATGGTGATGTGTTCCAAGCTCGAATGTTTTGGCTTTATGCCGCCCGCTTGCTAGACGAAGGAAGCCCAATCATCCGCGTGGGTTTCGAGTCCGGACTGAAAGGGTTCGACGACATTTGGGTTGAGTATGACCCCCTTCGCGCGCCTCAAGATCATCGAGGAAACTCGGTTCATATTGAGCGAATGCAATGTAAGTGGCACGCGATCCCTGGCTCGTTCACGCATGGGGATCTAGTACGCCCCGAGTACATCAATGCTACTACCACCTCTATGTTGCAGCGTGCTCTTGCTGCGCATCGACATGACAAGGCCAATGAGTGCACGTCTAGGCTGGTCTTAGTCACCAACCACATGGCAGATCTAGCTGATGCCTTGGCGAAATGCATTCGCTCAAAGTCCCTAAATCTCGACGTGGATAAGCTGTTTCAAGGGACAACCGAGCGTAGTGCGACTGGGAGCCTGCGTAAGCTCTGGTGCGACCACCTCGGTATAGAAGAAGAGGAGCTACGGGCACTCTGTAACAGCTTGGCTTTCCATCTGTCCCGCGACTCGTTGGATGGGCTACGCGATCTTTTGGACAGCGCATGCCGTGCGAATGGGTTGGTTAGGCCTGAGCCGAACGCGAGCGTCACTGTTTACGACGGAAATATCTTCGAATGGGTCGGGCAACGCAGAACGGTGTTCGACCGATCAGACTTTAAAGATAAATGTGCGCAAGAAGGCTTGCTGGCCGAAAAGCCGAAGGCAGCACCACTGATATTCGGCGTGAAGTCGTTCGAGCACCCCCTCGATCGAATGGAGAACCGCTGTGCTCAGGTGCTGAATCTGGTTCCAGAGTTTGATGAACGGACGATACGAGATGAGAGCTCCTGGAGAGATTCGCTTCTGCCCAAGCTCCGAGAGTTTTTATTGAATGTGCCCTCCGAAGATGGGCGTATCCGTCTGGCGATCGAGGCTCATGCCACTCTGGCTTTTGCGGCTGGAGCTGTACTCGATGCTAAATCTGGAAGGCTGACAGAATTAGAGCAGCGCTCGCCAGTCATGAAGATTTGGGCGCCCGATGACGATACCCTCAGCAGTGCATCCAACGGGTGGGTATTCTCTGAGCACGAACTAGATCCCGATGGTAGCGGTACAGTCTGTGCGGTCAGTTTGACTCGTGAGACGGAAGGCTCGGTACGACAATTTCTTGAGGAGAACCCGGGGCACTTCCGTCGTCTGCTGGTAGCGACTTTGGTGGGAGGAGCCTCGCCAAGAGCTCTTACGTCAGGAGCTCATGCAAATCACCTAGCCGAGCAATTGGCCTCGAAAATCGCCGTCGATCGAGTGATCGACATAACGGCGAGGCGTGAGCGCTATCACCTGTTCATTTCGGCACCAAATGCTTTCACATTTTATCTTGGGCGGCAGGCGTCATTACTCAAACCACTAACGTTGTATGAGTTCGATTTTGACTTTCAGGCCGATGGATCTTATCGGCCATCCTTGTCGTATCCAGAGACAACTTCAGTCTTCAGTTAAGGAGTCGGCCTAATTGCAGTTTAAATCTCCCGACTTAGATAAATACTCGATGCCCTTTATTGGGCAGTAGCAGCTCTTCTTTGGCGGCTGCTATAGACTAAAAGCACACTGTAGCAACCTGCATCCGGTGATTAGAAGCAGTCATTAGCAATGGTGCTGTGGCTGTTGGCGCTGACTCGGAATTGGAACATGTTATGGACTATTTAACAGATTGGTTTCACGGTACAAATTCGAGATTCTCACAGTGGAAGATAGATGGTCGTCCTGCAAATCTGAAAAATGGAATGCCTCTCCACAGAGGGCTGTTCTTTACTAAGTCTTTGCTGTTCGCAAAGCAGTCAGTACAAGCGTATGCAGCCAATGGCCATGTGTATAAATCGTCGGTATTGCCTGGTAAGGCCATATTGAATTTAAGCCGTCCAGGTGAGAGCTGCACGATCGCTGAATCAGAGAGTTTTCGTGAGGCTGTACGCAACGTTCGCCCAGGGAAAGGAAACGCTCAGGTGGGCTATCAGCACTACTGGCAAGAGGGTTGGAAGACGGGTGAGATAATGAAGTTCGCACCTCCTCCGCACGAAGCGGAGCACTATCAGAGACTTCATCATCTCGCCTTAGCATTTCCCGGCACGGCCCAAAGCATTGCAGCCTTGAATCAACTTCAAGCGATAACGCGAGACTGTATTGAAGACATTGTCACAGCGGGCAAGCTTTCGGGCTATCAGGCAATTCTTGGTAATGAGCAGCAATCAGGTGCGAGCTATCCGATTCTCATTGTCCTTGATTCATCCATCCTCACCCCACCGGAACTTGTATAAAATCCGACCATGGTCACATCGAAACGCCTGACCGTGACGCTGGCGACTCAGTTCTAATTGATGGCGAACACCCAGGAGCACAGGCTGCATGCGTTCGCAGTGGTTTTACGACATTGGCAACACGCGAGCCGTGCTCGCTAGTGTTTTTGGGCTTTTCCCAAAGAACTACCATGAGCACGAAAGACTAAGAACTATCGTATGAATACAGAAGAGCTTGTTGCGAGATCGGCCCAATTTCTCGATATTATGAAGTGGTGCACCCCATTCATTATCTTGGTTTGTGTTTTCGTTTTTATCCGACTAAGGGTCGGTTCCGCAGGGTTCGTTTTACACCGGCTTTGGGCTTTGCTGGGAGGGAAGAAAGACTTCGTCAATCCCACCCTGCAGAAGGAAGCCAGCAAGCTCGATGATTTCGAGAAGATCAAATACGTAACGGGTATACGTTTCCACAATCTGGCGAGTGTCACCACAACATTAGGATGGCTGAAAAAGCACGAGATAGGCTTGGAAGAGCTCATCCGAGTCAGAGGCTATTTCGATCCGAAAGAAATTTCTTTAAGGAAACCGAACCTTAAAGGGCATCGCTTCGTAAGCAAAATGGCGATGTGCTTGTTTCTCGCCTCCGCTCTACTAGTCTTCGTCGTGAGCTATGCACCTGCATGGTTTTCCGTGAAGAAGACCGGCACAGATTTTTGGGTATCGCAGGACACAGTCCGGATGACAAGCAGTGATGGTTGGGAGTTCACCGTCGACGAGTGCTTAGCGAAGAAAGCCGATTTAGAAAAGGACGAATCGCCATCAGCCTTTGATCAACGGGTGGCTTGCGAGTTACTGACATCGGAACAAAAGGATGAAACCGTCAAATCAGCTATTCGCAAGCAAATTGGACTGACTGGCTTAGTTTTTCTCGTATTCGGGATCTGGATGATTAGTGCCGCAAAGTCACTCATGATGGCAGTGGCTGCAGTTGATCTTCATGGTCGCGTACCTCAGGTTCAATCCTCCGAATGATCTGCCTCATAAACGCCAAGGGCGGTTTAGATGAGTATTCGCATTGGTTCCGACATCAATTTGCATGTTTAACCGAGACTGATTCACACGCAAAACCGACATAACACGGTTCTTCAAACCGACAGCCATTCGCGCCCGTCGACACCTATTCGCACCACGCCGGCAGTTCGCTTTGCCGACGCCCGGAGATAGCCAGTCACTGACTCGCAGTTTTAAATGGCCTTTCGCCGACGGCCGCTACCGGACCAGAGTGTGTAAAAACACTTTCGTATCATGGATGCCTCAGCTCAGCGCAGTTGGGCGAGTCGATTGCCCACGCATTTGCCACGATCAGCACCGATAACGCTCCGGAGCGCTTATGAAGCGTTTTAGCGCCACCTGGAGCGGCAAAAGCAAAGGGCTTTTTACGCCGCCATTGCCTTCAACAAGCCTTCGGTACCGATGATTCTCATGACCCGCTTCATGTTGTAGGCGAGCACATTCAGACTCAGACAATCGTAAACAACGGCTATCCAGGCTTGATTATTTATCAAGTGAATGGCGCATAAATATCGTTTGTCGGTAGTCAGCCTGCGCGAGAGGCTCTGGTGACTCCCGCTGCCTTCTGAAGCGGGTATAGCGGCTAGGCAAGAAGCCCAGGCAGTGTATGCAGCCACCTAAGCCGGGGAAGGCATTCTCGGCTTTCGCCAGCCCCCGCAGAGAGCCTCGGAATGCGCCAGGATCATCTCGATGGTCTAGTCACCTTTGTGCAGGTGGCTGAGCACCGCAGCTTCACTCATACAGCCCAACGGCTAGGCGTATCCACCTCGGCTGTAAGCCAAGTGGTACGCAGCCTCGAGGGGAGGCTGGGGGTGGTGCTGCTCAAACGTACGACACGCAGCGTAAAGTTGACCCAGTCAGGAGAGCACTTTCTCAATCGGGTCAAACCCCTGGTGGTCGAATTGGCTCATGTTGCCGACGAGATCGCCGGGCAGGCTTGTGAACCCGCCGGACGGTTGCGCCTGGTGGCGTCCACGCCAGCCTATCTGACAGTGCTGCGCCCGCATCTGCGTTCCTTTCTGCAGCGTTATCCCACTATCGACATCGATATTGTACTGCGCGAGTCGCGAGTGGATCTGGTGGCCGAGGGATTCGACGCAGGCTTTGGCCAAGACAGGCAGGTCGAGCGCGACTTGGTTGCTGTTGCCCTGGGATCGGAACAACGTATGGTTGCTTTGGCTTCCCCGAATTATCTATCAGAGCGAGAGCTACCCAGGCACCCGAGTGAACTGAGCGGCCACGATTGCATAGGTTATCGCCATCCGGTTAGCGGGGCCGTGGAGCGCTGGGTCTTCGAAAACAGCCAAGAACGTGTGCAGGTCGGTATCAAGAGCCGTTTGGTCCACAGTGACCCGGTGGCGCTATCCAATTCCGCTACATCCTGGCACAGAGCGTTATTTGAGAGAGAAGGGGATGATTGAGTAAGCCAGTGCGGATTGAGTGCAGCGGCTTGCTTGCGAGAGCAGGTGAGGAGGGTATGTACAGGAGAGCAGGCTCATGGATGAGCGCCAAATATTGCGCTAGGAAATGTGCAGCCGTTTCCCTGCTGAGCACGGAGGTCGGTGGCCGAGCTTTACGCCAGGTGTTGATAGCCATTGAGTACGGACTTGCCGGGTTGACTGAGCAACCGCTCTTGCTGCCGGTAAAGATATCTTGGGGCTTTGGCTCAGCGTCTGGCTGCGTCAGTATCGGCCATCACGAATCCAGGCGTATGCTGCCGAAGAGTCGTGGTGTCAATGGAGATAGAAATGACAATGCCGAATGAGCGCTCTCGCGCTGTGATAAAGACGCGAGATTTTCTCGTTGAACTGTCCCGAGATAGCAGCCTGCCTGAAAAGGTACGGCGAGATGCCAAGTTCCTTTTGCGGCACTTCCCTACGCAGGACGATGTGTTCCTGGCGGGGCGAATAGAAGAGCAGTCGGAGACCTTGCCACTGGGCGCAATGGGGCCAGTTTTCAGCTCCTCAATTACAGACTAGGTTCTCATCCCGCAGAAATGATAAAGGCGGCCTCAGGGGCCGCCTCGAACCAAGTTTCATCACCGGTACAGCGCCCGGGAGAGGAAGCTCTTGGGCTGCACACACAGAATAGCTGCAGGGGGATTGCGAAACCAGATTATTTTGAAGAGGGCTTTGGAGCGGAGGCTTCCCAGGTGCTCACCAGCTCATCAACCCTATCAGGGATCTGTGGCGATTTACTGAGCACAAGACAGCGGGCGGTACCGACATACTCTTCAATGAGGTAAAGGCTGTCCCCGACGTCGACCCCAAGCTCTTGGAGCACCTCGTCGGGAATGCGAATAGCTCCGTCACCATCCCAGTCTTCGATTACCACCTGCATCGATTTCATCTGCACATACCTACTCAGGTGACAGGCTGCTCTGAAGACTCATGATTTCTCGCTGGATCTTTTTCAGCAGCTCATCTGGCTTCAGTCCAGGCGTCTGCCGTTGGTACGCCAGAACCAGCAGCGTCAAAGGATGAATGCCGACAACCTCGGCAATCTGCTCAACCTTTTCAATCGATGGCTTCCACTTGCCGCGCTCGATTGCACTGATATAGCTCTGGCTGGGGCCCAGCCCTTCCTGGGGGAGATCCTTCAAATTTCTCAGATTCTTGATCACCAGACCAAGCGCTTCATTGAGTTCCATTTGCTGTCTCGCAAAAGGAACGATGAAGCCTTTTTAGCGTCTCTTGGGCTATGCTATATATAGCTTAAAAAGGGGTGTACTGATGTTTCTCACGTACAAGCGCGCTGAAATCGCGTATCCGCCGTTGTTTGGAGATGACTTCCAAATGTGGCGATTCGTCGAGCTCGAGGAGCATCGCCCTTGGTTTTACGTGGTGATCAATCGCCGCCGGAAGACCACCTCATGGCGGACGATGCTTCTGATTCCGACTGAAGAAGAGCTGGAGCACATGCTAGAAAAGCGCGCCGAGGGGACGCTAGTCGAGGCAGTCCAGGTTGTGCTGCCCGCAAGGATAAATGGGTCCAATGATTGGACAATGGAGAGGCTGACCGAGCTGGTAAGGGTCTATGATCCAGACGAACGAGTCTTGGGCTACGACTTCAAAACGGCATCAGGCCAGACCTACTCGCACAGGGACTGCCAGTACTCACAGGACGGAGCCAAGCGCCAGGTCTATTGTTCGATGATCTGTCCCGCATAAGATGGGCGCAGGCTCTCTCGGTTCTCGGTAGGGGCCACTCACTGCATTTGGCCGGCCAATGAAGGCTCTTCCCGAGAAAATCCTAGACATTATTCAACAGCTTCCAGAAGGCGAAGTTCTGACACCTGGCAGATTCGTGCATCAGGGACCTCGCCATGCTGTGCAGCGAGGGCTCTCTCGCCTGGTCGAAGGTGGAAAGCTGTTTCGTGTTGCTCGGGGCTTTTATATTGCTGCAGTCGAAACTCGGTTCGGCGCGCGCAAACTGGCACCGGAGATGATCATCCGCTCATTGGCAAATGTGCAGAGTGAGCTGATAGTCGCCACTGGGGCTAGCGTCTCCAATAAATGGGGGCTGACAACACAGGTTCCTGTTCGGTATGTCTTCCTAACCACCGGACGTTCTAGGGTGCTTCAGGTTGGCAAGACCACCGTATCGATTCGGCATGCGCCTCGATGGCTGATGGCTCTTGGCGCTACTGGAGCGGGGGATGCCATTCGAGCATTGGATTGGCTGGGCAAGGCAAGCGTAGGTGATGCCGTTTCAAAGCTTCATAAACTACTACCCGAGAGCGAATGGCGGGCTCTAGTGTCAGCTCACCGCTCATTGCCTGCCTGGATGGCGAAAGCCATATGCGCTCGGTCGAATTGCACCTGAGCTCGCTCTGTCAAGTTGGGCTAGCTGTCTGCTGTAGTCTACTTACCGGCAGACCGACATCAGCTGGGATGGGGAAGTTCAATGTGAAAGCCCGTGAGGCCAGCCGCTGAAGTACACCAAATGCGGCCTTTGTGAGCCTCGATTATGGATCGGGTGATGGCAAGCCCGAGCCCGGCATTGCTCGGGCTACCTTCGCGTCGAGCAGGGTCTACCCGGTAAAAGCGGTCGAAGAGTTTCTCTAGATGCTCCGAGCTGATTGTGTTCCCTGGGTTCTCGATGCTGAAGGTAGTTGAGTCCGCTGTCTGGCGGATCAGAACCGAAATTCTCTTTCCCGCCGGCGTGTAACGCAGCGCATTGGACAGCAAGTTGGACAGCGCTCGATCAAGCATCAGCCGATCTCCTAGCACTTGGCCTTTGCCTGTGAGCGAAAGTTCAATGCCGCGCTCTTCGGCCAGAAGGTGGTAGTAGTCAAACAGCTTGAAGACTACGTCAGCCAGTTCGATCCTGGCCTGCTCGGGGATGATCAGGCCATTATCAGCCTTGGCCAAGAACAGCATGTCATCAATCATCCGAGACATGCGCTTCAAGTCCTCCAGGTTGGAGTACAGATTCTCCTCATAGGCATTGATATCGCGTTTTTTACTCAGCACGACCTCGGTGTGGGTCATCAGATTGCTGACTGGAGTTCGTAGCTCGTGGGCAATGTCGGCCGAAAAATTGGAGAGCCTAACGAAGGCATCCTCTAGCCGAGCCAACATCGCATTGAAGGCGAGAACCAGTTGCTGAAGTTCTTGCGGCACTGGTTCGAGAGGGATTCGCTCCTGCAATGATCGGGCGGACATCCCGGAGGCCACGCGAGTGACTTGCCGCAGAGGCTTGAGGCCACTGCGAGCAACCACCCAGCCGAGTGCGGCACTGAACAGGGCGCTGATGACCAATCCAATCCAAAACCATCGTTGCAGCGTGTCGAAAAAGTGTGTGTGATTGGTGACGTCAAGAATCAGCAACGCAGTGAGCGGCTCAGCCTGATCGGCTACCGAGATTTGCTCCGTCATGCCACGGTACATGTGTTGGCCGTTCTGCCACTCCCACATGCTCTGCTCATTTGCACGTCTGAAACGCTCAGGTACTTCGACTGCTCTGGGGTCGGAAAACAGTACAGAACCGTCACTGGCCAGGATAGTGGCGGCCAGATCCTGATGGGCTCCCAGCAAAGCTCGCAACTGCGGTAATTCTTCCGAAAGGCTCGCTTCACCGCGAGCATTGTTGAGGATATGTTTGGCGGATTCGAGTTTCTCCACCAGGGCCTGCCGATCCAGCATCTTGAAGTGGTGCTGGCTGAGCATATTGAAACTCAGCCCTGCTACCGTCAGGACTGCAATTACCGCGGACATGAACATCAGGCTCATGCGTGCGGTCAGCGAAAGGTGCTTCATATTCACTCCGGAGCATCCATCATGTATCCCATGCCGCGGGCGGTATGAATCAGCTTGAGATCGAAATCGTCATCGATTTTTGCGCGTAGCCGGCGTACCGCAACCTCAATGACATTGGTGTCGCTGTCGAAATTCATGTCCCAAACCTGAGAGGCAATCAGCGACTTCGGGAGCACCTCGCCGCGCCGGCGCAGTAGCAGTTCCAGCAGTGAAAACTCCTTCGCGGTCAGGTCAATTCTTTTCCCGCCACGGATCGCACGCCGCTTCATCAGATCGACTTCCAGATCGGCAATTTTCATGGTGGTCTGCGTCGGCGAACCATTACCTCTGCGCAACAGCGTTCTGACCCTGGCCAGAAGC
>MDSZ01133753.1_pt1 | contig 20752 bp, 17 predicted proteins | sample 811201 | NCBI WGS metagenome assembly MDSZ01 (sample SAMN05326647, study PRJNA326480) | marine metagenome | isolation source: seawater | place: Indian Ocean: North | collected 2010 | reverse complement strand
TTGGAGAAAATATTAATTTAATTGAGCCAGTTGGTTATCTTGAAATGATTTGGTTGGAAAGAAACTGTGAAATTATTTGTACTGATTCAGGTGGCGTTCAAAAGGAAGCATATTTTTTTAAAAAACCCTGCATCACTATGAGAGATGAAACCGAGTGGATTGAATTAGTTGATAGTGGATGGAACACATTAGTGGGCGCCAGTGACCAAAAAATTAGCTCAAAAGTAAATAACTTTGATGTTCCAAAGGAATATAAATCTTTATATGGTGAAGGAGATGCCGCAGATATGATAATGGATGTTTTGAAAAAAAATGTTTAAAAAAATTATTGGATTATAATATGAAGATTGCTCTTCTTGGTGATATAGCAGCATTTGGGAAATATTGTCTAAAGGATGACAAAAATTTGTTAAATTATTTTAACGACATAAAAAAATATCTTTCCATATTTGATCTTGTAATAGCAAATCTTGAGGCACCTTTTGTAGTTGATGAAAAACCAATTAGCGGTAAATCTGCAACGGTTTGTGCTCACCCTAAAAATATTGAATTAATAAAATATCTTGGTATTACACATTTAAATTTGGCTAATAATCATATAGGCGATTATGGACTAGATGGTTATGAAAGAACTGTTGAGTTAATTGAGAGTAACAACCTTGATTGGTTTGGAACTGAAAATAAACAACTTATTTTAAATTATGATGATGAAAAAATTGCCTTGATGGGTTTTTGTTCATTTAATACAAATCCATCACCAGTAAAGTCTAAATCTAAATTTGGACTAAATTATTTAGATGCACATAAAGTTATAGAAAATCTTAAAGATAATGCTGAAAAAGGATATTTTAATATATTGTCAGTCCATTCTGGACAAGAGCATATTCATATGCCAAGTAGTGATGATGTTAAGTTTGCAAGACATCTTGCAAATCAATTTAACTATGTATATTACGGCCATCATCCTCATGTAATTCAAGGCTTTGAGAGAGTGAATAAATCCGCAATATTTTATAGTTTAGGTAATTTTATTTTTGATGATGTTTACACTTCAAAAGATAAAGAAAAACCGCTTATTGCATTAACTGAGTCAAATAAGACAGGAGGTATTGGAGAGATCGAAATATATAACGGAGTTATTAAAAAGAGCTGCATTACACCAATATATTTAGATGTAAATAAAATGCTTGTTGGAGATGAGGTTCAGACAGCCAATCAAAGTGAATATGATGCATATTTAAGAAATGCTTGTTCAGAAGAATATAATCTTGAGCGATCTAGAACGATATCAAGTTATATCACTTCAAGGAAAGAAATGAGAGATTTTAAGTGGTATATTTCTCGATTAAACTTAAATTCATTAGGAATAATTATTAAATCAAAATTAAATTCTTTTTTATACAATAAACACTTCAGTTCAAAATTAAAAACTAAGGATATTGATTAAATGACTTCACCAACAGTTGCAATTGTGAAATCAGACTTTCATGATAACCATTCAAGTGCTTGGGGCCAGGTGTGGATACATTATTGTGAAGAACAAAATATAAAATTTGATCTTATTGATTGGCGATCAATTGAAGCCTTTGAAAAGCTTGCATCCCATGATATTGTTCTGTGGCACTATAGTCATTATTCTTCAGATGAAATGCTTTTTGCACCAAATATCCTTTCAGCTTTGAAAGAAAGAGGCTGTAGAGTTTTTCCTGACTTATCAGATTCTTTACATTTTGATGATAAAGTTGCACAAGCATATTTACTTCAAGCTTTAGGCCTGGATACTCCAATAAATTATCCTTTGCATTCATTGGATTCTGTTGATGAATGGATAAACAAGGTAGGCAATTTCCCAGTTGTAGCAAAACTCAGAACTGGATCAGGCTCCAACAACGTATCACTTATTAAAAGCAAAAATGCCTTAAAAAAATATGCTTTAAAGATGTTTAATAGTGGCATTGACTCAAGGCCGAGCACAGTTTTTAAGCTTAATTCAAATCTTAAATCTACAAAATCACTTAAGGAGCTTTTCAAAAGACTTAAGAGGGTGCCAGAATTCTTATTTTCTAGAAAAAGCGCAAAAAATCTTCCAAAAGAAAGAGGATATGTTTATTTACAAGAGTTTATTGATAATATTAATTACGATCTAAAAATTGCCATAGTAGGAGATCGTTTGAGTTTTGTTGCTCGAGGAACTAGGCCTGGTGAATTTAGAGCATCAGGAGGAGGGAACCTATTTTATGATAAAAGTTTAATGGATTCAGACATGATTAGATCTGCTTTCTTAGCATATGATGCATTAAAATCAGACTGTACTGGTTTAGATATGATTAAAGATCCAACAACTAATAAACCAATAATTTTAGAGATAAGTTATGGTTTTTCACATGAAGCTCAATTAGCTGCAAATGGTTATTTTGATAGAAATGCTGTTTGGCATGATCAACCCTTTAACCCTCCTGTAGCACTATTACAAAAAATTATTGAAGAATTTAATAACGCATGAAGGTTCTTTTCGTTGTAACGGCTTTTTATCCTGAGCAAGCAATTGGCTCTATAAGAATTTCTAAATTTGCAAAATATTTCCACAAAGAAGGAGTTGAAATTTCAGTAATTTCATTAACACCCCCTCCATGGTCATCTAGAGATGAGTCTCTTTATTTTGAAGGACTAAAAGACATCAATTGGCAAGTTTTAGATCAATCTTCAATTTTTAAAAAGGTCTTTCAAAGAATGAGAGTTGTAACAATAGGAACTGTGCCTGGTAATGCTGGAGTTTCTATAATGACTTCAAAAAAAACTTTTAGACCTAAGTTACGTTCAATGGCTCAATTTTTTTATACTTTCCTCAAAGGACTCGATTGGTCAATTCAAGTAAAAAAACATGCAAAAAAAAATTTTAAAAATGAAAATTTTGATTATATTTTCTGTAGTTATCCCAGTTTTGCATCACCACTGAGTGGCATTAAACTTAAGAAAATGGGAATTGGAAAACAACTAATTGTTGATTTTCGAGATCCAATATTATTTAAAAAGACATCAAAACTAAATATAAGATATTTATTGCAAAAATATATACTTAAACACGCAAACTTAAAAAGCTTCATTTCAAAAGGTGTTGAAAATCAAGTAGAAAAAAATAATTTAACATCCAATCATATTATTGCACCAAATGGATTTGATCCCAAAGATAAAGCTAATATAAAAAATATTGATAAAAAGCATTCAAATAATGATCTTATTAGATTTGTATATACAGGTGCAATATATGGAGGTAAAAGAGATTTAAGACCTTTTTTTAAAGTTGTTTCAAACATTTTATATTCCCTAAATTTATCAAAAGATCAGATAAGTTTTGAATATGCAGGTACAGAAGGAGATTTATTTTTGCATCAGGCTGGTGAGTTTGGACTCCAAGATTACGTTATTGATCATGGACAATTGACTAGGAAAGATGCACTATCGCTTCAAGACAATTCAGATATTTGTCTTTTAGCTACATGGAACACTTCATTTGAGCAAGGTGCACTAACTGGAAAAGTATTTGAATATTTTATGTTTGAAAAACCAGTTTTAGCTATTGTCATGGGAGATCAGCCAGGGAGTGAAATCTCCAAGATAGTAGATAGAATTGGTGCTGGGCATTGTTTTGAGGAGGCTGATGTAAACTCATATGAAAATTTAAATAAATGGCTTATGAACTCGATTAATGAGAAGTTAAATTTAGGCAAAATAGAAAATCATTATAACGATAAGCTTAAATCTTTTGACATAAGGGAAGTTGTTCTTAGTATACTAGCCAAATTAGACGAAATGATGATTAATAAAAATTCTTAATGAGAAGCATATTTACAATTTCTGGTGAAAAAATTCTTATGTTAGGTCTTTTTTTGACGCCATTTACTTCATTAAGATTTGGATTTGCTGGACCGGGTGAACTATTAATTATTTTTTCTTTAATTATAGCAACATTTTCTGGTAGCTTTTTAGTTAGAGTCGATTCAAGATTAAAAATTTTTTACATTTTTTGGATTGTTTTTCTTACCGTGTCCATTATTGGCGTATATTTCAATTATTTCTTTCTTTACAAACCAAGTGGGACTGCTGAATCAATGATATTTGATTTATTTTCATATGTTTTTATTATCTTAACTATTATGGTAATAGGCCATTATGCAAGCAGAAACAACTCCTTTCCAGAAACATTCTTTAAAAAATTATTTATTTATTGGGGTTTTGCATATGTGATACTTTTTGCAATTAGTTTTGTAACTCCGTCAATTTTTGGCATGCCACTAAGATATCATGAATATTTTTCTCCTCTTGTTAAAAATCTTCATCAAGCATCAATGATAACTTCAGCAATGACTTTCGTAATGCTTTATCTTGGAATCCAAAGTGACAAATATTTATCAAAATTATTATTTTTTGTGGCAACTTTTTTATTTGCTGTTATGGCTGCGACAAGTGGCTCAACAAAGGCTCTTCTTGGTATTGTAGTAGGTTCAATAATTTGTATAGTCCACTTTATTGGCTATAGACCAACAGGTCGAGGCCGAGCAATTATAAATATTACTACTTTTTTCATTACCGTTATATTTCTTACAATATTCCTATTTCTTTACAAAGATGAATTAATTTATCTTGCCATACAGTTTTTTACTGAAAATGATGGTGCAGACGGTTCGCGACAAAGAATATATACTTCAGCTTTTGAAAATGGACTTAATAGTCCTCTTATTGGATTTGGTCCTGGTGCTCACGTTCCATATAAAGGTGGGTTTTGGGATGCACACAATTCTACATTAACAATTTTCTTACAAGCAGGACTGATTGGAGTAATATCTTTTATTTGGTTCAATATAAAACTTTTATCCAAACTTTCAATAAACTTTGCATTATTTGGAGCTATTGCTGCAATAGGTATGTATATTATTGGCGGTGATATTTTAAGACGTCTTCCAATATGGATTATATTGGTGGGAATTTATTACTTCTCTTTATATCAACCATGGCACATAAGACATAAATTTTCTAAAAAACAAAATTTAAGATAAATTTAATTTAAAATGAATAATCAAGTCACTGAAAAATTTTTTATTGTAGCAAGTCATCCTGATTCATTGCTGAATTTTAGAGGCCCTTTAATAAAAGCATTATTATCAAAAGGATTGCAAGTTCATGTTGCAGCACCTGACTTAAATGAAAATAATTTAATTAGAATTGAGCTTGAAAAAATGGGCTTAAATGTTCATGAAATCTACTTAAAGAGGACGGGAATGAATCCTTTATCAGATCTAATAACAATTATTCAACTTTGGTATAAAATGAGATGGATAAAGCCAACTTACTTTCTAGGGTATACACATAAACCTGTCATTTATGGAAATCTTGCTGCCAGAATGGCAGGTGTTGATAAGCAATTCGCATTAATTACAGGTCTTGGATATACATTTCAAAGTAAAATACTGTGGCTTAATCATTTACTTCAAGCCTTGTATAGATTGTCTATAAGAAATGTCGAAAAGATCTTTTTTCAAAATCCAGATGATGAATCACTTTTCCAAAAACTAGGAATTGTAAAAATTTCAGACAATAAATCAGTTGTTGTTAATGGTTCAGGTGTTGATTTAACTAATTTTAAAAAAACACCCTTACCAAAAAAAATACAATTTTTGTTAATAGCAAGACTTTTAGGGGATAAAGGGATAAGAGAATATTTTGCTGCTGCAAAAATATTAAGAAAAAAATACTCAGACATTAAATTTGGACTTGTTGGTTGGATTGATGATCATCCTAATGCTATTTATGAAGATGAACTTAAAAGAAGCATCAAATCAGGCGATATTAAATTCTATGGAAGGATGGACGACGTTAAACCTGCAATATCTGAAAGCAGTGTATATGTGTTACCTTCATATAGGGAGGGTACGCCGCGAACAGTTTTAGAGGCGATGGCTATGGGTCGCCCAATTATCACAACAGATGCGCCTGGATGTAAAGAAACTGTTATGAATGGGCATAATGGGTTTATAGTTCCAGTAAAATCTGTTGAAAAATTAGTCAACGCAATGTCAAACTTTATTGAAAGACCTGATTTAATTGAATCAATGGGAAATTTCTCTCGTAAGATTGTTGAAGATAAATATGATGTTAATAAAGTGAATAATCATATGATGACTGAAATGGGCTTTGATGCAAAGGTTGAAAGTTAATCTATAATTTCTGCATAGGGATGATAAAAATGATATTAAAAAGAGTATTTGATATTTTGGTTGCTTTTATAGCCTTGATTATTTTATCTCCTATTTTGCTGATTATTAGTTTCTTTATTTTGATAAGAATGGGTACTCCAATTATTTTTACGCAAAGAAGGCCTGGTAAAGATGGTAAAATTTTTAATATCATTAAATTTAGAACTATGTTGAATGACAAAGACGCAAATGGAAATTATCTTCCTGATGAACAAAGGTTAACGCAATTAGGGATATGGTTACGCAACTCCTCATTAGATGAATTACCAGAACTTATAAATGTTCTAAAAGGTGATATGAGTATTGTTGGACCAAGACCTTTGCTAATTGAATATTTGCCATTATATTCTGATCATCAAGCAAGACGTCATGACGTATTGCCAGGAATTACAGGATGGGCACAGATTAATGGTCGAAATGCATTAACATGGGACGAAAAATTTAATTTTGATGTTTGGTATGTAGATAACCACAATATTTTGTTAGATATAAAAATAATTTTGAGAACTGTAACAAAAGTTTTGGATAAATCAGGCATTGATGATGATATTGGAGTAGGTCAAGAAAAGTTTAAAGGAAATAAAAGTAGTTATAATGATTAATATATACTTTCAAGCATGAATTAAATGAAAATATATTTATCAAAGCCACATATGTGTGGCAAAGAAGAAGATTTTGTTAAAGATGCATTTGATTCAAATTTTATAGCACCTTTAGGTCCTCATCTTGATGCATTTGAGGAATCAGTATCGAGTTATCTTGGAGAAAATCTTTTCTGTGTAGGTTTAAGTTCTGGTACTGCAGCACTTCACTTGGCCTTGTTAGTATCAGGAGTAAAAAAAGGTGATGAGGTTTGGGTATCCTCGATGACATTTGGTGGAGGAGTTTTTCCAATAAGATATATTGGTGCAATTCCACGTTTTTTTGATCTAAATCCTGATACATGGTGTGTTGATGTTGACATAATTTCAGAAGAGTTAAAAAACGCAGCAAAACAAAATAGACTTCCCAAAGCAATTATTCCTACTGATCTTTATGGCCAATCAGTTGATCTAAATAGATTAGAGAAAATTTCTAATCAATACGAAATTCCGCTCGTTGTTGATAGTGCAGAAAGCCTGGGAGCTGAATACCTTGACGGAAGAAAGGCTGGATCAGGTGGAGATATAGCTATTTTGTCATTTAATGGAAATAAAATTATAACAACTTCTGGCGGAGGTATGATTGTAACAAAGAATAAAGAGTGGGCTGAAAAGGCCAGATTTTTGTCAACGCAAGCAAGAGACAAAGCTCTTCATTATCAGCACTCTACTATTGGTTATAACTATAGGCTATCAAATATCTCTGCTGCAATTGGCTTAGGTCAAATGTCAGTATTAGACGAAAGGGTAGATGCGAGGAGAAAAATATTTTCAAAATATTATTCAGAACTTAATAGAGATGGAATTGACTTTATGCCAGAACCTGAAGGTTACAAATCAAGCAGATGGCTTACAACTCTCTCATTAAATTTAGATGTTTACGAAAAATCATATCATTTAGATTTAATAAACCAACTCGAGAAAAATGGTATTGAGTCAAGACCATTGTGGAAGCCCATGCATTTACAGCCTGTTTTTAAAGATATTCCTTATCATGGTTCAGGTTTCGATGAAAAGATATTTAAATCTGGTATTTGTTTACCTTCATGCAGCAATATGAAAAATGAAGAGCAGGATGAAGTTATCGGACTTCTTTCTGAAATGCTATAAATTTTTTATCGGTAATAATATTGTGAGCAATTTTTTTAGCAAAGCTAATTATCCTACCACAATGCTCAACGTGCCAAATTCCCATCTCCTTGACAACATTTCCAGCTAAAAGTGGACCATTAATATAAAAACCAGCCATCACATCGAAATTATCACCTACTTTAAATCCATGGTTTGAGGAAGTTGGGACGCACATTCCAGATTTTTTTAATTGTTGCAATAGAGGAGATAATTGTTTATTTGATAATCCGGAAGATCCAGAACAATTTATGACAATATCATAATTTTTTCTAATAACATCATCTTGTCCATCTAATGAAAGTTCAACTTCTGTATTATCACTAGAGAATTTTAAAAATTTACCTTTCATAACTGATAGTTTATTTTTATTAATTAGATCATTGATTGGTTGAGTATATTCTTGACCTGCTCTCCTTTGCAATCTTCCAATTTCAACACCATGGAATGAAATAAAATTGAATTTTTCATCTCTCGAAAGCTTTCCTACAAGATTACCAACATGTTTCGTGAATACAGGCAATGTATCAGAGATATCATAATTATTTTCTTCTGCATAATGAAGATCTGTTTTTAACGCTTCGAGAATTAAATCTGCCGTAATTGTTTTTTTTGATTCAGATAAAATTTGAAGTTTGTCTGCAACAAAGTCACTTTGTTTGTCTTTTATAAAAAGATCAGGAAGTTTTCCCTGAGGCGCTATTACTGAAAAATTAATATTGTCAAAGACATCACTTTTTACATTTGTAATTTGATAAATTATCTCAAGGGCACTGGCGTTTGCTCCAACTATAAGAATTTTGGTAAGAGTACGATTTTTAACCTTTTCATGAATTTTATCTAAAGACGACTCTAGATCTGGATTATATGGATCATTGAAGTATAGAACATCACCAAGTTTATTTTTATCTTTATCAAGTGATCTAATCTGAGGTATTCCAATACCAAGAAGAATTTGGTTAGATGAAAAGTTAATTTTATTGTTTACACAAATTTTATAATTATGATATTTTTTTGATGTATCAGCATCGATTGAGGTCACTTCTGCGTTCACAAAATCTAATTTTATATTTTTGCTTGATTTGCTAAGTGTTTTTTGTAATTTTTCCCATATGTATATTCCAAAGAAATATCTTGGGATATGGATCTTTTCGCTTTTACCAGATTTAATTTTTTCTTCAGATTCTCTCAACCATTGTTGAGATCTCTCTCCACTATTATTTTTGAAAGGTACTACAAGCCAACCATAATTGTTTTTCATCCATTCTATAAATTCATCTAACTCAGATTCGGGAAGAAACTCATCAAGTGGGGTTATGATTAGAGATGTAAAACCTGAGCGATGTCCATAGGGAATACCACCCCAAATCCATGAATCTTTCTCAAAAACAACAACACTAAAACAATGATCTTTATCTTTGTAAGATGGTAATTCATTTTTATTTTCAATCTGTTTTATGAACTCGATTAGCGTAAAGGTTGATGAGAGTCCTGCACCAATAAATGCTAGATCTATTTTCTCAGAACTAAGAGTTTTTAGATCAGAACTCTTTGAAATATGTTTACCGAAGTTGCGCAGGTCTTTTTTTACCCATTTAAACATATTATTTTCTTTATGAACCCTTTTGAGTATGCTTAAAAATAGCTTCTGAATCTCCTTCAATCTCCTCAAGAATTGCACGATTCACCAATGTATAGTTCTTCCCATTAACTTCAACATATGCTCCATCATAAGGTGGAAACCAAAATGCTCTTATTTTTGCATCAACGTCATCACCTGGAGTTATTTTTTTTAACATTTCCATCTCTTTTCTAGACAAATGTCTTCCTCCCGACATCTTTTGACTGTCAAGAATACCTTCTGTTTTTACTCTGGTTAATGTTTTTTTAAATAATTCCACCATTTTTTCATGGCTCTTTTTTTCTAGACTTTGCGCAGTCTCTTGCTTTGCATTTATTGAGAATCTTTCAACCTCTATGATTGGGCCAGTATCAATACCCTCATCCATATAATGAACTGTGACACCGAATGTTTCATGATTTTCTAATATTGCTAAATTAAAACCTCCTGTTCCTCTTAAATCAGGCAGGGGAGCAGGATGAAAATTCAGAATCCCAAGTTTTGGAGATTTAATTAATGGTTTTTTTAATATCCTCCAATAAACATAGGATACTGCAACATCAAACTCGATTTGGTTTCGATCAATTTTATTGAGAAGACTTTCGTAGTCAAATAAGTCTAATCCGTATTTTCTGGCAGTATTTGCCGTAGGGGAACTTTCTTGATGATTATCAGTAACTACTGCAACAACATCCCAGTCATTTTTAACGCACCATTCAAGAGCATGTGCGCCATATTTTTTTCTTCCCATGAAAAGTAATTTATTCATATAGTATTCATAAAAAGTTTGCCAGAAAAAAAATGATTATACTCTATTAATATTAAACTTAACGCATTTTGTGATGAAGATTTTAATAGATTATTTTTTTTAATAGAATTAATATACTTACAGATTTTTATTATCAATAAATATTTAGCAAAGTGATAACGTTTAATAATTTAAGTAGTGAAGCCCCATATTTAATTTTAAAAGAGAAATATGACCAAGCATTGTTTGCAGACCAAAAGATCATTGAAGCAATGTCAATCTCATCTTTCTCATCAGACTTATCTGAAGTTAATGCTAGATTTGTAAATCTAAAATTTGTGAACAATAAAGAATTTATATTTTTTTCAAACTACAATTCACCAAAATCAAAAGAATTTAAGTCTCATGCTCAAATAACAGCACTTATTTTTTGGAATTCAATTAATGTCCAGATTAGGATGAAGGCTCTTGTGGTTAAAACATCAAAAGCTTTCAATCAAGAATACTTTAAAGGAAGAGACAAAACTAAAAATGCTCTTGCAATATCTTCAAATCAATCAGTTCAAATTGAATCATATGAGGACGTTATTAAGAACTATAATGATTCTCTTAAATCTGCAAATTTAGAAAATTGTCCGGATTATTGGGGCGGCTATTCATTCACTCCATTCTACTTTGAATTTTGGGAAGGTCATAAGTCAAGATTGAATAAAAGAGATGTTTATCAATTTGAAAATAAAGTTTGGAAACATTATTTTCTTCAACCATAAATATTTGCGTAATTTATTAATTAGTATAAAATCATGATCAGATATGATTTATACAACATCTATATGTAAATTTTATTGATATTTCATCAATGCAAAATCTTTTTTTTAAAATTTATTCTCACTAGGTTTTTCTAATCGTTTTGAAAAAACAACATACTTCCGTCAACGAAAATATTAAAGCTGATAAAGTTTTACTGATTCATTCTAGTGGGGAAAAGGGCGGGCTTATTGATATTTCTGAAGCTTTGGCAATAGCTAAATCAGAATCATTAGATTTAGTTCAAGTTTCTCCACCCGGCTCAGATCCTGTGGTTTGTAAACTATTAGATTTCGGTAAGTTTTTATTTGATAAAAAGAAAAATCTTTCCTCTAGTAAAAGCAAAGTTAAACGAAATACAACAAAAGAAATAAAGTTTAGACCATCAACAGACGTTGGTGACTACAATATAAAGTTTAATAAAATAAAAAGCTTTATTCTTGATGGAGTTAAGACTAAAATAAGCGTCCGATTTAGAGGTAGAGAGATACTAAATAGTAATATAGGATTAGACTTGCTTAATAAACTTAAAGATGAATTAAAAGATATTTCACAGGTTGATCAGGAACCTTCTCTAGAGGGTAGGCAACTATTAATGGTCCTTTCACCACTGAAGAAGAAGAATTAAATACATAATTATGGGTTATAAAATTAAAACACACTCTGGGGCAGCAAAACGATTCAAAAGATCTGGCTCGTCTTTAAAAAGCAGAAGTGCAAACAGAAATCATATTTTAACAAAGCAATCTAGTAAAAGAAAAAGACATAATAGGGGCTTAAATAAGATGAAAGGTACAGTTTTGAAAATGGCTTCGAAATTGTTAAATAGGTAAATATTATGCCAAGAGTTACAAAATCAGTTACAGCGAAAGCAAAGCATAAGAAAGTTCTCAGTTCTACAAAAGGTCACTACGGAGCAAGAAGCAGACTATATAAGACAGCAAAGCAGTCTAATATTAAATCACTTCAATATGCATTTAGAGACAGAAAAAATAGTAAAAGAAACTTTAGATCTCTATGGATTGCTAGAATTAATGCAGGTTCAAAAGAATTAGGAGTGCCATATTCAAAGCTGATTAATTCATTGTCTAAAAAAAATATTAAACTAAATAGAAAGATTCTCTCCGATATAGCTATTTCTGATAATTCAACTTTTAAAAAGGTTGTTGAAACTGCGTTAAACTAAGTACTGGTCTTATGCCAGATTCAAAAAATTCAAGTTCTCCTCAGATAATCAAGGACAAAGGTTCATATCATCCCATAAATCAAATGAAAGATTCATTAGTTAGTCTGCTAATGTCTTTTGGTTTTGAAATTGTTGATGGTCCTGAAATTGAAACAGAAGAATTTAATTTTGATATGCTAAATATAAAAAAATCACATCCAGCTAGGCAAATGCATGATACTTTTTACCTTGATGATAAGTCTTGTGTCTTAAGAACACATACCTCACCTGTTCAAATAAGAGGAATGCTTGAAAAAAAACCACCTTTGGCATTTATCTCAAGTGGAAAAGTCTATCGAAAGGATGACGATGCTACTCATCTACCTATGTTCCATCAAATTGAAGGAATATACGTTGATAAAGAAGTTAGTTTTGCAAACTTGAAAGACCTCATTTATAAAATCGTTAAATCGATTTTTGGTAACGAAGTTAAATTGAGATTTAGACCATCATATTTTCCTTTTACCGAACCATCTGCAGAAGTAGACATATTATCAGAAAATGGAAAATGGCTTGAAATTTTAGGATGTGGCATCGTCAACCCAGTTGTTCTAAAAAATTGTAATATAAATCCTGAAAAATTTTCAGGCTTTGCTTTCGGGCTAGGTATCGAAAGAATTGCAATGTTGAAATTTGGTGTAAGAGATATAAGAGATTTTTATAAATCTAATTTAGATTTTTTAAATCAATTTAAATGAGAATATCGTATAAACATATTGCCAATTGTTTGAATCCCAGGCCTGATATTCATGAATTATCAGAAAAATTATTCCAACTTGGACATGAGCATGTGATCTTAGATGAAATTTTTGATATTGAAATTACCCCAAACAGAGGTGACTGTCTTTCATTAGATGGGCTGCTGAGAGATCTGGCACTATTTTATGATATACAAAAAAAACATAGTATTTATAAAAAGGAAATTCCATCCTTTAAGTTTGAATTTTTAAATAAAGCTGAAGAATGTTGCGGCAAAATATCTTTTTTAAAGATTGAAATAGATAAAGTTCCAAATAGTTATGAAGACTTTTTAGATGACTATTTTTCTGATCTAAATCTTAAAAAAATTAACTTTTTTACAGATGTTTCAAACTTTATATCCTATGAAACCGGTCAACCTACTCATTGTTATGATTATGTAAAATTAAATGGACCTGTGGTACTGGATGTTTTAAAAGAAGAAACTGAATTTGAGACACTTTTAGATAAAAAAATTAATATCTCAAATGGGGATTTGGTATTTTACGACTGTCACAACAAAGTTATTAACTTAGCTGGTGTTGTAGGAGGTAAGAATACAGAATGTAGTAAAAATACAAAATCTGTAATTATTGAATGTGCTTACTTTAATCCTGAAGCTATTATTGGAAAATCATTGAAATACGATATCAGTTCTGACGCTGCTCATAAATTTGAAAGAAATACCGATCCTTATTCCCACGATTATGTATTAAGAAGATTCATAAATATTGTTGAAAGCCATGCACAAATAAAAAAAGTTGAGTTATTTAGTCAATCTCATATAGAAAAGACGGATAAACTCATATCTTTGAATATTTCAAAAATCAACGAAATTTTAGGTACTAATATCAATGAAGATAAATGCTTAAGCTATTTAAATAGATTAGGTTTTGAATGGTGTGAAGGAAAAATAAAAATTCCAACACATAGAAATGATATAAGCACAATTAATGACCTTGCAGAGGAAGTTGCTAGGGCATTAGGTTACGATAATATTAAATCAGAGTCGTTAAATATTTCTACCGAAAATAATTTTAAAGTTAATTTAAAAGAAAAAAAGATTAAAAAAATATTAATTGATCAAGGTTTTTATGAGGTGATAAACAATCCTTTCGTAATTGAGAATATTGAAGATTCTGTAAGAGTAGATAATCCCTTAGACTCTAATAGAAAATATCTCAGAGCAAAATTAAAAGGTTCTTTAGTTGATAATTTGCTATTTAATGAAAGAAGACAAAAGGACAGCATTAAACTATTCGAAATATCTGATGTTTACACCAATACCAATGATGGGAAACTTGGCAAAAGAATTATTGGAATAATTGCAAGTGGAAGGATTGATAAAAATTATATAAATTTTTCAAAAAAAATTACAAAAGACTATCTAAAGAATATCTTAGAAAAATTTCGACCAGAAAAATATCCAATAGAGGAAGTCCCCAGAGATACTCTTAATTCAAAGTCAAAAAATAAAATTATTTACTGCGAACTCGAAATTGATGCATCATTAGAGCTTGATAGTTCTTATGATGAGATACTACTACAAGATATAAAAGATAAGACGTATGATCCAATATCAGAATATCCTAGTTCATTTAGAGACCTTTCATTTTCAATAAAAGACTACTCAAAATGCAAGCTTCTAGAAAAATACATACTTAATTTTGAACATAATTTACTTAAAGAAGTATTTGTTTTTGATTATTATAAAAATGAAAAAATAAGTGAAATTAAAATAGGATTTAGATTTATTTTTCAATCTAAGGAATCTACCATTACGGACAAAGATGTTGAAAAAGTAATGAAGAGAATCATAGATGGTGCATTAGATCATGACTCAGTAAAAATACCAGGAATCTCTTAGGATACTATTGATATAAAATTTAATGTAAAATTGCGAAAATGAAAAAAATTTTAATATTAGCTTTATTGTGCCCAGTCTTTTTCATCGAAGCACAACAGCTTGATGAATCATTCTTGGATAGCCTTCCTGATGATGTGAGAGAGGATCTAATTGAAAGAGCTGAGAATCAAGGAGAAAATGCTGATGAAAATTACAGAGCTTCCCAATTCTCTAGCAAGCTTAAACAAGCTGAAGAGTTAATTGAGTTAAAAACAAGACTAGAAGCTGATCTAGATGAACTTGAGAGAAGATTAGAGTCTGACGAAGACATATCTATTAGTGAAGAACTAAAACTTTATGGCTCAGAATTTTTTAATTCATTTCAGACTTCATTTATGCCAATTAATGAGCCTAATCCAGATTCATCATATACTCTCGATACCGGAGATGTATTAAACATTCAGTTAATTGGACAGCAAGATTTTATTGAGACATTTACAATTCGTGGCGACGGCTCAATAAACATACCAGATATTGGAAAGCTAGTTATCTCAGGATTAACAATGGAGACTGCATCATCATTGATTAAGTCTAAAGTAGAGAGTATATATATTGGTACTGATGCTTTCGTAACACTAGATCAAATTAGAGATGTAAATATTTTAGTATCTGGAAATGCTGAGAATCCTGGTGTTTATACACTTACTGGTAATTCAAATATACTTCATGCCATAACAGTCGCCGGAGGTGTAAATGAATATGGATCTTTCAGAGAAATTAATTTAATAAGGAACGGAGCGATTATTGAAACTTTGGATGTTTATGATTTGCTTATTGATGGTAAATATAAGTTAGAAAAACGTCTAAGAGCTGGCGATGTTGTTTTTGTTGAACCTAGAAAAAATGTTGTGTCTGTTGATGGTGCCGTAAAACGACCAGCAAAATATGAACTTAAAAATGGTGAAACTCTAGATAGTGTCATTAGGTATTCTAACGGCATTAAACAAACAGCCGATCTTCAAAATATTTCTTTAGAAAGAATGTTAGATGGGACACTAAAATCAATAAAAGTTGTAAATCCATCTCAGTTTAGTTCGATTGAAGCCGTAGAAGGTGATTTAGTTTATATAAGAGAATATTCTTATAGAACAGCATCTATTTCTGGAGCAGTATATAAGCCTGGTCAATATACTATGGCTGCAGGTGAAACTATTCAAGATTTAATTAATAAAGCAGGAGGATTTACAGATAATGCTTATCCATTTGGAGCCGTATATGAAAATCAGGATGCTAGGATAATTAACGAAAAAGCTCAAGAGTTATTATATGCAGAATTTTTAGATAACATAATCGCATTGAGTCAGCTTAACATTGGACAAAATTTTGATTTGACACCAATTTTAAAATTGACTGAGGAAATAAAAAATACAAAACCCAGTGGTCGTGTAGTTGTTGATTTGCTTGGTGAAAGTAACAGAAGTTTTTTAAACATCAGAGAGGGAGACTCATTAATAATTCCTGAAAAGACTAATAGTGTATTTGTCTATGGCGAAGTTTCATCTGAAGGAGCGGTATCATTTATACCCAATGAAGGTGTCGATTATTTTGTTGAAAAATCAGGCGGTTATAAAAGATTTGCTGATAATGAGTCTATTTATATTTTGCATCCAAATGGAGAAACAGAGAGATATTCAAAGCAAAGAAATCTTTTTGCAAATCAACCACAAAATTTAAATATGTATCCCGGTTCAGTAATATTTGTGCCTCGAAAATTAGATAACTCTGCAACAAGAAGACTTGCTACACAAGCATATGTATCTATATTGGGAAATCTTGGAGTTGCCTTAGCATCTTTATCTGCAATTAATAATGATTAGATAGAGATTATGGATGTTAAAAGTTTTAATTAATTACCTAAAATTCCACTTTTGCCTTGTAATTTTCATTTATTCATCAGCTTTAAATGCTGACAATTTTGATTTAAATACATACAACAATCACGGAGTGGTTGGTCTAATAAATATGCCATCAGCAAGGTTTTATGATGAAGGAGTTCATGGCATTACTATTTATGATGGAACTCCTGATCAAAAAGGAACAATCACGGCCAGTCCATACGACTGGATGGAGGCATCCTTTTACTATACAAATGTTCAAAACAGAAGATATTGTCCATTTGATGAATATGATTTTTGTAAACAAGACCTTAAAGATAAAGGTTTTAATCTAAAATTAAGATTAAAGGAAGAAGGAAGACTGCCAGCCATTGCAATCGGCTTATATGATTTTGCAGGTACTGGTCTTTATAGCTCAGAGTATGTTGTTGGAAGCTATGGTATTAATAATATTGACTTGCATTTTGGTATTGGATGGGGACAGTTAGATGGATCAAAGAGAAAACTAAATAATCCACTAGGTTATATTTCAGACCGTTTTAAGACTAGAAGTGTTGATACTGGCAGTGGTGGAAATTTTGATTTAAACAAATATTTTACATCTAAAACTGTTTCACCCTTTTTTGGGATTTCTTATTCTTTTAATAATAAGACGATCATAAAATTCGAAAAAGACACTATTGATACTAATGATCCCCATCCAGAACTAGTTTATGAAAATAGAAGAAGCGACTATTCTTATGGAATTGATTACTCTATAAATAGTAATTTTGTAATCGGAGCATCATATGAAAGGGGAAATTATTTTTCTTTAAAGTTCATATATAAAAATAATCCTAAAAAGACAATTAAAAAATTCGAATATCAAAAGGCTGAAATTGAAGAAGAAGATAATCAATACACAAGGTTGATAAAAAACCTTGAAGCAAATGGAATTGGAGTCAACAAAATTACCGAAAGTGCAAGATCAATTGGACTTGATTTGACTCAATTTGTCCACAGAGACATTAAAGTTATTGAAGAAATAATAGATGAAGCATCTTCCGATGCTGGTATAAATAAAAATATTAAAAAAGACCTAAAAATTGCTGATCTTGAAGCATATTCAGAAATAGATGATGTTTTTGAAAAGAATTCACAACTGATATATGAAAGAGATCAATCTAGAAGATTTGATACTAATACTTCAGTAAAATTCAGACCTTTTCTTGCCTCAAGAGAATCATTTTTTAAAGGAGCACTTTTGGCTGAAAATGATTCTGAATTTATTCTGAGAGAAGATCTATTCTTTACAATAAATTTAAAATATTCAATAGCAGACAATTTTGACAATTTACGATTTAGACCAGTAGATACTTTTCCTGCTCAGGTTAGGTCTGATGTTAAAAGCTACCTAAGAAATATGGATAAAGGCATTTTAATCGGAAGAGCTCAGCTAGATTATCATATTACACCCAAGGAAAATCATCATATGATGTTTACTGCTGGCATTTTGGAGGATATGTTTTCAGGATACGGATTGGAATATCTATTTTACAAACAAAATTCAAATTTTGCTGTTGGATTAGAATTGTTTAATGTAAAAAAGAGAGACTATGAATGGGGTTTTGGTCATTTAGATTATGAAAATGTAACACTCACATCAAATTTCTATTACAGAAATTATGGTTTAATTCCCTTTGATATGAAATTTTCAGCTGGTGAATATCTTGCCGGTGATGTTGGCTCTACTCTAGAATTTTCTAGAACTTTTGAGAATGGAGTAAAATTCGGTGCATTTGCAACTATTACTGATGTTTCAAAAAGAGATTTTGGGGAAGGCAGTTTTGATAAAGGCATTTTCTTTAACATTCCTATATATGGAGACCTAATTAGTTATACCTGGAGACCTTTAACTAAAGATCCTGGAGCTAAATTAATCAGAAAACATACCTTGCATGATCTTTTAGTAAGATTTAGACCAATTAATTAATTACTTTAATAAATTGATAAATTCGTATTTGATGTATAATCTTAGAAAATATATTCTAAAATTCAGTTTTTTTGCTGTTTTTTATGTAAAAATATGTTTATAAAGTAATCATATAGGAAGTTAATTTCTATAGCTTATGAAATTAAAATATTATACAATGCTATTCCTGTATAAATTTTTTACTAACAGATGGGGAATATTTGAGGAAAATTATGAAAATAGTAAATCTTAATAAGTTCAATATTTATGGAGTTGTTTTAGCTCTTTTATTAGCGGTACCAACATTATATGCAAATGATTTTGGTATATCTGAACAACAGTTAATTGAAATTGAAAATAGAGTGAATCAGATGAACGTTTCACAACTAAACGCAAGGCGTGTAGAGTTGTTGGCTGAGCAAGCTAACTTACAAGCAAATATGCAGGAAGGCGCCGTTAGTGCTGCTTCAGCAGGCCCATCAAGGCTTGGAGCAATTGCTGCTGAATTATCAGCAATACAAAAAGCTTTAATTGCCATCGCAGGTTTAGGTGCAGTTTCAGCATTAACAGATGATGGTTATGATGATAATGTACCTCCAGTCATAACTATTATTGGTTCTAATCCAGCTACACATGAGTTAGGCACTACATATACTGATCAAGGGGCTACTGCTTTTGACGAATTTCATGGAGACACTCCTGTTACAACATCAGGAACAGTAGATATAACCGTCGTTGGATCTAATACTATTACATATACTGCAACCGATTTAGATGGAAACACTGCAACAGCTACAAGAACAGTAAATGTTGTTGATACTACAGCTCCTGTAGTAACTGTAACAGGAACAAATCCTGTTACTGTAGAACTCGGAACTTCATATTCAGATGCTGGCGCAACAGCTACAGATGCCTCAGGCCCTGTTACAGTAGTAACAACTGGAACTGTTGATACCGATACTGTTGGCGTTTATACGTTAACTTACACATCAACAGATGCATCAGGTAATGCTGGTACTGCTACAAGAACTGTAAATGTTACAGATACTATTGCACCTGTCTTTACCTCAAGTTCAACATTCATAATTGATGAAAATCAAACTGCTGTCGGTACAGTTACAGCAACTGACTTAGATACAGTCACGTTTACAATTGATTCAGACGTGTTGCAAATAACTGCTGCTGGTGTTCTATCATTTATTACTGCACCAGATTTTGAAAGTCAGGCCAGTTTTGAATATGACAATAGCACTATGGATTTTACAGCAACTGTAACTGCAACAGACGCAAGTTCTAATGCTGCTACACAAGATATAACTGTAAAAGTAAGAGACGTTGGTGGTATTGATGATAATACAAATACAGGAACTGGAACAGGAACCACTACTGCCACTGGAACTGGTACAGGTACTGCCACTGGAACTGGTACAGGCACAAGTACTGGAACAGGAACAGGAACAGGAACTGGAACAGGAACTGGAACAGGAACTGGAACTGGAACTGGAACTGGTACAGGCACGTAACTAAATAACATAATTTGAGTCTCGGAAAAAAAGATATTGTTAATAATATCTCTTCCGAGACTTTTCTTTTGAAGTCACAAAGTGAAGCTATTTTGAACAGTTTCCTTAACTCAATAAAAGACAATATGTCAAAGAAGGTCAAAATAAGTAAATTCGGTACTTTTTATCAACATATCTCACCTAAACGCATTGGAAGAAATCCAAAGACCAAAGAAGAATTCGTAATAAAAAAAGGAAAAAAATTAGTTTTTAAATCTTCTTCATTTGTTAAGAAATTCCTGAATTAATTTTCTGGTCGGGATGGCCGGATTTGAACCGACGACCACTACACCCCCAGTGTAGTGCGCTACCAGACTGCGCTACATCCCGAAATTATAT
>MDSZ01253351.1_pt1 | contig 20754 bp, 16 predicted proteins | sample 811201 | NCBI WGS metagenome assembly MDSZ01 (sample SAMN05326647, study PRJNA326480) | marine metagenome | isolation source: seawater | place: Indian Ocean: North | collected 2010 | reverse complement strand
TCTTTCATAGCCTGTCTTGCTATAAACTCTTCATCAGCTTCAGAGGATGGCTTCTTTCCGAGTGACCAAAGTAATTTATCGCGTTCTTTTCCCATGATTTCACCCCGTATAATTAAGACATGCTCATAGCATTATTATTGATATTTTCACGCTGCATAGTTGTTGTGTCAAGATCACTCTTCACAGCATTCTCATTGGTTACGTCATCCTGTTTAGGTTTATGCGCTTCTATTTGTGCTTTTAAGGCCTCTTCACCGATTGCTTCGACCATGCTAACAAAATCTTTTTGTCGTTGTTCGAAAAGCGCCATATCCGTAAGCCCTTCATCAATGCCATCAATCATATAATTGATTGTTTTTTTCAACTCTATAAGGCTTTGAAACTCAGGTGACATATTCTCATTACTATAGTCTGGGATATTCTCAAATGCATACTCAACAGCGCTTTGCGGAAATTCTTTAGAAGCATCATCTTGAGCTAGTGTTTCAAGAATAGAAAGTATAGTCTCCATATCATGCTCGATAAGGTCATCTTTAATAGCCGCAATTTGCTGCTCCAAACTTATTTTCAATGCAATGTCAGTTGCGCTTTCAACTAAAGAATATTGAGTTTTTAGAACGCTATCATATAGACTTGATGTTTTTTGTAACAACCTACTTAGCTCTGCGAGCTGCTGTAGTTGAGGATTGTCAGTCTCAACCACCCCTGCACGTACCAAACGCTCAACAACATCAAGCGCAACATCTTTATCCATAGTAGAATATAAATCTTTTAGTGCTTCAGGATTTTCAAGAACTTTGTCTAATTCATCATAGAATTTCTCTTGTGCAGCCTCAATCCCTGCTTTGTGCTCCGCCTTTGATGCACTTGTTTGATGACGCAACTCTCTAACGCTTTGATGATGTGCAGCATTGAGGTTTAGTACTGCATTTTTTAGATCACTCAAAGATTCAGGTACATCCCTATTTAGCAGCATATCTTTGATAGTATTTGTAAATTGCTCTTCAATAGTTTCGCCACCAAACATATTTAGCTTTAACTTTTCGAATTCATCTTGCTTGATATTATATTCATCACAAAGATTTAAGAGCCTATCTCTCATCTCAATATCGAGATTAATCGTGTTACCAAGCGAAGCTACGAATGTCTGATCAGCCGTTCCAAGAGCATTATCCGCATGCATTTTCTCTTCGCATTCATCGAGATATTTTTTATATTCTTTTACAAATTCAGCAGGCAATCCTTCCATTGCATCTATCATCTCCCGCTTGTCTGCTACTTCCATAGCAATAAAGCCCGTACCGACCCCCAAGCCGATGCCAATACCCACAACAGGAATCTTATTCGCAAATTTTGCAATACGGCCTAACACGGGCGCTTCTGCTAGAACCTTTGAAACTCCGCGCCCTATTTTGCTATCAGCAACAGCTTCTACAGTTTCACTAGCATAGTCTTTCATTTTACTTTTGAAAATTGAGCTAATATTTGGAGATGAAGATCGTGCACTTCTAAACTGATTAACATTTACTTCTAAAGCATCTCTTTGCGCGGCCATATAACGTCCTGCTGTGTCATTGCCCAGCTCCACTTCTGAACGATGCGTAACCACATCAATACCACTAATATTACGGTCTTTTTTGATGTCTTGAACTTCCCCAAATGTCATGTCACCTAGTGATTTTTCTAATTCTGGTGTGAGAGCGCCTTTTCTGCTTAAGAAATCAATCACTCTTTCAGTTGAAAGACCTTTCGAGAGTTCTTCAATTTTATTTTGAATACGCGCAGTGGCTTCAGAATCAATAATTTTCCATCCACCTTGGCTATCTGGTATTGCTGGTTTTATAACAGCTTGAAATTCTGCGCCGCCATAATGTGCAATTTGAAAATCCCCTGGATTTAACCCCTCACTCAGAAGAGCTTGCTCGAAAATATCATGTGCCATAGTACGCAAGGCAACGTTTGCACCATCATGACCTAGCAGATCATTGAGCCCCCCTAGATTATGAAAGGCCGCGCCGATTTGTTGGGCGTGTAAGTCTTGCCCCAATTCGGCGCTTAGACGTGCTGTATCCTGTGCATATATCTGAACAATAGCCGGCATATCATCTGGCATAAGAACGCCAGCGGAAGGATCAACCGGCGTTGTCCGCATTGCGTAATCTTCTAGAAGATTTCGCTCATAATCGCTAATATTCATGCCGTTTTGATTTATGTAAGCCTCAATTGCCTGAGCACGCCTCTCTGCAGGCGTCGAAAACGGCTCATATTCAACTTCGATATCATTTAAAAAGTCGAGTTTTTGTGGCTCGATGTTATTTTGTCTTCTAGCAATGAGATCTTCATTAGCTGCATTTAAATATGCTTCGCGGTCTTTAATTGAGAAATTTTGATCGGGCTTTTGTCTTTCAAAATCTGCACGCACAGTTTGAGCATGACTTTCCGCGGCACTCTTCACCTTTGCCCAGATATGTTCTACAGCCTCTTCTGCCGACAGACCTTGAGGACCTGGGCGTAAATCGGGACGGGCCTCAAACAAAGCTTTATATTCTTGTTTTAATAGTACAGGATCGATCTCACCCAACCTATACCGTCCTAAAACAAGCTTATTAGCTTTAATGATTTTATCCGCATCCTCGACGGCGGTCATGGCGTCGATATCGCGCATATCGACCAATGCGACAGCCGCGCCATACCCATCTTTCAGGCGATCATTAGGTCCTTTTAAGTGCACATGATTATGAAGATTAAGGCGTGCCATATGGCCTTCAATGGCATTATGGATGGCACGCTCTAAAGCAGGATAAGCACTTGGATCTACGCCCTCGACAATGAGGCGCAACTCATCACCGCCAGCACGTATCGGCAAGATCTTAAAATCAGCTCCTTCAGGCACTATCTTTCTAACCTGATCTTCAATAGTTAGCGCGACAAGCTTGGCTGAATCATCTGTCAGCTTAAAAGCATGCGCCTGCGTATCTTTAAAAAGCTTTATTAGGTCCGGATTATTATCAACGGCATTTTTTAAAAACTTATCAAATTCTTGCGGCTTTGTTGCCTTAAGCTCGATCATTTCGATAAGCTTTTCAGCTTCAGGTGTGCCCTGTTCTCTTAGAATCTGAATTTGATGAAAGTCGTTTGTTCCCCCCATGTTTGAGTAGTCCACCTCAACCATAGTTACAGGCCTATCGGTCGAAGTTGCATAGAGATGACCAAGACCTGAGGATAATCCTAAATGCGGTTTTTGCATGAATTCTGTCATGCTGTCTGGATTATAGCGGCTTAATTCGAACTGCTTAAAAATATCCATCAGCTCAGGACTAGCGTTAGGTAGATATTTCTCTACTAACGCTTGACGCAGGTCTGAAGGATGCATGAAGCCTTGCGTCTGAAATATCTCTTTTATATCAGCGAGGACTTGCTCTGGTGTTGTTGGGACGGTGTCTGGAAATTTGCCACTTTCGATGCCTTCTAATGGCTCAACGAAGCTATTGATAAAGGCTTGTAGCTCTTTTTTATAAAAGAGATCCTGTATTTCCGGCAATATAGCTGTTTCCGCATCGGGCATGAGCCCACTCCCCTAAATAAATGCATATATTTCGCATAATTTTAAAGAAAATACGTAAAAGAAGTCTTAATAATGAGAGGAACTAAGGATGGTGGGCCAGGCCGGACTTGAACCAGCGACCAATCCGTTATGAGCGGACTGCTCTAACCAACTGAGCTACTGGCCCTCCAAGGGCTTTAAATATCAGTCTTTAGCCCTTGGATGCAAGTACAAGTTTACACAATTCATATAAAAATCAGAGTTTTTCACATCTACTCAGCGGTGTCAGCCGTTACAACTCGCTTTTTTCGTACTCTTTTTTTCTCATAGTCTATACCGCCGCAGATTTTTAGCTGTGGACGGGGCTTTTCTTTACTCTCCTTCAAGGATACAGTTTCCTCTAACCCCATCTTCTCAACAGCATCTTTGCAAATAATAGAAATGCTTTCTAAGCCATATGAGGTGAAGTGTGAACGAATAGATAAGGAGAGCGAATTACTCAGAGCCAAAATCTTATCATAGAATTTTCGCTGCATGGGATTCATGCGTGGCATAGTTTCTAAAATCAACATTGAAAGCGCATCCAAAACATGAGCCGCTTGCAAATAATTTTCCCTATGTTGCTCTGGAATATCTTGAAACTGCCCTTTTGCTCTTACAAAAGCGTATTTGAACCTAATGATACTCGCTCTCGAGTCATTAAAAGCACAGATAATATTTGTTTCGAGAATATCGTTAGGATTGCGTTTGAGGCGCTCCTCACATTTTTCACAGAGTTCAGCCGTAGCACTCACGGCATCATCCAATATCTTGGTATGGTGTTCGATTTGTATACTCATTGTTACTCAGCCCTAATCACGTAGTAATTAATTATTATTAAATATAATTTTACAATGATTTTGACATAACAATCAAGCTGAACTAAAGGCTTATCCACGCCTTGAGCATAGATAAGCCTTTATAAATTTATGTATCAATAGAGTATATTATGTATCTAGGAAACTTCTTAATTTACGGCTACGGCTTGGGTGTTTGAGTTTTCTCAATGCCTTAGCTTCAATCTGACGAATACGTTCACGTGTAACGTTGAATTGCTGACCAACCTCTTCCAAAGTGTGGTCTGTGTTCATACCAATACCAAAACGCATACGTAAAACACGTTCTTCACGCGGTGTTAGCGATGCAAGAACGCGCGTTGTCGTCTCACGAAGGTTTGAATGAATAGCACTATCGATCGGTGCTAGCGCATTTTTATCTTCAATGAAGTCACCCAATGATGAGTCTTCTTCATCACCGATTGGTGTTTCAAGAGAAACTGGCTCTTTCGCAATTTTAAGAACCTTGCGCACCTTATCGAGAGGCATGTGCAGACGTTCTGCCAATTCCTCAGGTGTTGGTTCGCGGCCAATTTCGTGCATCATTTGACGGCTTGTACGAACAAGCTTGTTGATTGTCTCAATCATATGAACCGGAATACGGATAGTACGTGCTTGGTCAGCGATCGAGCGCGTGATTGCCTGACGGATCCACCATGTCGCATAAGTCGAGAATTTGTAACCACGGCGATATTCGAATTTATCAACCGCTTTCATCAAACCAATGTTACCTTCCTGGATAAGGTCAAGGAATTGAAGTCCACGATTTGTGTACTTCTTAGCGATCGAGATCACAAGACGAAGGTTCGCTTCAACCATCTCTTTCTTCGCACGCGCAGCTTCTTTTTCACCTTTTTGAACGATACCAATAATACGACGCCATTCACCAATAGGCAGCATTGCTTCTTCAGAAATTATGCTAACTTGATTACGCATTTTTTCGATCTGCGTACCATGTTTCTCAACGAAAACATCCCAGCCTTTGCCCTTAAATTGTGCTGCATTTTCAACCCAATTTGGATCAAGCTCAGTACCGAAATATTGCTTCATAAAGTCTTCGCGTTTAACTTTACAATCTGTAGCCATGCGTAGCATTTTACCTTCTACGCTAACGAGCTCACGATTGATTTCATATAAACGATCAATAAGCTGTTCAATACGGGCATTATTGAGGTTGACCTCACCCATATGGCCAACCATTTCATCTTTTAAGCTGTCATATTTTTTATTAGTAGCAGCTGTTGGCTCATCACCTTTTTGTAAGGCATCAAGGCGCTCTTGCTGTACCTTTTGCATTTTCTTGTAAGTTTTTTGGATGTTACCAAAAACTTCAAAGACTTGTGGTGCAAGCTCTTCTTCCATAGCTGCAAGAGAGACATTCACCTCGTCTTCGCCGCTATCATCGCCTTCTTCACCTTCGCTCTCACCGTCACTATCTTCATCATTAGTGTCAGCGCCTTCAGCATCATCAGCGTTTTCATCTTCATCACCATCAGGGCCATCATTATATGTGGCATCAAGGTCAATAACTTCACGAAGAAGAATATCGCCAGTTTGTAGAGCTTGATACCATGCGATGATAGACTCAATTGCGAGCGGGCTTTCACAAATCCCGCCAATCATTAACTCACGCCCAGCTTCAATACGTTTAGCGATTGCGATCTCGCCTTCACGAGAGAGAAGCTCAACAGCGCCCATTTCACGAAGATACATACGCACAGGATCATCTGTACGACCTGTATCATCATCTGCGATGTTACCGCCAGCTTCGTAATCGCCTTTTGGATCATCTTTGCTCTCATCTTCTGATACATCGTCTTCACTCTCAACGAGTTGAACGCCTATGTCAGAGAACGTTGCCATAGCATCATCGATTTGCTCAGACGAAAACTCTCCTGCAGGCAGGGCTTTGTTAATTTCATCATAGGTGAGGAACCCTTTTTCCTTACCTTGCTTGATTAATTTCTTGATTATGCTAGCTGGAGAACCACCTGCACTTGTTGTTTCCTGATTATCATCAGCTTGTTGTTTGTCACTCACTGCCAAATTTCCAATTTTGTCTGCAACCATAATAAGGTGATTCCGTACCCTGTTAAATTAGACCTTAATTCCCTATCGAATCCAAGAACATAGATAGATCAGCCCCACATTTTTTCAATATTGATGTGCGACTGTTTACACTGAACCAGATTGTTTACCCTGTACCATATCCTTCAAAACACCTTCCTTTGTTTCGTCGGACTCAAGTATAGCTTGCTTCCATCCCTGTTTAATCTCCTGATTGAGCAGCGTATCCTGTAATGCTTCATAAATACTCCGCCATTTGGAGACACATTCAGATCGCTCTATATTTTCCATCGCTTCAGGACGAGAAAAAGCAGCGTGAACATATACGGATTCGTTTAATATGTCACCCATTTCTTCATCAAAACCTCTCTCTAGCAGCATTTTTTTAAGATCTAGGGCACTTATTTCATGCTCATCACTTAAAATTGTTACCAGATTTTGCCTTAACATATCATATGTGTAGTGTGGAATAACGATACGCCCTAGCGCATCATCGACCTCCTCATATAAAGAAGGGTTATTAATAACGGCTGCGAGCAATATTTTAGCCCCGACAATATCACGCTGCGCTAGAGGGCTTCGTGGAACCGGTCTTTTCGGCTTCGGCTTATATTTTTGTGATGGCGAACTATTTCTAGCCCCTCCTTGCGAGGATGATGCACCAGCTTTTTGTAAGTTTTGATATCTATTTCTAAAGAAGCTCTCAGAAATTTGTGTTTTTACAAGCTCACGGTAATGTCGCTGCACTTCTCCATCGCTAATGCGCGCAACATCAGCCATGATCGATTTATCGAGCCCTGCTCGTGCTTCTGGCGTATCAAAATTACGCCCCGCTGTATGGCTCAGCCATAGAAAATCAAATAGTGAGAGCGCTGATCTCAAAATATTTTGCAAAGCTTCACGCCCGCCGCTTTTCAACAAACTGTCAGGGTCTTCCCCTTCCGGCAAGAATGCAAAACGTGCTGATTTACCTGCTTTTAGCAAGGGTAGTAAATTCTCGCATGCCCTACCCGCCGCTCTTCGCCCTGCATTATCCCCATCAAAGCATAGAACAGGCTGTTTTTGATCATCGACTTGCATAGACCATAATGAGGCGATTTGATTGTCTGTAAGAGCTGTCCCCATAGGTGCTACCGCGCCCTTGAAACCGGCGCTATGGCATGCAATTACATCCATATAACCTTCTGTGACAACCAATGTATGGCCGTCTCTGGCTGCATTACGCGCTAAATGCTCGCCATAGAGCATTCTTCCCTTATCAAATAACGGCGTATCAGATGTGTTTATATATTTAGGCGGCGTAAAATCCCCTCGATCTTTAGGGCGCATATGATCCGGCAAGATACGTCCACCAAAGGCCACCACCCTTCCTCGGCGATCCATAACGGGGAACATGACACGATCACGGAAAAATGTATAAGGCTGACCGCCACGGCTTGATGCTTTTAATAAGCCCAGCTGTATTAGCTCTTTATCCTCATAGCCTTTATCATTGAGGTATTTTCTTAAGGCTTGCCCATCTGATGGAGCGTAGCCAATACGAAATAGCTCGCGCGCTTTTTCATCTACGCCGCGCTTATCAATATAAGAGAGAATTTCCAGATTTTGTGGCTGAAGCATTTGCTCCTGAAACCAGCTTGCCGCCATATCCATACAGGCATACAGATCTTTTTCTTTCTCAGCCTTTTGCGCAGCTTTTGGGTCAGGCTTGGGCATTTGCATTCCCGCCTCAGAACATAAAAGCTCTAAAGCCTCCATGAAACCTAGACCATCATGCTCCATTGTGAATTTTATAACGTCCCCATGCGCTCCGCATCCAAAACAGTGATAAAATTGTTTATCATCATTAATTGTAAATGATGGTGACTTTTCATGATGAAATGGGCAGCACGCCTTATATTCGCGTCCTGCACGCGTAATCTTAATACGCTTACCAATCATCTCAGATAGCGTTAGACGGCTACGTAATTCATCTAAAAAGCGAGGGGATATCGACATGCACTCAGCTAAACATTTAAGGATTTTATATATTAACTATTTAACGTGGCACAACGCCTCATGCAAATAAAACTTTTTGCGACTTTAATTATATACATATCATCGAGTTATTGTGCGGCGCACACAACATATTGAATCCAAACACAAAACACACATAAGCATGTCAGAAATCTATATAAAGTGTGCAAAATGTATTTTTTCATGCATTTTTTTGTTGCATTGCGAATACATAATTCGCTAAAACTAATATATAAAAATTATATGGAGTTTAGGGCATGCCAGAGGTTTTTTTGAAGAATAAAAAAGTGAAAGTTATCGAGTACGGGTCTACTCAAACAGAAACACTTTCATTTGAACTTCTAAAATCTAAGTTTATGAGCTTTATTAAATCACTAAAAAAAGCAGCATAATTTAAGAAACACCACATAGATGGTGTTTTTTTACACTCCAAATTTGCAATATGTAAATTAATTTGATATAGTTTGTTTATCTAATATTAAGCGGAGACAAGCACATGCCAGAGATTTTTTCTAAGAATAAAAAAATCACCTTAATCGAATATGGAGCACATGCCAAAAATGAAAACAGCGCGAAAGAGTTGTTACTAAATGTAATTTCAAAACTCAGACGCGCTGCATAATAAATAAGTCTTTAAGCTCAGCAAATTTTAGCTGAGCTTTTCTTTTACGAATGCCCCTGCTTTACCCATATCAACTTGACCAGCATATTTACTTTTTAAAACACCCATAACTTTGCCCATATCACGGATGGACTCTGCACCCGTTTCTTTAATCATTTGATCAATGAGCGTTTTAATCTCATCCTCACCAAGCTGACGTGGCAAGAATTGTTGAATGATTTCGATCTCCTCTTCCTCTCGCTCTGCAAGCTCCTCACGCCCAGCATCACAATATGTTTTTGCAGATTCCTGACGCTGCTTAATCATTGATTGCAGCATGGAAAGAATTTCTTCTTTTTCAATACCATCGGCATTACCTTTTCCACGTGCAGTGATGTCTCGATCCTTTAATGCAGCCAGGATCAAACGTATTGTTGAGACTGCCATTTGGTCTTTATCTTTCATGGCTTGCTTAAGGGCCACATTAAATTCCGCTCTTTTATCCATTTTTTTACCTTTTTTACTTGAGGTTTGTATCAAAACTCTTTATTAGAACTATCTCTAGCAAGACACAAGCTAGAGAGACAATCCCAATGGTTCATTTTTCTAATCTAAAACAGCCTTCAAATGCAACGGCTGTGATTCTTTTTGCCGACGGTACGGCATTTTTCGGTAGAGGTTTCGGCGCTGAAACCAAGACTGTCGGCGAGATATGTTTCAACACAGGAATCTGTGGTTATCAGGAAACACTCACCGACCCATCATATGCCGGACAGATTATCAATTTCACATTTCCACATATTGGTAATGTTGGCGCAAATATCGATGATATGGAATGCAGTAAACCTGCTGCACGTGGTTTGATCGTTCGTGAAGATTTAACATCCCCATCTAATTGGCGTTCTGAAGAGCATTTAGATAGCTGGCTTAAAAAGCACAACATACCAGGTATTGCCGGCATTGATACAAGAGCGCTTACACGTCACATTCGTGATAATGGCGCGCCTCACGGTGTTATATACTACAATGAGAGCGGACAGTTTGATCTTGAAGCTTTATATGAAGAGGCAAAAAGCTGGCCAGGTCTTGAAGGTATGGATCTCGCTATTGAAGTGACTTGTGATGCCCCATATAGCTGGAATCAAAAGAAATGGACTATCGAAGATGGCTATACAGAGCAGACAGCGCCTGAATTTAAAGTCGTCGCCATTGATTATGGTGCTAAAAACAATATCCTACGCTGCTTAGCGCAGGCAGGCTTTGATGTGACAGTTGTGCCAGCCAATACAAGCGCTGATGAGATTATGAGCTACAACCCTGATGGTGTGTTCCTATCCAATGGCCCAGGCGATCCTGCCGCAACTGGCCAATATGCTATCCCAACGATTCAAGCGCTCATTGAAAAGAATGTTCCGATCTTTGGTATTTGCTTAGGTCACCAGCTGCTTGGCCTTTCACTTGGTGCAAAAACAAAGAAAATGCATCTTGGTCACCGCGGTGCGAACCAGCCTGTTAAGGACCTTACAACTGGTAAAGTTGAGATTACGTCTCAAAACCATGGCTTTGAGGTTATTGAGGGCAGTTTACCTGAAGGTGTCGAGCAATCACATGTAAGCCTTTTTGATGGCTCAAATGAAGGCCTTCACGTACCGGGCAAGCCAATCTTTTCTGTACAATATCACCCAGAAGCCTCACCAGGCCCAGAGGATAGCTATTATCTATTTGAAAGATTTGCCGAGAATATCAGAAAAGTTAAAGCGGCAAAGGCAGCGTAATCACCTATGAGTAACGATACACTTAATCATATTCTAAACGGGCGCTCTATCGTTATTGATTTGGAGATGACTGGCCTTCCTCTCGAAGACGGTCATCGCGTCGTTAGTGTTGGGCTTGTCGAGCTCATCAATGGTGTAGAGATTGGTCAGCAAGTTGAATATTTCACCAAGCCTGAGCGCCCTAACACTGAAATTGCGGCCAAGATGCATGGCTTAAGTGATGAATTTCTTGCAGAGCAGCCGCTTTTCTCTGAACAGCTAGAGGCGATGCTTGAATTTATAGGTGATGCGCCTCTCATTCACCATTGCCACTATGGCCAAGATGGGCACTCAACAGATGAAGTGTTCTTTGAGATGGAGCTCAAGCGTGCTGGCACTGCCCCTATTGCTCACGAGAGATGGCTAAATACAAAAAAATGGGCTCAAGTTCTTGATGCCGATAAAAACTCATTGAATAACATGTTAGAGCGATTTGATATCTCGACTGAAGGACGAGATTCAGAAACTGGTCATGGCGCTTTAGTTGATGCAGTTTTATCAGCGCAAGTTTTCATGCCGATCGCAAAAGCTTATGAAGAGAAAACCGGCGACATGCATAAAGAACCGCCACATAACCCGAATTTTTAGGATGTAATGCTTAAATGACAGATGAACTGATCACAGGATTTGAAGAGTTTAAACGCTATCAATATGATGAGAATAGCGAACAAGCGATTATGCCCCGCCTAGTTGAAGAGGGTCAGTCACCGCGTTATTTTCTAATCTCTTGCATAGATAGTCGTGCGAACCCGGGAACGATCTTTAGAGCGCGTCCTGGTACATTCTTCGCTCACAAAGCGATGGGTGCGATTGTTCGCCCATATAAGCAAGGCACAGCCCTAGCAGCAGCGCTACAGTTCGCCCTCGATTACAATAAAGTCGAAAAGATTGTCGTCCTTGGCCATACAAATTGTGGGGCGATGAAAGCGCTTGCAGATAATATTGAAGATCCTGAAATTTCATCTTTTATTGAGGTGGCGCAGCAAGCCCTTGTTCGCGCAAAATCCTCTTGTGGATGTGAGTCGGATCAGGAAAAGCTGCTTGATAAGACTGTTGAGGAAACGGTTTTAGAAAGCTCTAAAAACCTAATGAGCTATCCATCTGTAAAGCGTGCTGTAGAAGAAGGGCGTGCGCAAATTGTGCCATGGGTGTTTGAAATGAGAAAAGGTGATTTGCTTGAATATAACTATGAAAGCCAAGCTTTTGAAAAGATTACTACACACAGCAATAACAGCGATAGCCGACAGCAAGCTTAAATGATAAAAATTTTGAAAAGAAACAGTAAAACTAAGAGAGTGAGTTAACATGCCAAAACGCAGCGACATTAAAACCATCGCCATCATTGGTGCAGGCCCGATTATTATCGGACAAGCTTGTGAGTTTGACTATTCAGGTACTCAAGCCTGTAAAGCCTTAAAAGAAGAAGGCTATAAAGTCATTCTGATTAACTCGAACCCTGCGACGATCATGACAGATCCGGATATGGCAGATGTGACTTACATCGAGCCGATTAACCCGAAAGTCGTGGCAAAAATTCTCGAAAAAGAAAAACCAGACGCTTTGCTTCCAACAATGGGTGGTCAGACTGCGCTTAACTGTGCGCTTGCCTTGGCAGAGAATGGTACACTCGACAAACTCGGTATTGAGCTTATTGGCGCGAAAGCGGATGTGATTGATAAAGCTGAAAACCGTGAGCGCTTTATTGCCGCTATGGAGAAAATTGGCCTGGAAAGCCCTAAGTCAGCCGTCGTTCATAATATGGATGAAGCTCGCGAAGCTCTAAAAGAGTTAGGCCTACCTGCGATTATTCGCCCTTCATTCACAATGGGTGGTACGGGCGGCGGTGTCGCTTACAACAAGGATGAGTTTGAGCAGATCGTTCGTGATGGCTTGGATGCCTCACCGACGACAGAAGTGCTGATTGATGAGAGCCTTTTGGGCTGGAAAGAATATGAGATGGAAGTTGTTCGTGATAAGAACGACAACTGTATCATTATTTGTTCGATCGAAAATATTGATCCAATGGGTGTGCATACGGGTGACTCCATCACTGTAGCCCCTGCCCTTACGCTTACAGACAAAGAATACCAGATCATGCGTAATGCCTCACTGGCTGTACTACGCGAGATTGGTGTTGAAACCGGCGGCTCTAACGTTCAGTTTGGTATGAACCCAGAAACTGGCCGTATGGTAGTTATTGAGATGAACCCACGTGTTAGCCGCTCTTCTGCCCTTGCTTCGAAGGCAACGGGCTTCCCGATTGCTAAAATCGCTGCAAAGCTTGCTGTTGGTTATACGCTTGATGAGCTTGATAATGATATCACAGGTGGCAAGACCCCTGCTTCGTTCGAGCCAACAATTGATTATGTTGTCACAAAAATCCCACGTTTTGCATTTGAGAAATTTAAAGGCGCAGACAGCACGCTGACTACAGCGATGAAATCTGTTGGTGAAGCGATGGCGATTGGCCGTAATTTTGAGGAATCATTCCAAAAAGCTATGCGCTCCTTAGAAAAAGGCATGGGCGGCTTGATCCCACTTGCGCCGTTACCTACTGAGGGTGATAAGGAAGAAAGCGTACGCGATGACTTAATCGCTAAGATGGGTAAGACATCACCACAACGTCTACTTCATATTGCAGATGCGCTGCGTCATGGCATTGAAAAAGAGAAAATCTACGAAATCACTAAAGTTGATATGTGGTACCTTGAGCGTATCGAAAATATCATCGACGCCGAGCGTCAAGTTCTTGAGCACGGTTTGCCACAAGATGCCGAGGGCTGGAGCCGTCTGAAAAAGTTAGGCTTCTCTGATGCTCAGCTTGCAGAAATCATAAACAAAAAAGAAGATGAAGTACGCGCAGCGCGCACAGCTTGCGGTATTCACCCAGTTTATAAACGTGTTGATACATGTGCTGCGGAAATTCCATCTGCAACGCCATATATGTATGGCTGTTATGAAGGAAATGGTCTTTATGAACCTGAAAGTGAGATCGACCCATCCGACAAAGAAAAAGTCATCATTCTTGGCGGTGGCCCTAACCGTATTGGCCAAGGTATCGAATTTGATTATTGCTGTGTTCATGCAGCTTATGCACTGCGTGATGCAGGCTATGAGACAATCATGGTTAATTGTAACCCTGAAACAGTTTCAACTGACTATGATACATCAGACCGCCTGTATTTTGAGCCACTAACGGAAGAAGATGTGATTGAGCTTATCCGCGCCGAGCAAAAGAGCGGCAAGGTTAAAGGCGTGATCGTTCAGCTTGGTGGCCAAACTCCGCTTAAATTAGCAGATGCGCTTTTAAAAGCAGGTATTCCAATTCTCGGTACAGACCCTGATGCCATTGATTTGGCGGAAGATCGTGAGCGTTTCCAAAAGCTCGTTAATGATCTTGGTTTGAAGCAACCACCAAACGGGCTGGCCTCTTCTGCTGAGGAGGCTTACGCAAAGGCTGAAGGTATTGGCTTCCCGCTTGTTGTACGCCCTTCTTATGTTTTGGGCGGTCAAGGCATGATGATTGTTCACTCAATGAGCGAACTGAAAGATTATATCAATGTTGCTGTTAAGGTCTCAGGTGATAGCCCTGTTCTTCTTGATCGCTACCTAAAGAGTGCGATCGAGCTTGATGTGGATGCGCTGTGTGACAAAAACGGCGAAGTTTATGTATCGGGCATCATGGAGCATATTGAAGAAGCGGGTATCCACTCAGGAGATAGCGCGTGTGTGCTTCCACCTCATTCTTTAGCGCCGGACACAATCGAAGAGATTAAGCGCCAAACTGTTGCACTTGCAAAAGCCTTGCATGTTGTTGGTTTGATGAATGTGCAGTTTGCTGTGCGTCCTGATGATGAAACTGGCGAGCCGGTGATCTATCTTATCGAGGTTAATCCACGTGCTTCTCGTACAGTTCCATTTGTTGCCAAAGCGACTGGCGTACCGGTTGCCAAGCTTGCCGCGCGCATTATGGCTGGAGAAACTCTAAACGATTTCAAAGAGCTTCTAGTTGGCATGCCTACGCATTTGAGCGCTGTAAAAGCGCCTGTCTTCCCATTCAACCGCTTCCCGGGCGTTGATCCATTATTGGGTCCTGAGATGAAATCCACTGGTGAGGTTATGGGCATAGACTCAAACCTAGCACATGCAATTGCAAAATCTCAGCTTGCCGCAGGCACTGTCTTGCCAAAATCAGGGAAAGCTTTCTTGTCTGTTAAGACTGCCGATAAGGAAGGACTACTCCCTATCGCTAGAGATTTGTCCGAGATGGGGTTTGAGCTTATAGCAACTGGTGGCACATGCCGTTTTCTTAATGAAAACAATATTGAAGCCAAGAAAATCAATAAAGTACTTGAAGGCCAGCCACATATTTTGGATGCGATTATTAATGGTGAGATTGCCCTTATGATCAACACAACAACCAAAAGCTCAGCTGCTGTTGCTGATGGCACCAATATTCGCCGCCATGCGATGATGAATAAGATCCCTTATTACACGCTCCTCACAGCAGCACGCGCTGCAGTAGAAGCCATCAAAGCGATTAAAGCGAAGGATATTGAGGTTGCATCTTTGCAGAGCTACTTCCCGACTTCGGATAAGAAAGAGCGTGCGGCATAAGAGACTTGACGCCCACATAGAATATGCTTAACCTAATTTCAATTCCGCCGCAATTTGTGGCGGTTTTGTTTTTAATAGAATAGAAGGTTTTTATTATGAGTGATCAAATTCCTGTAACGAAAAAAGGCTATGCAGAATTAGAGGCGGAACTACACGATCTCAAACACACGCAGCGCCCTGCAGTCATTGAAGCAATCGCATCTGCGCGTGAGCATGGGGATTTATCAGAGAATGCTGAATATCATGCCGCGCGTGAGCAGCAGAGCTTTATTGAAGGCCGTATCCAGGAACTTGAGGCTGTCATAGGCCGCGCTCAAGTTATCGACCCAAGCTCTATGAGTGGTGATAGCGTTAAATTTGGCGCGACTGTAACCATCATTGATGAAGAAACGGAAGAAGAGCACACATATCAGATTGTTGGTGATTACGAAGCGGATTTAGAGAGTGGTAAAATCTCTATCAGCTCTCCTATTGCTAAAGGCTTGATTGGAAAGTCTGAAGGGGATCAGGTTGTTATCCACACGCCTAAAGGCGCTCGCGATTACGAAATCCTTCAAGTGCAATATAAATAAAACGCTATAAATATCTGAATAGACGAAAAAATAGGCGCTTATATTTTTAAGCGCCTTTCTTTTTACTTATCATCAAGAGTGACAAACCTAACCTTGCGTTATAGGCACGCCTGGCTCGTCTTTTGTCGTGCGGATACCTAGTGAAGACTTCACAGACGTCACATTAGGTGCTGATGTTAATTTATGCGTTAGGAAGTCTTGATAATTGTCCCAGTCTTTAGCCACGATTTTAAGCAAGAAGTCAGTGTCTCCTGCAAGCATGTGGCATTCACGCACCATTTCCCATTCTTGAATTTGCTTTTCGAAAGCTTCTAGATCTTTTTCAGCTTGCGATGTTAGCTTAACCATAGCAAATACAGTGACGCCATAGCCCATAACTGCAGGGTCTATACGTGCGTGATAGCTCTTAATATAGCCAGCCTTTTCCAAAGCACGCACACGGCGTAAACAAGGTGGTGCCGAAATACCAACATCTTTAGCAAGCTCAACATTGCTCATTCTGCCATCTACTTGGAGGTTTTGCAGAATTTTCTTATCAATCCGGTCAAGTTTAGCGCCTCTCATGGCTCGCTGCTCCTTGTTTCATTAAACGCTTAGGTTGAAATACCACACATATACTGAATATGTATGAAAGGCAAATGAATCTATAGCCCCTTCGATCGCTATGGTATAAAGTGGGCAAAATAGTAAAGCAAGTTATTTTAAGGTTATTTTTTGCATGCAAAGCGCAAGAAAATTAGAGGATATATCCTGCTGGGTTGTGTGTGAAGACGGCCTTACCGGCACACTCAATCAATGCCTGGGCGTTGCAGAAGCCTTACAGCTGCCATACGAGAATAAAGCGATCAAGCTAAACCAGCCATGGAAAAGCCTCTCCCCATATTTGGGTTTTGAAACACATAAAAGCTTTACCCCGCCACTCAACGGGCCATGGCCAGATCTTGTCATTGCCGCTGGACGAAAAAGCATTGCGGCTAGCCGCTATATCAAGCACCAATCGCATGGAAAAAGCTTTACTGTGCAGCTTCAAGATCCGCGCATATGCGCTTCTAATTTTGATCTGGTTGCTGTACCAGAACATGATCACTTACGTGCAGATAATGTGCTTGTAACTGCAGCCACGCCTAATCGCATTACTAAGGACAAGCTTGAGCAAGCTAAAAAAGATTTCGCAACTTTTATAGATCTGCCTGCCCCACGCATAGCCGTTCTCATCGGCGGTGACAGCAAAGCTTATAAGCTCACCAGAGACATCATGCTTAAGCTTTCTTTACAGCTTTCACACCTCAAAGATCACTCCTTGATGATTACAGCCTCGCGCCGCACAGGTGAGGGAAACGTGCAAATCCTTAAAGATCATATTAATCTGGATAAGCATTTTCTTTGGGATGGCCAAGGGCCTAATCCCTATTTCGGAATGCTTGCATGGGCGGATGTCATATTAGTATCCGCTGATAGTGCCTCAATGCTGTCTGAGGCTTGCTCTACAGGAAAGCCAGTCTATATGATTAAGATGAAGTCCAAGGGGGATAAAGCTACGCGCCGCATTGACAAGCTTCACCAAAAACTACAACAATCAGGGGCACTTAGGATTTTCGATGGACATATTGAGCATTGGGACTATACCCCGCTTAACGATGCTCAAATTGTTGCACAAGAAATTAAAAAACGAATGGAATTAATATAAAAATGAGTAACACTGAACAAAACACCCATAGCAAAGTTCTTATTATTGGCTCCGGCCCTGCGGGTTACACAGCGGCTATTTATGCGGCGCGTGCAAATCTAAAGCCGCTAATGGTTACAGGGTATGAGCCGGGTGGACAGTTAATGATTACAACAGAAGTTGAGAACTATCCGGGTTTTGGCGATGTTATTCAAGGCCCTTGGCTTATGGAGCAAATGCGTACGCAAGCTGAGAATATGGGAACTGAAATGGTGATGGATTATATCCGTGAGGTTGATTTCTCATCTCGCCCTTTCAAAGCTATCGGTGATCAAGGCACAGTTTATACTGGTGATACTGTTATTATCTGTACCGGCGCAAAAGCGCGTTGGTTAGGCCTTCCTTCAGAAGAGACTTATCGCGGAAAAGGTGTCTCGGCATGTGCGACTTGTGATGGCTTTTTCTTCAAAGGCAAGGAAGTTGCGATTGTTGGTGGTGGAAATACTGCCGTTGAAGAAGCGCTCTTCCTGACAAACTTCTGCTCTAAAGTCACACTCATCCATCGCCGCGATGAGCTGCGTGCTGAAAAGATTATGCAAGAGCGCCTATTCTCAAATGAGAAGGTTGAGGTTATTTGGAATGCTGCTGTTGATGAGATTTTAGGCGATCCAAAAATCGGTATGGATTCATTACGCCTTAAAGACACGCAAAATGGCGAAGAGACTATTCTGAAGGCAGACGGTTTATTTGTAGCGATTGGTCACGATCCAGCAACAGAGCTTTTCAAAGGCAAACTTGAAATGGATGACACTGGCTATTTAGATACAAAGCCAGATTCAACGGCTACGTCTATTGACGGTGTTTATGCCGCTGGCGATGTCGCTGACCACACTTATCGTCAAGCCGTTACAGCGGCGGGCATGGGCTGCATGGCAGCACTTGAGGCAGATCGTTTTTTAGCCGCACATGAAAATGACGAATCTATAAATACTTCAGCCGCTGCTGAATAGATTTCCCCTCTTCATAACGACATATCTAAGTTGCTACAAGCAGTGCTTATAGCAACTTTTTTGTGTCGCTTTGTCGTATTCATGAAACATAATTTTAAGATGATAGAAAAATTGCACTATTTGTATTTTTTTATAAATAAAGCCTTGATATGTGCGGTTTTGGGAGTGTATAACCGCCCAACCAGTCGATGAGACTGGTGGCTTTATTAAAAGCCTTTCATGCCCGTTAGGGTATGAAACCTCCCTGTTCAACTCTCCGGGTTCATGTTGTATTTTTAATATAGCATGCCCGGCTTTTTTTTGCCTTGATATGATGATTATGTGCAAATGCTTGCATTGCAACATAGGATTTTACTGCAATCCCTAGTGAATATTTCTAAACTTGTGAGCACCCACAGATTGGAGGCTCATGCAGCGTTATAAGAATGTCACAGAAACAACACCTTCGCAAAAACATGGCAACGTAGCGCCTTCTATAAGCGCGCAAGAGAATTTACGTCTTAATGCACTTTATAAACCTGAATATCGCCACAGAGGATGGGAGCGCCTGAACATCGATGATCAGCCAGAAGGTTTTCAAATATTCAAAATAGATCCTGCACAAAAACCTCGTGGCATTATCAGCTTTCTCACTGGCAATGAATCTTCTCCACTTTATTTTAACACCGCTATTAATGAAATGGCAAAGCGTGGCTTTTATGTTATCGCTGCCGCTCAACTCAACCGCAGGCAATATCCTGATAATTTAGAGCGCAATTTAAAAATTGCCGAATGGCTTTGTCTGGATGATCGCTCACCAGCGATAGAGCTGCACAATGAGACTAACTTACCATTATATCTATCCGCGCATTCAGCAGGCGTAACCATGATTAATGCATGGCTCTATGCGAAGCCTGAAAATCTTGAACGCGCTTACGATCTCTATACACATTATTTCAAGCTTGCAGGCTTTTTTGGCTCAACCATGTCTACAGCGATGTATCATTTTCAAAATGCGACAAAAGCGGAGCATCTCAAAGCCCAAGCATTGAGCCAAGCCTATGATTGTTATGCGCGTTATTTTAATTCACGCGTTGTTGGGCTGGCACCCTTAGATAAATTTTTCTCTGAGAAATTCAAAAGCGATCATTATCGCGGCCAAGCCTTATCTGGAGTTGGCACAACCCATGGAGATGCGCTCGCCCTAAGAAAGCTTGCACGATGGGTCATAGAAAAAACAGAAGACGCTCGCTTTTCCATTAGCCCCGAATGGAGGAACCGTTTTATCCCTATTCCCTCAACATCCATCTATGGACGCCACGATGAGGCCTCATGTGTACGAAGCGGCGAATATGAAGCTAACCTCACCAATTCTCACTTTTACCTCAATGAGGCCCAGCACGCCTTAAAAGTAGGCTTGCCACAATTACTTGATCATATCGAATATACAATTGAGCTTCATGAGCGTGGGTTATACAGCTTAAATGCACAAGAGCGCCTTGGGTTATTTTCCAAAGGCGCTCTGAGTAGTCCATTTGATATAGATAACACCCCTGATTAAGGGGGCATCTAGTAGTTTAGCGTTAAGCCGCTTTAGCCTCACCTTGTAGCGCTGCGCATGCTTTTTGAATGCGCGTACAGGCCTCAACCAGTGCGTCCTTGCTTGTTGCATAAGATATACGGAAGTGCGGGCTTAAGCCAAACGCTTCACCATGAACAGCCGCAACACCCTGATCTTCAAGGAGGTATGTTACGAAATCTTCATCTGTTTCGATTGTTTTACCGCTTGGCGTTGTCTTACCAATACACCCCTTGCAAGATGGGTATACATAAAATGCACCTTCTGGCTTGATACACTCAATACCGTCTGCCTCATTAAGCATATCAACAACCAAGTTACGGCGCTCCACGAAAGCATCATTACGTGGCGCAAGAAATGATTGATCACCATTAAGCGCTTCAACCGCTGCTGCCTGTGAAACTGATGATGGGT
>MDSZ01084107.1_pt1 | contig 20755 bp, 20 predicted proteins | sample 811201 | NCBI WGS metagenome assembly MDSZ01 (sample SAMN05326647, study PRJNA326480) | marine metagenome | isolation source: seawater | place: Indian Ocean: North | collected 2010 | reverse complement strand
TCAAATTTTTTTCTTTTTCAAAGTTTTTTCAAGCAAATCTTTATCACGTTTAGTATCCATGCATTGCCAAAAACCTCTATGTTTATAGGCTATAAGCTCTCTTTTTTTCGATGCATTCTCAAGGGGTTCCTTCTCTAAGAATGTTTTGTCACTTTTAATTAGTTTTAAAAAACTTGGCTCCATAACAAAAAAACCACCATTTACCCATCCCTCATCTATTTTTGATTTTTCTTTAAAGCTTTTTACAAATTTACCACTAAATTTTACAGCGCCAAATCTTGCGGTAGGTTGCACGGCTGTAAGTGTAACTAATTTTTTATATTTTCTATGAAAATTTAAAAGTTTTTTAATATTAACATTTGAAATACCATCACCATAAGTCATAAAAAAAGTTTCATTACCTAATAATTTTTTTAGTCTCTTCAACCGGCCACCTGTCATTGTTTTATTTCCAGTATCAATCAAATTTACATTCCAATCTTTGATTTTTTTTTTAAAAAATTTTTTTATTACTTTTCCTTTATATCCAGTAGCTATGTAAAAATTTTTATATCCAAATTTAGCATAATGACTCATTATATGTACCAAAATTGGTTTACCATTAATCTTTATCATGGGTTTTGGTATTGTTTTTGTATACTCAGAAATTCTTGTACCAAAACCACCTGCTAAAATAATTACTTTCATAACACTAAATTAATTTTGAAAAACTTTTGATTTGATGTTGAGAGAAGTATAATAAATTTTTTTTGTTAAATTTATAATTTTTATACCAATCAACAGTGTAACTAATTGTTTTATTAAAACTTAATAAATTTTTCCAACCTAATAGTCTGTAAGATTTGTTACTATTTAATTTAAGCAAATTATTTTCCATTTTTTTTCTTTTTTTCAAAATCTTCCACTTAGTTTGAGGTAAATTTTTTTTTATCTCATTCATGACATCGATAACCCTATAATCTTTATTAAATGTAGGTCCAAAATTGAAGGATTCTCCATGTAGTTTTTTGCTTATGTATAAGTGATAACCTAAAATAAGGTATCCATTTAAGGGTTCTAACACATGCTGCCAAGGTCTTGTAGATTTCGGATTTCTAATTAATATACTTTTATTTTTTAAAATAGATCTCATACAATCTGGTATTAATCTATAATTTGACCAATCTCCTCCTCCTATTACATTACCTGCACGAACTGAGCTAATTCTAATGTTATTTTTTTTTGAATAGAAAGATTTTACATATGAGTTGATAAGTATTTCAGCTGAAGCTTTTGAGGCGCTATAAGGATCTTCTCCACCAAGCGTATCTGTTTCTTTATATGCTTTTTTTGTTTCAAGATTTTTGTAACATTTATCACTTGTTATCAACACTACAGAAATTTTTTTCTTTATCTTTTTAATGGACTCTAAAACATTCAAGGTTCCAATTAGGTTTGTATTCCATGTTTCAATTGGTTTCTGATAGGATTTTAATACTAATGATTGAGCAGCTAAATGAAATATGAAGTCAGGTTTAGTTTGAGCTACTACTTTCCTTAAATTTTTTAGGTTCTTAATATCAAAAAAAAAAGTTTTAAGTTTTTTATCTAATTTTTGATCATAAAAATTTGATTGATTAGTGTCATCAAACTTTGATATGCCAATTACTTTAGCTCCCAACATTTGTAACCACACTGATAACCACGTTCCTTTAAAACCAGTATTTCCAGTTATTAAAACTTTCTTATTTTTATAAATTTTTAAATAATCCATCAATCTTGAAAGTTATTGGTCATCTTTTATAAGTTTTTTTAATTCTTTTATAGTTAAAAACTTTTTATTTGTATTGCTTCTATAACTAAATCCCCTCTCACATAACTTACTTTTTTTATAAGTTTTTAAATATTTAGAGATAGAATGTTGATACTCTGAGTTGGGGAGAATTATATACTTATCTTTATAACTTAAAGTTCTCATAGCGTCATTTTCTGAGATAAGCTCTTCATTAATTTTTTCTCCTGGTCTGATACCTGAAAACTTAATTTTTGTATTAGGCATTAAAGCTTTTGTTAGGTCTAAAAGCCTGTAAGAAGGAATTTTTGGAACAAATATTTCTCCTCCAATCATATTTTTAATTGAAAAAATCACAAGCCTGCAACTCTCTTCTAAAGTCAAAGAAAATCGGGTCATTCTTTTATCTGTAATACTAAAACTTTCCCTATGTTTATTTTTCAACAAAAGAGGAATTATTGAGCCTTTACTGCTCATTACATTTCCATATCTTACTACAGAAAAAATCGGATCTTTATTTTTAATAGTATAATTATTAGCTGATATAAACATCTTATCGGCAGTAAGTTTCGTAGCACCATATAAATTAATTGGTGAAGATGCCTTATCTGTACTTAAAGCTACTACTTTTTGAACTTTATTTTTCAAAGAGGCATCGATTACATTCTGAGAACCTAATATGTTAGTTTTTACAGCTTCAAAAGGATTATACTCTGTTATGGGTACATGTTTCATTGCAGCCGCATGTACAACAATATCAACACCTTTCATTGCAAAAGATAATCTTTTATAATCTCTTACATCTCCAATCAAAAATCTAAGTTTTGAATTAAATTTTTTAAATTTTCTACTTAGATTAAAATGTTTTTGTTCATCTCTGCTAAAAACTAAAATTTTTTTAGGATTATAATTTTTAAGTAAATAAGAAACAAAATGCTCGCCAAAAGAACCTGTACCACCAGTAATTAAAATGGATTTTTTATTAATCATATATTTTTATACCTCAATGTAGTTTTTAACATGTTTTACTAATTTTTTATTACCTAAATCTTTAGTTATTAGATTATTTCTTATATTTTCTGTATACTCTAGCCATTCAGTTTTTTCAATTTTTCTCAACCAATCTATAATGTTTGTCATTGCAGTTTCTGAATAAACATTTGTCCAAAATTTACCACTGGGATATTCACCTGGCCAACCAAATTTAACAGTATATGGTTCCTTATTTCTTATCGTAAAAAAAGCTACTTTTTTTTCAAAAGCAAATAGTTCATAACCCAAAGTTGAGTCATTTGTTATAATAATATCTTTTTGGAGTAGCTTATTAAAATTTCCATTAATTTCATTAGACACAATAAGATTATATTTTGTTTTTAAATTAAGACTTTTATAAAAATTTTCTTCCATTTTTAAAAAGTATTTTTTTTTTGTCATTAGTTTATTATCATTATATTTAAAAAAAATATTAAGTATTAAATTATTTTTAATACAATAATTGTCTAAAAATTTTACTATTTTTTTTTGTAATTCTGTCGGGTAAGTGTCTTCTTTGTTATAAGAAGATAAAGGTCTGAATTGCGATACATAGTTTAAAGACCTCTGATCAATATTGTTATCAAAAGCTCGATCAAAAAGATTTGCACGGAAAGATCCTATAATTTCAATTTTATCTGTAATTGTTATTCTGGATTTATAAAAACTTTCATAGCATTTACCGAAAATGAAAATTTTATCACATTTGTAATATTTTTTATCTTTATCAAAATGCTTAATTGAATATTTTCCACCATACCAATTATTTTGGATTGCAAGTATCTTAATGTTATTTTTTAAATAATCCTTTAGTTGATAAAAAAAATCATAATTATCGAAGGTTGTTAAAATTACCTTTGGTTTAACAAAAAAGCAAAGAATTTGAAAATAAATGATGATAAATTTTTTTCTTTTGACAATAGAAATTAATCGAGCAAAAAGATAAATAATCAAGTTCATTTTTTGCTGAAAAGGAAAAAGGTAGTAAATATCGTTTCCAAAAAGCTTATCAAAATTATTTTTATATATCCCTGGAGTATATATAATTAGTTTTCTTTTGTTGGGAATTTTAAATTCAAATTTAGTTTTCATATGAATCTCAATAATTAATTAAATTAAATGCTGAATTGGGATTTTCTTTTAACTTATTATAAGTTCCCTCTTCGGCTATCTTTTTATCCCTTAAAACATAAATATAATTACTTGCCTCTATTAAAGGTGATTTGTGAGCAATAATTAATATAGTAGTGTTTTTAGATATGCTTAATATTGACTCTTTTATTTTATTTTCAGAAATTTTATCTAAACCGCTAGTAGCCTCATCTAAAATCAAAAGAGTTGGATTTCGTAAAAAAGCTCTTGCCAAAACAATTCTTTGTCTTTCTCCTCCTGACAACTCAGTGCCTCTTTCACCAACTACGGTCTCGAGTTTTTTTGGTAACTTCATGACAAAATCGTAAGCATTTGCTAGCTTCAAAGAATCTATAATATCATTTTCTGAAGCATCTGTTTTAGACCAAGTCAAATTATTTTTAATCGTGTCGTAGAAAAGTATTGGTTCTTGAGGTACGAGACTTATTTTTTCTCTTAAGAAATTTAAATCTAAATCATCAAGTTTTTTATCATCAAAAAAAATTTCACCTTTTTTAATATCCTGTAAACCTATTAATATATCTGAAATGGTAGATTTTCCTGAACCCGACTTTCCGACAATTGAAGTAATTTTGTTGGCATTTATTTCTAAAGATAAATTTTCAATAATATTTTCTTTTTTTTCATAGTTAAAATAAATATTTTTTATTTTAATTGAATTGATTATTTTGCTAACCTTTTCTTTGCCGTAACTTTCTTTGAATAATATTGATCGGTTTTTCAATTCTGAATATTGTTGTAAACTTGGAAAGTATGTTGCTAATCTCAAATTTGATCTTAATACTATTGCTAGCAGGGGTAATGAAGAATATAGACTCCAAAAAATAGCTGCTAGATAAGATAAATTTGCTTTAATATTACCAACGTAGCCAAACGTTATAATCAAAATTAAAATTGCTATTGGTTTAAAAGCATTGCTTGATAAAGATTGAAGCAATCTTTGTCTTATGGCAGTTTTATTATAGTTTTCTGTCTGTTTTCCAATTTTATTTAAACTTTTATTTTTGTTACCATAGCTGATAATAACTTTTGCTGCTTGCAAACTTTCATTAATCAGACCGATGACTGAGTTGCCAGCAGCGATGTTTTCTTTTCCTAATTTAAGTAATATCTTATTCAAAAAAACGAATGGTATCAAAAGAACAAAAGTAAATATAATTACTGTCAAAGTTATTTTGTAATTTAGTATGAAAGGTAAAATTAGATAAGCGCATATTTGTATGATGTAACTTATCGCTGTAGCTATTTCTGAGAAAAAATCTGATATCTTATTCAATTCTTCATTTAATGAGTTCATTAATTTTCCTCTACCAATACCAGAAAAAAACTTCCATTTTGAGGACAGGCTTGAATTTAATAATGACATCCTAAAAGATTTTATAATTCGAAATTTTATTTTGAGAATTATTTGTAAAACTTTTAATGAAACTAAAGCCTTAATTAAATTTGTTAAAAAAAATAAAATTCCAAAGGAAAAATAATTTCCACTTATATTTAATTTATCGAAAATTTTTAAAATAAATGCAGTAATTTTATTTAGATTTTGTAATTCAGGATTCAAAACTATTTCAACAAAAGGGACAATTGTTATAACTGATGAGACTGCTAAAGCTGCTTCTATCAGCATTGATAAAATAAGCAAGATTAACAAAAAAATATTCTTTTTAAGAATATTTTCAATTATAAAGCCAAGAATATTTTTCATTATCTAAAATAATTAATTGATAATTTTATATAATTATGTAATGTTCAATTATTGAACAGTCAAGGGTAAAATACTAAATTTACCTAAGATGACTTGAATATAATGAAAATACATAAAAAATTAGTTATTGGAACTGCAAATTTTAAGAAACGTTATGGGCTAAATCCAACAAGCTTTTTTTCTAAAACAAAAAACTTTAAGAGATCTATCAAATATCTTTCATTTAAAAAATTAAATACTTTCGATACTGCAACAATATATGATTCAGAGAAAATGTTTAAAGAATTTTCAAAAAGTAAATTTAATTTCATTTCTAAAATTCAATTAAAAAAAAAGCATAAAGATTTCAAAATTTTAAAAAAAGAAATTAGTTCAACTATGCAAGATTTAAATAAAAAAAAAATTTACGCTATTTTAGCCCACAATCCAAATTTTCTTTTAAAGAAAAATGGAAAAAGAATTTTTCAAAACTTAAAAAACTTAAAAAAAATTAATATTTGCCACAAGGTAGGTTATTCAATTTATTCACCAAGCGACTTGAATAAATTATATAAAAAATTTAAACCTGAAGTTGTGCAATTACCGTTAAATGTTTTTGACCAAAGAATGTTGGATAGTGGTTGGATTGATTTTTTAAAAAAAAAAAAGGTTGAAATACACGCTAGATCAATTTTTTTACAAGGTCTTTTATTAAGAAAAAAAAATACCGTTCCAAAAAAATTTTTAAAAAGTAAAAATGAGTTCAACAATTGGTTTGATTGGTTAAAAAAAAATAAAATTAGTAATTTACATGCTTGTTTGCAATTTATTTACTCTATAAAAAAAGTAAGTAAAATAGTAATAGGTTATGAAAACTTGGCTCAGTTAAAAGAAATTTTGAAGTGTAAAGTAAAAAATGATAAAAAAAATTTTAGATCATTAAAAGTCAGTAAAATTAAATTGATTGATCCAAGAAAATGGTAAAAAAGAAACTTGATAAAAAAAAGATAGTAGTAATAATACAAGCGAGATTAGGATCGACTAGATTCCCAAGTAAAATTTTAAAACGAATAGGAAAAAAAACTGCCTTAGAATTTTTGATTGACAGGTTAAAAAAATCAAAAAAATATAATGAACTTATCGTTGCAACAACTAAAAGATCAGAAGATCATGAGTTGTTAAAAGTAGTTGAAAGTAAAAAGGTTAGTATTTTCCAAGGGTCTGAAAAAAATGTATTAAAACGGTTCTTCGATGCTTCATGCAAATATAGCGCTGATATAATAGTAAGAATTACAGCTGACTGTCCTTTTGTAGATTATTCTCAAGTTGATAAAATGATTTCAATTTTTAAAAGTAGTGAATATGATTACATTTCAAACACAAATCCCCCTACTTTCCCGGACGGTTTTGATATTGAAATATTCTCACATAAAATTTTAAGGGAAGCCAACCTAAAAGCTGAAGCTGCTTACGATAAAGAACATGTCACTCCATATATTATTAGAAATGCTAGAAAAAAGTTTAATTTTTCCTATAAAAAAGATTATTCTAAATTTCGCCTTACATTAGACGAGCCAAACGATCTCAGGGTTCTAAATCAAGTTTATGATAAGATTAAGGATAAAAATAAATTTGTTTTTAAAGATATTGAGAATTTGATAAAAAAAAATAAAAATATTTTTATACAGAATATGAATGTAAAAAGAAACATTGGTGGAAAAATTTCAACTGGACAGAAAATGTGGATTAGAGCAAAAAATATTATCCCAGGAGGAAATATGTTACTCTCAAAACGTCCAGAAATGTTTTTACCAGGTTTATGGCCCGCTTATTTTTCGAAAGCAAAAGGTTGTTATGTTTGGGATTTAGACAAAAAGAAATATTTTGATTTATCTACAATGAGTGTAGGGACTAATCTTTTGGGTTACTCGAATACCAAAGTAGACAATGCTGTTATTAAAAGTGTTAAAAATGGAAATATGTCATCTTTAAATTGTAAAGAAGAAGTAATTTTGGCCGAAAAGCTTTTAAAAATGCATAATAATTTTGAAATGGTAAGATTTGCAAAAACAGGTGGTGAAGCAAACGCAATTTCAATTAGAATTGCCCGTGCATTTGTTAAAAAAGATAATATTGCAGTGTGTGGGTATCATGGGTGGCATGACTGGTATTTATCAGCAAACTTAAAATCCAAAAAAAATCTCAATGAACATCATTTAAAAGGATTATCAGTTTCTGGTGTTCCAAAAAAATTGCAAAATACTGTTTTCCCTTTTAAGTATAATGATATTCAAGATTTTTATAAAGTTTGCTCTCGAAATAATATTGGCATTGTTAAGATGGAAGTTCACAGAAATTTTTTACCTAAAAACAAATTTTTAATTAGAATCAGAAATTACTGTAAAAAAAATAATATAATTTTAATTTTTGATGAATGCACAAGTGGTTTTAGAGAAACATTTGGAGGAATACATCTTAAATATAAAGTATATCCAGATATTTGTATTCTTGGAAAAGCTTTGGGAAATGGATATCCAATTACAGCAATAATGGGATCAAAAAAAATTATGCAAGCAGCACAATCTACTTTTATAAGCAGTACTTTTTGGACAGAGAGAACAGGGTATGCGGCAGCCCTTAAAACTTTGGAAATTATGGAAAAGGAAAAATCATGGTTGAAAGTAAAAAAAATTGGAACCTATATTAAAAAAAGATGGAGAGAAATTGCTTTAAAACATAAACTCAAGATAAATATTAATGGTTTAAGTGCAATTCCAAGTTTTACTTTATCTTATAAAAATTGGCTGAGTTATAAGTCCTACATTTCTTTCAAGATGTTAAAAAGTTCAATCCTAGCATCTAATCTTATATTTTTATCAGTTAATCATAATAAGAAAAATTTAAAAAAATATTTTAAGGTTTTGGACCTTTCTTTTAAAGAAATAAAAAATTTCGAAAAAGGTAAAAATTTGGAGCTTTTAAAAAAAATTCCTATTTGTCATGATGGATTTAAAAGACTTAATTAATCTTCTTTCTTAAAACTAAAAAACTATCGAATATTAACATATCTAATTCTGAATTATTAAAAACATGCATTGCGTCGTCTGGTGACATAACAATTGGATATCCATGTAAGTTAAGAGAAGTGTTTAGCATAGCTCCTATTCCGGTAATCTTGTGAAAAGCTTTTATTAAATCGTAATATTTAGGATTAAATTTTCTTTTTAATATTTGTGGTCGTACTGTAAGGTCATACTGATGAATAGCAGCCTTCAAATGTTCTTTACCCAACTCGGTTGAGTTGAAAGCTATGGTCATGTGTGGTGAGAAAATTTTCTTAGGATTTTTGATGTAAGATTTTTCTTTAAAATCTAAAATAGTTGGGGTAAAGGGCATCCAAAAATCTCTATTTTTTATTTGTTTATTAATCTTTTTTAAAACCTCAATCTTTGAAGGGTCAGCTATTATACTTCTGTTTCCTAATGCTCTTGCACCAAATTCCATTCTCTCACTAAATCGAGCACCTACTAAACCTAAGGCAAGATACTTAGCAACTTGTTTATTGGTAATATTTTTCAAGATCAAATAATCTTTCTTTCTATTTTTATAAATTGCTTTTTTAATTTCACTTTCAGAATATTTGGGACCTAAGTAAATATTATTCAACGGGCGGGTTCTTTTATTTCCAAATAAAGAATAATAATTACCCAGCGCTAGAGACTCGTCACCACCGCTCGCTGGAACAAATAATTCTTTAACTTCTTTTATTTCAGAAATTGATTTATTTAATTTTATGTTCATTGAAACTCCTCCAGAAAATACCACTCTGCCTATTTTGTGTTTCTTTAATGCGTGAGAAATCCATTTAGTTATAATTTCTTCTGTGTAGAGCTGAAGTCCGCCTGCAATATTATCAAATCTATATGGCTCAAATATTTTTTGAAAAGAGAAATAAATATCCTTTATCGCCCCACAATTTAAGAATTTATAACCTTTTGTCTTTTGAAATTTATTTTTAAAAATATTTAAAACCTGCTTCGAGTATTCGAAGTGAGAATATGGAGCAAGTCCCATTACTTTATACTCATGTTCATCCGGTTTCATGCCTAATAAAAGAGTAATATATTTCCATAATCTTCCTATATTACAGTTTCCAGTTCTAAAAATTTCTTTAATTCTGTCATTTTTTACAATGGATATTGTAGCGTTAATTTTTTCACCTACTGCATCCATTGTAAATATTATGGTTTTTTTTCCTCTAAAGGGGCTTGCAAAATATGCGTATGCAGCATGTGAAGGATGATGTTCTGGGAATTTTATTTGGTTTTCATCGACTTTTAAATGATTCATTATTGTTTTAATCTGGACTTTTCTAAAAAGATTACGATCTTTATCTGTATTATCGTAATGCCATTTAACTTTGTTAATTCCAAGATAGTTTGTGTTAGGGTATTTTTTTTTTCTCAAAGAGCTCAGAAGATAGTTTTTTTTGATTTTTGAAACACTTTTTCCCTCTATTAATAAAGGCTTTTGAAACTTATGTTGTTCTTCTATCCAATCATGAATGGAATGAGTGCTAGCTCTTGCAAGTCTAATCGAAAAAGGATCTGCAGCTATTTTTCCATTGCAAAGAACAATATCAAGTTTTCTTTTGCCTAAAACTTTAAGACAATAATCTATAGACTTTTTTGGATAACATATTTGTCCCTTTTTTTTTGTAAATCTCTCTTCGCTTATGAGAACTTCAATTTTATCGTCACAAATTAATGCTGCGCTTGATGTATGACTGTCAATAAATGAAATGATATTCATTTCATCTCCTTATAGATTGAATTAAAAATATATTGAACTTCTTTATTTTTAAGTGATGGGTAAATAGGTAAGTTTAAAATTCTTGAACTAATTTTTTCTGCAACTGGACAGTTTTTTTTGACAAATCTTGCTTTTTTGCTCTTGTAAAGATTTTGTTTGTACAGCGGATATCTGTAAGCTACTCTTGTATCGATACCATAAATTTTTTTGAGCCTTTTTGCTATTCTATCTCTATTTTTTAATAATATCGGATAAAAGAAGTAAGCATTTTTACAGTTTTTATTAGTTTCCGGTAATATTATATTTTTACAATTTTTAAAAAGACTATCATATAATTTAGCAACTTCTTGACGTTTCTTTACGAAAAAATTTAATTTATCTAACTGGGCTAAACCTATTCCAGCTTGTAGGTCGGTCATCCTTGCATTATATCCCAAGATATTATGCTTATAGTCACCTGGTTTTTTTTCACCGTGACTTCTTCTCATTACAATTTCATTTTTAAGTTTTTTATTATTTGTAAAAATCATTCCACCTTCGACGGTTGATAAAATTTTAGCCATATGAAAACTCATTGTGGAAATTGGTGTATTAGCACCCATTGGCTTACCTTTATAAAGTGCTCCCAAAGATTGCGCCCCATCTTGTAAAACTTTAATATTATATTTTTTTCCAATATTTAAAATTTCATTTAATTGACTTGGGTTACCACCATAATCAATAAAAGCTATTGCTTTAGTTCTTTTTGATATAGCTTGCTGTATTTTTTGTGGATCTAAATTAAAATTATTTTGTTTTATGTCTACAAAAACAGGAATTGCCTTTTGATAAGTAATCATTGATGCTGTAGAAAAATATGAAAGTGCAGGTAAAATTACTTCATCACCTTCTTTTATTTTTAAAGTTTTATAAGCAATATCTAAAGCTGAGGTGCCATTACTTACTGCTATACCATATTTTGAATTACAGAAATTTGCCATCTTTTTTTCAAATTCCTTTACCTTAGGACCTTGCGTAAGCCAATTTGATTTAAAAGAAGACTGGATTTGTTTAAATTCTTCTATCCCTATATCTGGTTTTGCCCAAGGTATTAATAATTTATTTTTCATATGTAAATTTTCTTTCCAATTTTTTTTGATTGACTTTAAAAAACTTTACTAAAGCTTCCAAATTATTATTATAAAAATCTTTATCATTGATATTTTTTGCTTTGAGAGCATTCAAGATTTCTTTAAAACCGTAATTTACATCTTTTGTTCTTTTATTTTTAAGAAAGTTTTCTATTTTAGTAAAATCAACTTTATAATTACGTTTATCATTACTTAAACTAATATACTCAACTTTTAAATCCGGTAAAATATTTATTAATTTCTCTACTACTTGTTTTTTTGTATAATTCTCATCAGTATAACCCGCATTAAAAGTATAAGAATTTTCTTTTAATTTTTCCATTTTTAGAAATTCAATGATGATATTACAAATATCCTGAACATGAATATATGGCCTCCAAGTATCATGAGCGAACACAGAAATCTTATTTGTTTTGAATGCCTCATAAGCAAATGAGTTCACAGTTAAGTCAAATCTTGTTCTATACGACATACCGTAGGCAGTTCCAAACCTCAGAGAAACAACCTTAAATTTTTCACTAGAGAAATTTCTCAAGAATTCTTCGCAGTCAATTTTGCTTTCAGCGTATAAAGATACTGGATTTAATGAGCTAGTTTCTTTCGCAAACTCATTTGGATTGCTTATTCCATAGTTTGAACAGGTTGAGGCGAATATAAATTTGCCGATTTTTTGCTTTTCAGCAATTTCAGCTAAAATTTTAGTTCCGTTAAAATTAATGTCATAAGATGCATTTATAGCAGCATCACATGGTTTATCTCCTACGATAGCGGCGAGATGAACGATTGCATCAGACCCTTTGATTGCCTCTTGTAATTTTTCTTTATCTCTAATATCACCTTTGATTAATTCAAAGTCTTTGTTATTAGAGAGACTTTTTACAGAAGAGTCTCCATAAATCAGTAAATCGAAACATGCTACTTTGAATCCATCTGCAAGTAATTTTCTTATTAAAATACCTCCGATATAACCACACCCTCCTGTAATAAATATTTTTTTCTTCATTATTTTCTAGTTAGTCCTTTTAAATTTGTTTTGATAACTTGATTGCTATCAATTTTTTGATTTTTTCCTATTTTGATTTTCTTGTTAATAACTGTTCCAGCTCCCATAAAAACATTTTTTTGAATATCGACATTCGAACTTACAATACAACCAGATCCAATATTAGAATTATTGTTTACTTTACTATTGAATTCAAAAATAGATCCACTTCCCAAATAACAATTGTTTCCTATGGAAACACCGTGCTGTATTATACAACCATTCATTATTACTACTCCTGAACCAATATCAGCACTTTCATCTATGAAAGCATTTTTTGAAATGGCATTAATAGGAGATAAACCATCATTAATGCATTGATGAAAAGCTTCTTCTCTTATATACATATCACCAATAGCTACAATAAAACCTTCAACTTTTTGTTTTTTTAAGTTTTTTAAAATTTCTCTTGTACCAAGAAATGGATAATTTTTAAAAATTTTTTTACCACGAAATTTTTTGTCTTCATCTGAAGTTCCAATATAACCCGTAATTTTGTAATTCGACTCACTATTAATTATACTTGAAATACTCATAGCAACGGATCCTATTCCTATTATCACTATATTCATAATTTATTTTCCAAGAATTTTTGCAACATTTTTATTTGAGACTTTATATTTTTCAAATTTGATGTCCTTAGTTCTAAAGTATAGTATTTTTTTCTTCTACTTATATAAGGCCAAAACCAAGACTTTTTTGTTATTAAATTGTTGGTATCATAATATCCCTTGTTGTCACTTAAATGATATGCCTTGATCCATTTATCACATTTTTTTAAATATTCGCTAGGAGAAAAATTAAGCGTTTTGGCTGAAACTTTTAAATGAGCAAGATCAATTAATAAACTTACATTTTTAGGAAAACTTCTTACAATTTTTAAAGTTTGCATTAGAGAAGTCATCATTAAAGGATTCTTTTTGAAAGTTTGGAAATTTTTTTTAGTTAAAACGTTATTTTCAACTAGAAGTTCAACACCCTCCTTTTTTGCAATTTTAGATATGGAACTCAACCTTTCCAAAAATAATTCTGTTGCTATTCTTTCGTCATTTACTTTTTGTTTAAAAATTTTTTTTCCAAGATTTTCTGGAAGAGGATCAATCAGGAATCCTGCGTGAAAACTATAATATTTTGATCCAATATTTGCCGACTGTCTTATCGCGTTGATAACATGATTTTTTCCTAATTTATATAAAGTTTTATTAAAGGTCGCCAAATTAAGAGTAAATGGATTTTTTGGAGGTGGAAAATAATTATGAAGCATAAAATTATTATTTTTTTTTAAAGATATTAATCTATTAATAATATCTGGATCATATTTGCCACCTGACATTTCAATATTTTTTATTCCACCTTGTAAATAATATTTTACAATCGAAAATATTGTCTTATTTTTAATCTGTCCAGTTGATACAAATATCATCTAATTAAGTCCTTAATTTTTATTTGATGATTTTTTTTGATATTAAACTTTAATTTTTTTCCTAAAACGCGACTTAATTGGTGACCATTTAAGCCTGTGCCAGGCCTTTTCATAATAATGTCTTTTAATCTTATTCTTGAGTTTTTACTCAAATTACCTTTTGCAGTTATACTTTTACGTGAAATTTTTCGTATACTTTTTTCTTCTAGCTGGACTTGTTTCACTGATGATCCAAGCAATTTTTCAGTTTCTCTTAAAAGTTTTACATATTTTTGAAATGTTTTTGGATCAGCTGATGAAAAGTGGTCTGGTCCTGACATTTTGTTATCTAATGTAAAATGTTTTTCAACAATCCTTGCCCCAAGTGCAACGGCTAGAGTTGCTGCTTTACTGTCTTTCGAGTGATCAGAAAAACCTACTGGTAATTTGAAACTGTTTCTAAGTGTGGTTATTACATTTAAATTAAGACTTGTATCTGAACATGGATAATTTGAAACACAATGTAGTAAAGAAATTTTATTATATTTATTTTTTTTATAAAAATCTATTGTTTTTTTTATTTCACTCATCGTGGATGCCCCAGTAGAAATTATTACTGGTTTTTTAGTTTTAATAATTTCTTTATGCAAAAGTAAGTCGATTAAATCTGTTGAGGCAGTCTTAAAACAATTGATATTTAATTTTTTCAAAAGTTTTACACTTTTTATATCATATGGAGTAGATATAAAATTTAAATTAAGTTTTTGCGCAAAATTAAATAATTTTAAAAATTCGTTCTCTGTTAATTCTAAATTTTTAAGCATATTGTAATGTGAAAGTTTTTTTGGTGTTTGTTTGATTTGATAATTTGCTTTTTTTGCATCTTCTTTACAAAATTCATCTGTAAAAAAAGTTTGAAATTTCACTGAGTCAGCACCACACTTTTTTGCTTTTTGCATTAATTTTACTGCAGTTAAAAATTTCCCATTATGATTTACTCCAATTTCAGCAATGATATTAATTTTTGATTTCATTTTATTTTTTTGTTATCAATGAGCCCATTTTAATAAAAGAGTTTTTTTTAATAAAACTTTTTTCTCTTAAAATTGAGCCACTACCTATAAAAGAATTATCTTCGACAGTACAATCACCATTGATTATAACGCCAGTCGATATGTGAGAATTGTTTCCTATTTTAGACCCATGATCTATCACGGCTGCGGTATTTATAATGCAATTGTCACCGATCTTTACTTCTGCATTAATTATTGCTCCGTGCATTATTACTGTTCCAATTCCAATTTCGGATTTAGGGGAAACATATGCGTTTTTTGAAATGATTGTTGGTAATTTAAATTTTTCTAACCTAAGCTTATCAAATAATTTTTTTCTTGGTAAAAAGGATTTTATTTGCCCAATTCCTATGAAAGCGTGACTAGCATTTTTTTTGTAATTACTTAAATTTTTTTTTTCTTTTAAAATTTTAATTCCAAATAGTTTTTTTTTCTTTACTTTTTTTTCAATTAAGAATTTAATTTTAAACTTACCTTGATTTAAGATGAGGTCGATGCATGACACCGCATGCCCACCAGCCCCAAAAACAATCAAATTTTTTTTTTTCATAATTCTTTATTATTCAATTTCATCTTTAAGTTCATTATATTCATCCATTTTTTTCTTCATAAAATTTAGTGTAAGTCTTGTCTTCTCAGCTATACCTTTTGGAGTAAGAACATATAAATAATTTAATTTCTTAGGATTTTTTTTAAAATTTTTAATTTTGACTAAACCCTTTGCTTGCAATGCTTTGAGGCAATAGTTTAGTTTCCCCAGACTTATACCGAGATCTTTGGCTAATTCTCTTTGTGAAGAGTCTGGTTTTTTCTGAATTTTCCTCAGAACATCAAATTGATCATCTTTTTTTACCATATTGGCATTAATTTACCGTTCATTTATTGAACAGTAAAGAAAAATCTTGTAATATAAATTTCTTTTTAAAGAATGTTGAGTGAAATATAAATTATACAAATATGAGCAATATTGAGATTTTTGTTACTCTCGGACCATCGTCTTTAAATAGAGATTTTCTAACATATATAAACAACAAAAAAGTATCTTTAGTAAGACTTAATATGTCTCACTTAAACACAACCGAGTTAAAAAAGAAGATAATCTATTTAAAAAAAAATTGTAAAATTCCAATATGTATTGACACTGAAGGAGCTCAGATAAGAACTAAATTGAGAAAAATAAAAAATATTGTCTGTAAGAAAAATAAGATTGTCATTATCAGTAAAAATAAGGGGTTATTTAGTTTGTATCCAAATGAAGTTTTTACCAAACTTAAAAAAGGTGATATTTTGGATGTAGGCTTTCAAGACCTGAAGCTTAAAGTTGTTTCAAAATCAGAAAAAAATATTAAGACTAAATGTATAGTAAAAGGAATTCTACAAGGAAATAAAGGCGTTCATGTAATAAATAGAAAAATAAGTTTAAACTATCTTACAGAAAAAGATTTTAAAGCAATAGAAATAGGCAAAAATTTCGGTATAAAAAATTATGCTTTATCTTTTACAAACTCAAAAAAAGATATAATCAATTTTTCAAAAATACTCCCATCTGCAAGGAAAATTTTCAAGATCGAAACGTTACAGGGATTAAAAAATTTAAATTTTTTTTTAAAAAAACAAAATAATTTTTTAATAGATAGAGGAGACTTATCAAAAGACGTTGGGATTACTAATATTCCTTTAGCACAAAGAAAGATTTTCAAAATTTCTAAAAAATTTAAGAAAGCAAAGATTGCAGTTGCGACGAATTTTTTAGAAAGTATGATAGATAATGCATACCCAACAAGAGCAGAAGTAAATGATATTTATAATGCTTTAGAAATGGGAGCTAGTGGATTGGTTTTGGCAGCAGAAACTGCTATCGGAAAGTATCCAAAAGAGTGTGTTGAACTCTTATTTAAGATAATAAATGTATATAAAAAAAATAATTAAAATGTCTAAGAAAATTTTAATCATTGGCTTACCAGGTTCAGGAAAAACGACTTTAGCAAAAGAATTAAAAAAAAAAATTAAAGCAGATTGGATTAATGCAGATAATATTAGAAAAAAATATAATGATTGGGACTTTTCAAAAAAAGGAGTAATTAGACAGGCATCAAGGATGAAAAAACTTGCCTCCCAAAGTAAAAAAAACTTTGTAATTGCTGACTTTGTTTGTCCTTATGAAAAAGGAAGAAAATTATTTAATCCTGATTTTTTGATTTGGATGAATACAGTAAAAAAGGGAAGATTGCCTACTTTTAATAAATCTTTTGAAAAGCCAAAAAATTTTGATTTCAAAGTCATAAAAAAAAATGCTCGAAATATTGTACCTAAAATTATTCTTAAAATTAAAAAATTAAAGTTAAATGAAAAAAATAAATAATATATTTGGTACAGGAACCATGAGAAGCGGTGGCTCATTAACTTCTCAAATTTTTTCATTAAATGGAAAAGTCCAAATGTTTATGGAAACATTTTACTTTTTTCGCCATATTTTTAAACAGTTTAAAAACCTACAAAAACTATCAACAAGATATCAGATAGCCAATGAGATGAGTTTAAGGGTCAAATATAGAAAAAATTTAAATATTGATCCAAATTTAATATTGTACAATTTGATTAAAGACAATGTTAAGGATTATTCAAATTTATATCACAGCCTTGGAAATTCTTTTTTACAAAATTTTGGAAATAAACAAATATTCGGTGAATACACCAATGGAGAGTGGAGAAAAATTGAAACATTTTTAAATTTTAATAAACACAATATTGCTTTCCAAATTGTGAGAGATCCAAGAGCTATAATTTCCTCGTCAAAGAAAATATTATTTACTAAAAATTTTAGCTATTTAAATGTAATTTTCAATTGGGTTGATGCAGTGCATCACTATAAACGGTTATCAAAAAATTTTAATAAAAATAGGTTTTTGCCCTTAAAATTTGAGGAATTGCATATAAGTCCGAAAAAAAACGTCAAAAAAATTTGCGATTTTACTGGAGTAAATTTTGATAAAAAATATCTTGATGAAAGTTATTGGAAAAAAAATCTTAAGGCTAGGTACAACTATATTAATTTTTCTGCATATAGTAAAAAAAAGCAGACTGGATTTTCAATAAAACATTTAAACAATTGGAAAAAAAATTTGCTTAGTTGGGAAGTGGCAATTATAGAATACCTACTTAAAGATTTAATGGATGAGTTCGATTACAAAAGAGTTTCTAATTTTAAATCATCAGAAATTAAAAAAGGTCTCAATAAAATAAATTCAAATAAAATTTTAAGAAAAAGGCTAAGGTTGTTTCTAAACTCAAAAAAAGGAACTGATGGCAGAATGAATAATCCTAAAAATCCTAAAAATTGGTCGTCTAGAAAAGATCCATTTAAAAAATTTATTTATGATGCCGATTATGAGAGTTTTTGTGTTGAAAATAAACGTATCAAAACTATAAGTAAGAAATTATAAAAATGAAAAAAAATAAAACAGTCTACATCGTTCATGCAGTTGATACAGAGGGTCCGTTATATGAAAGCACCAAGGCAACTTTTAAACGAATTGAAGAATTATTTAACATTAAATTCAAGATTAAAAATAAAAAAAAACTTAAGGAACTTTTTAAAGGTAAAGGAATACCAAAAAAAATAAGTAAAAAAAAATTTTTTTCAGCAATAAATCCTCATTTACTTACATACAATAAAAATTGGAATGAAATTAAAAAAATGATCAATCAAATTAATGATAAAAAATTCAGAAATAAGTTACCTGACTCCAATGGAAAAAATTGGAAATTCAGCTGGCACTGTGTTGATCATATTGGATACAAATTTAATCCACGAAGAAGATCAGTTGGTTACCATAAAATTTTTGACTTTTACAATAATATTATAAAAAAAAGAAAGAATTTAGGAGACAAAGTTCATTTTCATTTTCATCCTATGACAACCTACAAAGAGGCACACAGAAATTCAAAATCATATTTCAATTCATCACATTTATATGAGGTAATTGCTAGGAGAATAATTGATAGAAATTGGTTCCCTACAAGTTTCAGAGCTGGATTTCATATTGAGAGACCAGATATAAATTTATTTTTAGAACAGTTTATTCCGTACGATCTATCTAACACTTCAATTAATAGTAAAAAAAATAAAATTGATAATTCGTCAAATGCTGAAGGTTGGGATTGGAGGAGAGCAACGAAAAAATGGGAAATCTATAATCCCGATCATGATGATTATCAATTAAAAGGTGCTTGTAGAAGATATATTGGAAGAGTTTTATCCATTAAAAATAGAACGGAGTCTATTAATTTACCTGAGGTTATGAAGGCATTTAAACAGGCAAACAAAGGTGTAAAAACTTTAATGGCAGTTACGAGCCATGACTTCAGGAATATAGCTACGGAAGTCGATGAGGTTAGAAATTTTATAGTAAAAGCAAAAAAAAAATATCCAAATGTAAAATTTAATTACGTAGATACTTCAGAGGGCTTTAGAAATACTATAAATTTTAAAATGAACAAAAAACCAAAATTAAAACTTGGTATCAAAAGAATTAACAAAAATTCTTTTAAAATTCTTACTAAAAATGGTGAAGTTTTTGGACCACAGCCTTTTTTGGCAATAAAGTTTAAAAATGGTAGATATATGAGTGACAACCTTGATTTTGGATTGAACAAAAAAATTTGGTATTACACTTTGAATGAAGACACAGTTTTACTCAAAGATATAAAAGTATTAGCAGTTGGAGCAGCTGATAAATTTGGAAATTATGATGTTTGTAGATACTTTTTCAACTAGAATCTTTTCATTCTACTAAAACTAAGCTGCCATCTTTTGCTTTTTAATAAATTTTCAGCAACTTTTAAATCTAGGTTGCTGTCGATATCAATAAGTTTTTTATTTTTTAAAACAAATAAAGTAGAATTATTTTCTTTAAAGAAAAGCTTATTTTTTTTAATAAAATCAACTTTACAAATATATAGACTTCCATCTATTTTATAAAAATTTCTTTTGTAGTTTTGTCTTCCCTCTAATTTAAAATTATGCTTTATAAGAAATCCCCATTGAGACTTACTATACTTGATCATTTCAGATGGATGTTCCTTTACTAACCTTACTCCAAGAAGCGACTTAGTTTTACTTTTTTTAAATGCATTAATTGCGGATCTCATTTCAGAAATTTCTCTTATTGGAGAAGTGGGTTGAAGCAGCATAACAGCATCAAATTCTAATTTTTTTTTCACTTTGAGCCATTTAATTGCATGTAGTAATCCATCCGCATGTTTACTTTTATCGGTGGATAGTGATTTTGGCCTAATATAATTGTTTTTCTCTTTAAGGAGACTGTTGGTATAATTAAGAATTTTTCGACTATCTGTAGAGACAAAGGGATAAATACTTGGTTTCATTTTTTTTGCAAATTTTACAGTATAGTAGATAAGCGGCTTACCGTTTAATTTAGCTAAATTTTTTCTTTTTATGCCTTTTGAACCTATCCTAGCCGGGATGTATCCTAGAATTTTCACTTTTTTTTATCAGGTTAATATTATTATTTTAATCTTAAAAATTTTTTTCAGTGCATAAATCAAGCCAATTGAGCTATTAGTACTGGTCAGCTTCACGCGTTACCGCGCTTCCACACCCAGCCTATCAACGTAGTGGTCTACTACGGCTCTAT
>MDSZ01081113.1_pt1 | contig 20756 bp, 19 predicted proteins | sample 811201 | NCBI WGS metagenome assembly MDSZ01 (sample SAMN05326647, study PRJNA326480) | marine metagenome | isolation source: seawater | place: Indian Ocean: North | collected 2010 | reverse complement strand
TCGGTGGGCCTTTTCCAGACTCCAGGAGTCTAGAGTCCACGAAGACTTGATGTCGCTGACCCACAGGCCTCATGCATGGGAGCGGACCCCCTAATAACAACCGTCAGGATTTCGATGCTCGCAATATGCATGGCCGCGGCTGCTCGATCTGACTATTTCACGCTAACAGTCAGGGACTGGCATTGGATAAAATGGGGGGCGCCAACTGCTCTCCTGCTGGGATTCGAACTCGCTTCAAATGACGTTGGATTTGCAAATATTGCCATGGTTTTCGCTCTAATTGCAGCTTTCTCCTATTGCTTCATCCCCCCTCCTGATATTTCTATAGCAAAGAACTGGGATGGAGTCCAAGCATCCTTGTTCCTGACCTATGCCATAGGTTTCGCAGGACTTCTGGTCGGTGCATCCTCTCATCATGACGTTGAACTTGTTGACTTGATTGTGGGCGAGGAGTCCGCTGAGGCGACTCTATGGTGGAGTCTGCTGGGCGCCCTAATCACCATTGTAGTATTCATTTATGCCTGGAGATTGAGGCTTATTCAGGGCTCTGCCGATGTCAAGGCACTGGTCTTGGTGACTCTGATGTTTCCATCTTGGGCGTTTTTGCCCGATCAGATGTTTCTTCAAACCGACTCCATCCCCCGGATCCCCCCCTCCATGGCCCTGTTTATCTGGGCAGGGGCCGCATTCATTCTTGCAGCTCCGTTGATTTTCGTTCAGAACCTCTCTTTGGGAAACATCTCGTCGATTCAGGACCTCAAGATGGCATGGCACGCCACCAAGAAGCCAATTTCGGACATAGGGGAGTCACCATCATGGATCCTCACCGATGTAATTGAGAACGAAGGCGAGATCGCGGTGGTAAACAGAATCTTGCCAATTAGGAAGCCAATTTCCGAAGCCGGGGTTTCCTTGGACCTCGAGGCTCTTCATTCCATGGGCGTGGAGCATGTTTGGGTGGCCACCAAGCATCCGTTCATAGTGTACCTATTCTTTGCCATTCTGCCATTGTTGCTTTTCGGAGACCCAATCTCATCAATCATCAAATGAAGTCCTCTAGGGTCATCACCGTGACCCTATCGTTGTTGAATAGAGAGTCCACGCTAGATGACATCCAACCCACTCTGTGCTTTGTATAGTCGTCAACCCCGTAATTCTCAATCACTTCCTCTGTAATCTCGATGTATTTCCTCACTGCTCCTTCGGAAACCGTCAGAACAACATTACCCCCACAAATCGACTCTTCACTACCACTGGAGAACCCTCCAGGAGATCTGACAGAATGACTGATGCATTTTCCTGCAAGGGGAACTCTTCTGTATGATTCACCGCACTTTACGCACCTAATCTTCTGCCTTGTATAAGCCATCAGGTTGCCCCTCATGTCAGGAAGGAAATGCGACTCGATGACCTGCTTTGCGACTCCATCAACACGAACCGGCCTTAGCACTCTGCCAAGCTTCAACTGACTGTCTAACTTGTCCTTCATAGTGACCAGAGTCTTGTATGATGAGTTGCTAGGACCCGCATCCAGAGGACCGGAGTCATGAGTCCATCCGTATCCTCTAATCTCGCCAATCATACCTAGTCTATTCTCGACAATATCTACCATCCCCCTGATCTCTTTCGAGTGGGGCTGCTCCAGGGTAGACTCGTAGAACTCCCTGCTGTACCCCCATGAGCAATCGACATTCAAGGCCTCTTTGTCAATCTCACTAGGATCAAGTCTTGTCGTGAGGACTAGTGGGGCATCCATCCTCCCTCCTCTGTTTGCAGGTAGGATAGTTTGCGTGAAGTTCAGTAGACCATCCATCAGCATCATTATGCTGTCCTCATCACCATCGCAATTCCTTCTCTTTGCTGCGTGGAATAGGGGGTGGGCATAGCCTGCAGATGCATCTGTCCAGCCAATTATTCGGCATGCTACTCCACCTGAAGTGTGAGGTGCCAACCCAATGGCTATCTGCCCAACGATATCTTGAGGCCTCTTTGCCGAGTAGAATGGCTTCATTCCATAGAACCTTTCTAAAAGGTCATCAACAAAATTGCAAGTCGAAAGTAGGTGTTCAGAGGCCTTGCTTGAAGGTATGAAGTCCTGCGGAAACAACTCTACAATTTGGTCATCACTACTAAGTGACTCCCCTCTAAAGTCGTGTGTGTAACCAAGTTCGAACAACCTTTTCCACGGAGTGCCAATCTCTGATGGCTTGAAGTGAGTAACTGGCACATCGCTCATGTCAAACCTGGAAGTCCCATCTCTGAACACTGAGACGCCGTGTAATGCTCTGAGGATCCCTTTTTCCAATTGCTCCGGGGACTGCTCCTGAGAAAACAAGCCCTTTACCGCCTTGATCTTCCTAGGAAGTCGATCCAAGCCAAGGCTCCTTCTTTTCACCTCCAGTATTGGTCCGAGATTAATTGCCGTCCTTTCCCCCTTTCGCCTCCCCTTCCTCTTTCTAGTCGACCCCTCTGTTCTCCCACCACATTCTTCCGGCACGTCTGGATTAGGTCTGTGGTGACAGGTAATGTGAGGGGTCTCACGGCCACATGTTTGGCATACTCTGGGGCCGACAACAACTCTAATCACGCCTCTGCTGGAAGCCTCAGAAACCAATCTCTGAGGGCCACCACTTTCCCCTATGGGGAAAATTGCATGTACTAGAGGACTCATCTCTCTGGCACCAGATTTCTCAGGCCTACCCATCCTAGAACCAATCCTACATGGGACCGAATCTTCCCATCTGTGTAACTTAGAAGCCCTCCTTACAACTTGAAGGGACCTTTCTACAATATAGTCATCCACCTCCTTTCTCAGGACCAATAGATCCTCACTCAAACCGTCTTCTCCGATCTCTTGTTGGAGCCTCTGAAAGCTGGATGAAACCTTGTCAATTATCCCAGAAACGATCGGCCTCACATCGAATCTAGTTTCGATCCTCCCGTCTATGACATCCAAACCGAGTCCATCCAGGAGACTTTCCCAGTTCCTATTTACAACAATGTCACATCCATCGTGATGGTGTAGCAAACCCAAGGTCATCAATGAAGATTTGACCAGCCCATGCCGGCTTACCTCAGTCCACTCAGGCCTTTCTTCCAGAATAGGGAGGCTGGACAGATGGTCTACATTGTCTGACATTGGCCAATCTGAAACAGAGCCCTTAATTCTAAGCGAGGAACCTTCGATGGAACCGTTCTCAAGAATACTTCCAATCAAATTCGGCAGAAACTGAATTGGCAAGTCTGACCACCAAAGGTTCCAAGGTGGAGGGACAGCGGTCCCAAATGATTCGCAAATCTTACCAATCTGCTTCCAAGACAACTCTAGTTTTTTCAGGTAGGATATCCAATCTCTTCTCCTAAGTGATCTTTCAAACTCATCCTCCCCGCCCCTATTGATTGCTCCATTGAAAGGCATCCCCAGCGGGAGGGAGCCCTTATCCACTCCCATAATTTCCGCAAACAAAATGACCTTTTCGTGGGAGTCAATTGACTCTGCCAAGTCGGATGCCCACCAATCAATGGAGTATGATGATGGGACCATCATCTTGTTATTCTCAAGGAACTCGCCATAACCAAGTAAAATCTCACCAGAGTCCCAAATGGTGTCCAATTCGTCTTTGATCACCCCCCATTCTTCTTCGGAATGGATCCTAAGAAAACTTCCATTCCTTAGTAGAACAGTAGGTCCATCGATTTCTATGCAAGGAGTAACCGCACAAGCCTTTCCTGGCCCTTCGATTTTCATTTGAGTTCCCACCGAGAGGAAACCCCCCATCACGAGCATTGTTACTGGGTTAAGGCCCGCTGCTGCGAGTCCCGTCGCGCGACTTCTTCCGTACCTTAATCTGAATCCTCCAGGTTCCCTAGGTCCTCCGAAAACAGGCCTCCCTGCAATCACGTCTCCCATGTACCTGCTTTCCTTAGGAATAACCCTCCTTTTTGTTTCAGGACCTTCGGAATCTGTACCTTTCTTCTTCTCTACGAATGTGGTAATGAACTCCCACCCCGGGACGTTCAATCTCTCTGTATGCGTCTGTATCTTCGGAGCCTTTAGGCAAAGGCCTTCTCCAATAACCAGCATCACTCCCCCTCGGACTCTGGTTCTGAAGGTTCCATTTTCATTCACGACATTCCTTACCTCTTTGTAACCAGCACACTCCATCCTTTCCGTCTCTTCACCATTTACCATCACCGGGCATTCATTTACGATCACCTCAGTCTCTTCAGGAGGTGGCTTGTATTGGAGGTTCATCCTGTACAATCCAAACTCTTCCTTCACTCTCTCGACTTCGGGTATTGTAGGAAAGTACCTCCCAATGCCCATCTCTCTCCTTAGTATATCACCAATTAGTACTCCAAGTGCCTGAGCAGTGCCTCCAGCTGCCCTAATTGGCCCACAGAAGTCTATTGAAAGGAACTCTGAACCGTCCGCGTTATTCAATATCCTGACGTCTCCTATTCCATCTAGGGGCGCAACAAGAACTGCTTCTGTAAGAACGGCGAGCCCAACCCTTAGCCCCGAGTCTATTGATCTCCGCCTATCACCAGTTTTTTCATGCATTTCCTTGGTTACCGAAATTGAAATCATTATTGCTGCAGTCTCTCGATCATGCGATTGTAAAAGAGCTCTGAGCTCATCCTCAATTTTCAGAGGTGGCTGATCAAGCCTAAGTGGATCAGGATAAAGATAGGGATCTTCTAGAAGCTTCTCAGTCCTACTTGCTAAATCTGATGCTCTCGGAATCTCCACCATGTTAGAAAAATCTAGGCCCTTGCTCTTCGCCTCTGAAGCGATTCGATATGCAACTTCGATATCATCGTCTAAAGATTCTTGGTAACTAGAACGTTCACGACCTAGTCTTTCCTCATCCATTTCTTCGATTCTATGACTAATGGACATGACTCCCCTCCGCGACAGCAACCACGACTCCGAATAGACCGTCCAAGAACATTGACCGAAAAATTGCAGAAATTTACGTACAATCTAGGCAACCTTCATCCAACTTAATCAGCTCGACGAGTTAGAATGACGTCAACCACCGCGGAAGAGGCTAGGCAAAGGCTGATTGAAAAGGTCCGAGAATTAGCCTATCTGTATTCAGAAGATTCTTTCACTCTTGCAAGCGGCAGGAAGAGCAACCACTTCTTTGACATGAAGCCAGTGATGATGGATCCAGAGTGCGCCCATCTCCTTGGTGTCTTAATACACGACACGATAGAAGGGATTGGAGGGGTGGATGCTGTTGGAGGGTTGGAACTTGGTGCAGTTCCACTTACCGGCATTGCCATAGCAAAGGCTGGCAGAGGCTCACCACTCCGGGGATTTATTGTTAGGAAGGAACCCAAGGGACGGGGTGGCAGGAAGACAGGAAATCCCCCAGGTATCGAGGGATCAAGCCTACAAAAAGGCGACAGGATCGTCCTCCTTGAGGACGTAACTACGACAGGAGGGTCAGCCTTGAAGGCAGCTAGAAGACTAATTGAAATTGGTTGTGAGTTGGTTGCGTGCATCACCATCCTAGATCGCGAGGAGGGCGGATCTGAGGCCTTCGAAGAGGATGGAATTCTGCTTCTTCCGTTAACTGTAAAGTCTGAAATTGTGGGATGAATTAATGGGTCAGCACGAGATTGATCCGGACAAACAGCCATACCACCCTTCGAAACTAGAGAGGAAAGAATACATCGGAATAGGCGAGTTCTTCTCGGTTGACATGAGGACTGGCGTGATAGACGAGGTCAAGGAATTCCCAGAGATGAGAAAACCATCATACAAGATTAGAGTTGACTTCGGTCCTGTAGTTGGAAAGCTATGGAGCTCAGCCCAGATTACCAACTATTCTAGGGCACAACTAATCGGAAGAACGGTGGTAGCAGCCATCAATTTAGGAGAGAAGACCCTTCCAACCGGTTTCGTCTCCCAATTCCTAGTTCTGGGTTCTTTAGATCCAGACGGTACGGTCAGGCTTCTAGAACTTCCAGACGGAACTTTACCCGGTTCGACAGTTGCGTAATTGACTCAAGCATACCATATTGAACTTGGAACTCCTGCTTTGCTTCATGACTTATGTTAGGATGACGACAAGCGCAGGAGAAATCGACATTGAACTTTATACAGATGAGTGCCCAGACACTACTGGAAATTTCCTCAAACTAGTGGATGATGGATTCTATGATGGACTGCACTTCCACAGAGTCATCAAGGACTTCATGATTCAAGGGGGATGCCCTCACTCGAGCGATCCGAAAAACGGTAGGGCTGGGACAGGAGGGCCAGGGTGGAAGATTGAATGCGAACAATCGGCTCTTGCAAAGAGGCATGATAAGCCAGGAATTTTTTCCATGGCAAATGCGGGAAGGAATACTGGCGGGTCCCAGTTTTTCCTGACGACGGTACCTACTCCGTGGCTCGACGGAAACCATGCGGTCTTTGGAGAGGTAGCAAAGGGTATGGACGTAGTCAGGTCAATTGAATCGACAATAACATTACCCGGGGACCGGCCCCAATCCCCGCAGAAGATAATCAAGATAGAGAGGGTATGAGACTTAAATCAATATATTTATTAATAATTAATAAATAGAAATGCTATGGCAAAGCACCGTGCGGGAGACCGCAGGATTATCACTGTGAGCATACCAGAGAACCTGGCAAAGAGGTTGGATGCCAGAGTCGGCAAGGGGAGGGATAGTGGCAGATCAGCAACAATCTCGAAGATGATCGAGGAATCACTTTCCGGAAGAGGAGAGTCTCTAGTTACCTCTGCCGAAAAAAGAAAACCAAAGGCAAAAAAAGGAAAAGTAAGAATTGAAATGGATACAATGGGGGAAATTGAAGTCCCTGCAGATAGATACTATGGTGCCCAGACAGCTAGGTCACTAATCAATTTCGACATCGGAGAAGACATTATGCCTAGGTCCTTGATTAGGGCATTTGGAATTCTAAAACAGGCCGCTGCCGAGACTAATGTAAACCTCGGAGCAATGGACAAAGGGACCGGCAGTCTAATTTCTGATGCCTGTGAAGATGTTATCTCCGGATCTCTTGACGAACATTTCCCTTTGAGGATATGGCAGACAGGTTCGGGCACACAGACAAATATGAACGCCAACGAGGTAATTGCTAATCGTGCTATAGAGATGGCTGGAGGTAAATTGGGTGAAAAGGACCCAATTCACCCTAATGACCACGTAAACATGGCTCAATCTAGCAATGACACGTTTCCCACTGCCATGCATATTGCCGCAGCAGAGGAGGTACAGCATAGGCTAATTCCAGCTGTCCAGAAACTCCGTGCAGAACTGTCAGCGAAGTCAGAGGAGTTTTCCCAGATCGTCAAGATTGGACGCACCCATCTCATGGATGCAGTACCACTCACTCTCGGACAAGAGTTCGGTGCATACGTCTCAATGCTAGATGCGGACTTGGTTAGAGTCCAGACATCCTTAGTGGACTTATTTGAACTGGCCTTGGGAGGGACCGCAGTCGGAACGGGTCTGAACACACACCCTGAGTTCGCTATCATGGTCGCAGATAGAATTGCAGTAAAGACAGGATTGCCATTCATTAGCGCTGAGAACAAGTTCGCCCAACTAGCTGCACATGACGCAATAGTTGCCGCTTCGGGTTCTCTGAACACATTGGCCGTATCTCTAATGAAGATAGCCAATGATATCAGATGGTTGGGCTCCGGTCCTCGATGTGGGTTCGGAGAACTTTCCCTACCGGCTAACGAACCCGGTTCCAGCATCATGCCCGGGAAGGTTAACCCAACCCAGTCAGAGGCAATGACAATGATTTGCTGTCAGGTTTTGGGAAACCACTCAGCGATTTCCTTCGGTGGGAGCCAGGGAAACTTCGAACTCAATGTCTTCAAACCACTTATGATCCACAATTTTCTCCACAGCGTTAGGTTGATTTCCGACAGTTGCGTTTCTTTCTCTGATAGGTGTGTCTCTGGATTGGAGGCCAATGAAGGCAATATTTCTGAGCATCTGGAGAACTCATTAATGCTCGTCACGGCCTTAAATCCACATATCGGATACGACAATGCGGCTAAAATCGCCAAGAACGCTCACGAGAATGGCCTAACTCTCAGACAGAGCGCCACTCAACTGGAATTGCTAACAGATGAACAGTTTGATGAATGGGTCAGGCCTGATAGAATGATAGGACCTTCAAAGGCGTAATAGTCGAAGACTCCGCTAGAAAAGAAATAAAGATGGGCTGAAAAATAAGGTGGGAGCAACAGGGGGTTCCGCACATGGGGGAGCTTCCCCCCCTGTTAACTCCGCAGGGTCCGGGTTTTCCCGGGCCCGAAGGCCCGGGTTATCCCGGGTAGAAGACTCCGGAACTTCATGCTCTTCCTTCGTCATTTCCCGACTCTTGATCGATCTCTCTCTCTTTCGCCGCATCCGCTTTGGTTACTGCGTCTCCGCTTTCACCTCCGCGTCTCGATACTGGCTTCTCCACGGGTCTCCCCGCCCTTGTTGCCCAGTGTTTCCCTAGGTTTACTTCCCCTTCGTTGCCTCCGGTTTTCTCCACCTAGTTCCCCACTTACATGACCCAGGTTCATTCTCATCCCCCTACGCATGTGTATCTCTTCAGCTCCCAACTCGCTCTCCCCTTCGTTGCCTCCGGTTTGTCCGATTTGTTCGCCGCGCCTTTGCGTCCACAGACGCTCCAGCTTTCCCCGATCATCTTTCGATTCTCGGTTCTACCGCCCCGGTTTCGGGGCTCGGTTTTGTGGCCCGCGAGTCGCGCCGAAGCGCCCTCACACCACTCCCCCGGAGCGGCAAAGAACACAGGGTCGAGATAGGCACATAAACATTTCGTGAATTTAGGCGCAGTTCACTGGAAATAGGGGTCCAAAACAGTGTTTTTCCACTGCAACCAACTCACCCTCGCAGTCTGCGTATTTTCTTCCTCATCTCGCTTCTCATTTCGTCTTCCCCAAATTCCTCACCGGAAACAGAAAATCGACGCCGAACAACTTCTCCCTCGATTAACAAGACTAAACCCTCCGAATCACCGAAACAAATCGAGTCTGCAGAAAAGAATGACGATACTATTCTACCCATGTGAAAAACCTCAAGATTTACATTTCCAGTGGCCATATCAATCACCGAAATCTTTGATTGGTCTTGCCATGACGAGGACCAAACACATTTGTCATTTTTCACAGAGGGTCCGAAACTTAGGACGTCAATGGGGCCATTTTGCTCCATGGACCACGAATCAAACCCCCCTCCAGATACAATTTCTCCCGATTCCATACCAACAATCCAACCATTTCCAACTTCAATCGCACTTACAGCAGATCTTCCGATATTAAGAGAAGAGATCGACTCTTCATAAATTTCGGTAATTGATCCATCGCTGTGCCCAAACACCAACATGCCCGACTCAATTCCCTTCCCAATGGAGACCGGCAAATCGTTTCCCAGTGGGACGTAGACTACCCCATTTTCTTCAGAAATGGTTGCTATCCCACATTTTGGTCGACTAAGTCCCAATATGGCCGAGTTATCGGAAAGGCTCAGTGACCATGCCCTGCCAACAGTGGGCCATTTGCTTGTTATCGATCCCTCGTTATCTATCTTCCATACAGCTCCCTCTGAATAGTCTTGGATTTCGAAATTGTAGACTGACGATGTAGCCCAAATGGATCCGTTTGCAAATTTTACCAAATCACTTGAACCCTCCAACTCTACACTCCATAGAACGACTCCCGTTTCAATCTCTATAGCGTGAACTTTGTTCGACTCACTGAAAAATAACAATCCTTCGTAAATGTCCGACTCCGAGCAAGGACCCTCAAAATCAGACCTCCATACCTCTTCCCCAGTGGAGACTCTCCAACAGACGACTTGTCCAGTTCTAGAACCACCTATGAGAAAACCATCGCCTATTCTGACGAATGCACATTCCCCCTCAACTTCTCTGATCAGGGAAGAATAGAACTCGAGGGGGCCATGTGCCATGGCCGTCGTCAGTGCACCCAGATATCGACTTTGCTTGCAATTAAGCGATTACTCCGTACAATCTCTCAACTTTAGAACTCAGATAACGGACAAACGCATCGGGGGAAGGGGCCTTTCCAGTTGCTTCTTCAATCAGATCTGCTGGTTCTAGGACGCTGCCTCTGCTATGCACATTGCCTCTCATCCAATGAAGGAGGTTTCCGAACTCACCTTTTCGAATGTCCTCGTCATGGTCAGGTAGGTCGTTTCTAGCCGCCTCTAGAAGCTGGGCAGCGTACAAGTTGCCTAGAGTGTATGTAGGGAAGTAACCAATTGCCCCCATCGACCAGTGAATATCCTGGAGAACCCCAAGCGATTCGTTCGGAGATTTAATTCCGAGGAACTCCTGGTACATTTCATCCCAAGCATCAGGCAAATCGTCTACTGCTAGCTCATCTGAAATAAGCAACTTTTCTATCTCGTATCTGATCATTATGTGTAGGTTGTATGTTGCTTCATCGGCATCAACCCTTATCAGACCCGGTTCGACTAGGTTTACCGCCCTCCAAAGTTGATTTGAGTCAACTCCATCCATGTTTTCTGGGAAATATCTTCTCCATAGAGGCAGGGACCATTCGCAGAACTCTATCGACCTCCCAACTTGGTTTTCCCACAACCGACTCTGACTTTCGTGAACTCCCAGGCCATTTGCTTTACCTGCGGGCTGGAAGTCCAAGTCTCGTGGACGACCCTGCTCGTAAGTACCATGTCCAGTTTCGTGCATGGAACCAAAGAGGGATCCGAAGGGGTCCTCCTCGTTATATCGAGTAGTCCATCTGACATCATCAGGATTGGGCCCTCCACAAAATGGATGAGTAGACAAGTCCATCCTTCCTGAAGAGAAGTCAAAGCCAATTGCCTCTGAAATGCTCTTACTCAACTCTTTCTGAGCTTCCTGACTCCATTTGTTTTCTTCAACCCATGAAATGTCAGGCTTAACCCCACTTTCCACTACTGATTTCACGAGAGGCGCCACATTATCCCTCAATCCGGAGAATAATGGGTCCAGCCTCTTCACGGTTAGACCACTTTCATATAGATCAAGAAGAGCATCATACCTCAAATCTTCAAAACCGTAGAAATCTGCTTTCATTTTCGCATGCTGGATTGCTATTGACAAATCTTCTCTAAAAATTGAGAAATCATCCTTCTCCCGAGCCTCCGTCCAAGAGATTAGTGATTTCGAGCGATGCTTTGCCATTTCTTCCACAAATTCTGTGGGCAATTTAGTAGCCCTTTCGTAAGCCTCTCTTACCAGCCTAATGTTCGCTTCTTGAATCTCATTTAGCTCAGAAAATCCTGCGATTTCATCTAACAAATCCCCAATCTTGCTATCAGTCAACCTCTCATGGGCGGTTTTTGAAATCCATGCAAGTTGTTCTGCTCTTTGTGGAGCAGCTTTTGGAGGCATTAGAACCTCCTGATCCCAACTAAGTAGACTCCCTATCTGGCCGATTAAGTCAATGTCTTTTATTCTATCAAGCAACTCCTGGTAAGCATTCACGACCCTCGCAAACAGGACTTAGACACATATGTTGCGGAAACAACACTCTATTTCTCATGGGAAAGTTAACTCTGGGCCGAACTCTTGATGCTATACGTCATTACCGGATGTTCGTGGCTCGTAATGACACTAGGCCGAATGTCAGCGTCGCCGATCGAATACTTCTGCACTTATGGGAGCAAGATCACCAGGCCGATCACTATATGGTGACTCAAGAAATCACTCGTTCTGGAATTGCAGAATCATGTGCTCTTCACCCTCCTAATGTTTCTAGGGCAGTGAGGAAATTAGTCTCGCTGGGTTTGATTTCTCAACACACTAGAACAGTAAGAGGGGAAAACCGACGCCAGAAGATTTGGCAATTGACCGACGAAGGTCGAGAATCAGTCCGTGACAGAATTTCAGAATTGAAAGGCCAATTGGTTTTGATTAGATCCAAGGAAGGGAAACTACTGGAGATTAGTGCAGATGAAGTGCCTAGCAAATTGAGAGCGGATCTGAGCCTGCTTCAGATTCTCATGCACGCGCAACATGAGGGTGTTCTGAATTTTGGCGACATACGCTTTGGTGTGCTAGTTAGGGGGAAAAAACGTCCCCCACAACCAGGCTCTCTCTCAATTTTATCCGGAGCACATTCAACTTACCACACCAGACCTCCACAGACTCGAACAGTGCACGGTAGAAAAGAAGAGAAGACAAAATTAGACAAATGGCTCCGGTCAAATAAGCCAATGCTTGCACTCTCGGGAATTGCAGGTTGTGGAAAGACCACACTTATTTCTCATTGGGTCAAAGGTATTGCCGATTCGTACCCGAATCTGATGGTGATGTACTACCCATGTCAACCATGGGACTCTCCTCTGGGTATTGCAACCAGCATCCTGCACAGGATTGGAATCACAGAAGAATCCAAGGATCCTTATAGAGTTCTAGAGACACTCCCTTACAAACCTGCAGATCGCTTGGACGTAGACTCATTCAGACGTAGACTAACTGCCCATCTTATCGATGAAAAGGCCCTTCTTGGCCCAACCAATGAGTCAACTGAGGCCATGGTGATACTAGATGACGTCCACAACATAGGATTGACCGGCAATCATCTGTTTGGAGCTCTCCTTCAGGCTGCCCAATCAACAAATCTCAGGCTTGTTCTTATTTCTAGGACAAATCTATCATTCTATGATCGTAGAGACGTCCACACTAGGGACATCGTCGATGAGTTGGCACTCTCGGGACTATCTCTCCAAGAGATTTCAGATTGGTTGGAGGTTATCGATATCCCTGAACAGAATATTGCGGAGGAGATTCACAAATCCACAGGCGGGCATCCTCTTGCAGTGGAGTTGCTAGAGATTTACGGCAAGACTCTCCACGAAGACTGGCTACGATTCTTGGACGAAGAAATCTTAGACGTTCTGCCTTCAGAACATAGAGAGATCCTTTCTATCCTTGCAGTCTCAGATAGACCTGTACCTTGGGAGGAGCTTGCTAGAGCAGCAAGAGTAGACGGTTCACCTCCAAAACAACTCATTGAAAGGGGTCTGATGTTGGAACTAGAAGGCGGAATGTGGCTTCATGAGGCACTAAGGTCGAGACTCTTGAGAGAAGTGGGCCAACCTCTAGATGATAGATCGAGAAAACTAGAGAGAGCAGGAAACTAAGCCATGTGACGATCTAACCAAGAGTCCATTCCAGCTTTTGGCATGGCCCCCGTCATCCTGTCAACCATCTCTCCATTCTTGAATAGAATAAGCGCTGGAATTCCGCGAATTCCGAACCTTCCCGAGGTGAGGGGGTTGACATCGGTGTTTACCTTAGCAACTGTGATTTCTCTTTCTTCGGCAATCTGTGCTAGTACGGGTCCAACCATCCTGCAGGGTCCGCACCAAGGGGCCCAGAAATCAGCTAAAACCCACTCATCGCTCTTTGTCGCTACATCAAAGTCTGAGTCATTTACATCAACAACCTTGCCCATCATTCCACCTGTTTCGTCGATCACTCCGCATCATATCAATATGTGTGTCACTAAGGCAGCCGGTTGTAGAAGAGATTGTGAACCGGCTACCCTTCCGAGAATTCGAAAACATCATGAAAATCACACCTAGCATTCTAACAGCAGATTTCTGCAAGATCGGTGAAACCATAGATGAATCAATTGAAGCCGGAATTGATTGGCTTCACATGGATGTTATGGACGGGAACTGGGTAGTCAATCGAACTATAACTTTTGGACCAGCACTGATTAAGTCGGTAAAGGATAGGGCCGGACCAGATATTTTTGTCGACTGCCACCTGATGATTACCAATGCCGAGGAGACATGGGGCCAATACGTCGATGCAGGCGTCGACATGGTAATTGCACACATTGAGGCAGTAGAAGACTTCCCAAAACTGATTTCTAACTTGCATAACTCTGGCGTATTCGCAGGATGCGTCCTAAATCCAGATACATCTGCAGATTTGGTTCTGGAAATTCTGGATTCACTGGATCTAGTACTTGTGATGTCTGTTGTGCCAGGAAAGGGAGGCCAATCATTCATTCCCGAAGTCGAAGAGAAGGTCAGAATTTTCCGTGCCGCAATAGATTCCCAAATCAACAATGGCGGTAGAGAAACAAAACTCATGATTGATGGAGGAATAAAGGATCACAATGCCGGAAAGGTAGCAGAATGGGGAGTAGATATCGCAGTTGTGGGCTCGGGCCTAATCAACAACCAGGGATCAATCAAGGAGAATCTCGAGTCAATTACTAATTCCTTAGAAACGTAGTTTATATTGGGGCTCCCTCTTACGATTTCCATGGTGACCGCTGCGTGGATGGAAGCGGAGATACTCAAAGTAGTGTCAGACGCAATCGTGGAAGTTACAGATTTGCATGGAACTGGAGATCATTTCCATGTAAGAGTGATCTCAGAAGGTTTCGAAGGAGTCATGCCATTGCAAAGGCAGAAGCCAATTTTGAACCACTTCAAGCCTTTCATTTCTGACAACACTGTACATGCATTGGACTTGAAATGCATGACTCCTAAACAAGCAGAACAGTCTTCAAAGACCGCTTTCGACCCACATGGTCAAGAGGCTGAGTTCTTTGGAGTACACATTAGAAGACCGAAAAAGGAGTGATTGAGGTGAGTTTTGACTGGACACCGGAAGAGCTGCAACAAGTAGTAGAAGAAAATCAAATTGTGATATTTATGAAGGGAACACCTGACCAACCTCAGTGCGGATTTTCCGCTAGAGGAGCCCAAGTAATCAGCATGGTCGCAAAGGAACTGGGGATGGAGACTTTTGCTAGCGTCAATGTTCTTTCTGATCCGAGGGCTAGAGCAGCACTGAAGGAATGGTCCGATTTCCCCACCATTCCACAGGTTTTCGTCAACGGTGAGCTAATCGGAGGCTCCGACATTGCTCTGGAATTATACCAATCTGGAGATCTAAAGCGAATGATTGTGGATTCTGGCAATGCTTCAGAGTGAGGCGATTTTATGCCCACATCGGTTGACGACCGACGAATAATGGCAATCGCTCTAGGCGGAGCAACTTTGCTATCCTTCGCGCCATTGCTGTACATCCAATCGGACACCGACCCGCTTACAGGAGCATTCTTCCGAATGATTTACGCTCTTCCAATACTAGTCTTGCTAGTTTGGCAATTGAAAAGAGAAGACAACAGGGGGATAAAGTCCCGAATGATGGCGTTCTCTGCAGGTCTGCTACTAGCTATTGATTTCATAGGTTATCACAGTGCAATAGATTACATCGGCAGCGGAATAGCCACGTTGATTGGGAATTCACAGGTCATCATTGTTACATTGGTCAGTTGGTGGCTTTTCGATGAGAGGCCGAATCGGATGATCCTTCTGGCACTTCCGATGGTGATGCTTGGATTAGCCTTCACTTCCGGCATATGGGACGATGAACCATATGGGGCCGATCCAATCAAGGGGGTCATCGGGGGGGTCGTTGCAGCAGTATTCTACTCCTCTTTCCTGATTCTTTACAGGTATTCCAATCGAACTCATGCCCCCTCCGTCAATCTTCAGATGGACGCCACCTTCGGTGCTGCTAGCGGTCTTCTTGTTGTAGGCATTCTTCCCCTAACGAGTCTGGGAATCAAACCAATAGACTTCTCGGTAATCTGGCCCGGGCATGCTTGGCTGGTTATTCTCGCAATTTCTTGTCAGGTGGTCGGATGGATAGCAATTACCTATGCCTTGCCTCGTCTACCTGCAGCCCACTCCTCCTTTGCGTTATTACTTCAACCGGTGTTGACCATTATTTGGGGTGTTCTATTGCTTTCTGAGAAGCCTTCTGTTCAGCAAGTAGGAGGAATGAGCTTAATCTTCATGGCTATAATTATGGTAACATTGTTCGGTAGAGCTCATAACTCCAGCGCCGATTCTACTCAGATTCCAAGTATTGATCTAAATTAGATTAATTTAGCCACCAGGCTAACCAATTAGGTGTACAGGAGAGAGATAATTGCGAGGGGATGGGATGCACTCAGCGAGAACCTTCTTCCTGTACGGTCAATCGAAGGGGGCGGCAATAGTTAATCATTTTGAGGAATTTTGATCTTTATTCGAAGAAAGCAATTTTTTGCTTCTCTATTCTACAGTTAGAATCTCAGGCCCGCCATCTGTGATGTAGGCAGTATGCTCAAATTGGCCAACAAATCCTTTGTCGATGTCTCTTAGAGCATTATAATCCTCCAGAAAACGTATTGTTGTCAACTTCTTTACCAGCGCGTTCCACTTCCTCCTCAGTGATTCCTCGTTCTCCTCCGGGAATGGCTTGCTCAGGAGAGGATAAGCCCACCTCTCAGCGAAGGGAAGCGTATTGTATCTCTCTTCGATGTACCGGGCCATTGTAGCCCCCAATGGTTTCAACTTCCCCTTCGATAGGGCTTTTCTTATCTTCACATTTCCAGTCACCCTCAGGATATTGGATGAACCAGCAGGAGGTACATTCTCTATCATCCCACTCTTTCCTGTCGTGTTGAAAGGCTCTATTGCGTAAACTCCGCCGGACTCGACTTCCCCTCTGTAATTGGGATTATTCGGACCGCAGGAGTACATTGGGATTGAAACCCCTGAATGGAGGTTCCACCTATCCATTTTGTGCCCGCTAAGGTTCCTTATTGGCTCGAAACCCGCATCTACGGAGGCTTGCTGAGCCGCTTCTCCCACAACATGCCAGGGCGTACCAGGGTGCATTTTCTCTATCGCAGCATCCCTAGCCTCTTTGGCCGCCTTGATCTGATCGGTATGTTCCCCCCCATTGCCCACCTCCACAGTAAGAGCATTATCGCCTAGAGCCCCTTTGATGTGGACCCCGACGTCTAACTTGACAAGGTCACCCTTTTGGAAAATCATTTCTCCCTCCATCCCCTCTGGAGGTGTCAATTCGGTGTTCGAAGTGTAATGTGCTGCCATTTCATTGACAGATATTGTTACTGGGAAAGCAGCCTGTCCGCCATGCCTCCTGATGAATCTCTCCGCCGACTCAATTACTTCAGACCAAGGCTTATCTGCCACAATCTCTCCTTTGATCCCCTCAAGAGTCCTTCTAGCAACATGGCCTGCGTCTCGCCATTGTTTCAGATCGCCTTCTTCCACCATGAGTATACATCCTCAGAACTAACTTTACCTTCTCTAATAACCTCGATCCGCAGTGACTCAGGCGTGTCGCAGACCGTATGCCATGCTATCAAAGTACTGGGTTCGCCACCCTTGCAAACTCCTTGCATTCCAATAACTGGAATTTCTGGAGTGGAGAGCTCCATAGCCGCAGTTTGACAACTCAAAATTGGAGCCTGACCACTCAAGTTGGCGCTCGTTGCTGTGATGGGTCCTACCTTCTGAATGAGTGACTTTGCAATTGGGTGGGAAACCACTCTTACAGCTACCTTGTTCCCTCCTAATCTGGAATCCATCTCCGAATGAGGTCTAAGTACAATTGTCAGGGATCCCTCTGGAAAATAATCTAGGATCATAGGCACGTCTTCAGGAATCTGAACTAGCTCTCCAGCCTGTTCTAGGTCTGCCACCCCTAGGCTCACAGGCATCTGACTCGATCTCTGTTTTACTCTGTAGAGCTCATCAAGGGAATCTGATTTTGGAATGCAACCCAATGCGGGGAGAGTTGACGTCGGATAGACAATGCATCTTCCCGAAAGGACCCATTCAATTTGATCATTCACTTACTAACCTACCTGATATGACGCCTGCTGGCTGGAGGGAGTGAAGCAGATTGTGCTACAATAGTACCAACCTTGAGATCCAGATTTGACTGGTGTGTATGCCTTTGCGAGATTCTAGCCATCTCGTATACTGCCACATACAAATTTAGTAGAGGGACCAGATAAATTAGCTTCCTAAACGACCTTCTATCCCACATCTCACTCGAAACCTCCGATCCATCAACGCCGATAACCGCAATTCCTAGCATTTTCTGACCTAATGACCTCGAGAAAGATAAGCCAGTCAACCTCCAATAGAGCCAGTGGCTTGCGAATAGTACGGCCGCGAATGCAGCGGAGTGGTGGAAGTATTCCGAGGTCCAATATGAGAGGTTCCATGCGTAGCTGATTCTCTCACGAGTAACTACCATCAAGATTGAATTAACAATTATCACATCGATAACGAAGGAGATCGCTCTCGTTGTAGCTGAAGCTAAGATCGCTCCGTCTGGAACGCTCCAGTGTTCTTGCTCCTGGGAAACTATAGCTTTAGCAAGGGTTCCACTACCATGTATCGAGATTGGAGAGTCATGATCGCCCATGTTCTAACCTCATGCGGTTCCCAAGAGATGCCAAGCCTCAAGGTTCCTACTGCGAATATGTTCAATCCATGCATTCCAGTTTTCGTCATGTCTGAGTGTATCCGGGTTTCCCACCACAATCAGTCCGCGTCTAGATCGAGTTAGTGCAACGTTCAACCTTCTGCTATCTGAGAGGAATCCAACATTTCCTTCCTTATTCGACCTGACACTTGAGAAGATAATCACTTCCTTCTCCCTTCCCTGATAGCCATCGACTGTCCTAACCTCCACACTCTGCAGATTTTCTGGAATCATATCTCGAATAGCCCTAACTTGCCCGGAGTAAGGAGTTACAATGCCAATATCAGAAATGTGCAAATTACCTTTTTCTACGAAATCCATCAAGATCTTGACTACCCAAGAAGCCTCTGCAGGATTTTCTTTTGACGCTCCATCAGGAGATAGGACCTCATCTCCATCTACCGGAAGAAACGATAGGGGGGAATTCCAGTCAGGCCAAAGAATTCCAGGCGGTGTCTCTCTTTCTTCCACATCTACCCCATCTTCTAGGAGTCCGTTGTAAAATTGGGAGTTTGGGAATGAAGAGATTGAAGGGTGCATTCGGTATTGAGTATTGAGAAGGAATGGAGAAATTCCCATTTCAGATATCCTCTCGAAAAGAGACCTACTTAGACCTCCTTCTTCTGCTCTCCTAGAAATTACAGTCGGTGGAAGTTGACGGTGGTCTCCGATGAGAACCACCTGCCTAGCCCCTCGAACGATCGGAACCAATGTTGCTGGCTCGGTCGCCTGAGTCGCCTCGTCAATCAGAACACGTGCAAAATTCCTTCCATCTAGCAACTCATGTCCACATCCTATACACGTACAACACAGGATTTGAGCACTATCCAGGATGTCATCTCGCATTTGCGACTCAATCTTTCGAACCTCCTTCCATCCTCTGCTCAAATCACGGTGTGCAAGCCCCTTCTCCTTTCCACCTCGCATCCCCTTGATTCTCCTAGCTAACTTCTCATTCAACTCAAGATGTTCCACTAGATCCTTTCTCAGAGGATGACTTTCCATCTTGGCATCCATCGTTGCATCTCTAAGTCCTTCTCGGACCTTAACTGGCTGCCCCATTCTTACTGCCCTGACCCCTCTTCCAAGAAGTCCTTCTAGCAAGTTGTCAACTGCTACATTTGAGTCTGCTACAGCTAGTACGGTCCCGAGATCCTGAGACGCCCATCCTTCTAGAATCCTCACTGCAGTATGCGTCTTTCCAGTTCCTGGAGGGCCCTGAATAAGAGTCAATCTGTTTGATATTGCAGATTCTGCTGCAATCCTCTGAGCTTTATTCATGTCATTTGGTAGCCTAACTCTGGTTTGCTTCACACCACCCATCTCTGGAACTAGTGATGCAGTGCCACTAGGATCATGAACTAGCCCTAAGAGCAGATTTCTGAGAGGGACATTTCCATCTTCTTCGAAAATTGAATTCAAGGAGTCTCTCATTCTGTCGAAGGCAATCCTGTTCGCTCCCCTGTCCAATCTCCAAACTCCCTTCCTCAGGCCATGGGGCTCCTCAGGAATTACAATTCTGATTGAATTTCTATTTCGATCACTGACAATCGCCTCTATTGGCTTTTCAGTTAAGGGACTATTCCTACTGAGCATAACGATGTCTCCCTGTCGAAATCTGTGCGATCCAAGATTAACTCCTGAGCCATGACGAAGTCTGACTATTCGTTGCCCAAATAGCCAACCATCCGGCTTCGCTGTTAGTCCAAACAAAGCTATCCCATTGGCCTTCAATCTCTTCTCAGACCAATTCTTGAGCCTATCTTCTGTCATTGACATCTCATCATCCAACTCCCAACGAATTAGACGGAGGAAGGAATCATGATGGTCCTGACTTCTTTTGAATCGGCTTGGTACCAGAATCTCGGAGCCGACCACATGACTTCGTCACGACCGACCCCTATCACCGTTACTTGGAAAAGACCAGTCTGCAACATTTCGACTATTCCGAGTGAGAGTTAAACGCTCACGACCATCGAGTGGGTTGTCCGGGGGGGCTGGGATGGTATTTGACAGGTTCAAGTCTTGGAGGAATTCTCAGGTTAAGGGTGTGATCTGCCCCTCTTGCCAGCATTCTAATCAGGATGGTGCGAGAATTTGTACAAGGTGTTACTACCAGATCGATAGGGCAGCATTTGAGCAGAGCTCTAGCTTGGGAGATGGGGAGTCAACAGACCTATTGGACGAATTGATGAGCGAAATCGAAATAGAGGAAGGAAGCTCAGAGGAAGCGATCCCTCCATCATTCGCCTTGGATGATTTAACCGTGGAGGTAGCCCAATACGGTGATGACGATCAAATCGCACTCGATATTCAGCCAGATCTTGGTTCGATTTCCAATCCTCCAGAAATTGTTGAGGATGAAGATTACGAGTTGACTGCGGCAGAC